>Ga0114970_10003088_pt1 | contig 12314 bp, 13 predicted proteins | sample M_140205_XF_Meta_FD_87030 | JGI IMG/M metagenome (GOLD analysis project Ga0114970, IMG submission 87030) | Freshwater microbial communities from Lake Montjoie, Canada to study carbon cycling - M_140205_XF_MetaG | ecosystem: Environmental > Aquatic > Freshwater > Lake | place: Lake Montjoie... | reverse complement strand
GTGGTCGACATGGCGGTTGGCATTATCATCGGCGCGGCGTTTGGCAAGATTGTCGATTCGCTGGTGAAAGATCTCATCATGCCGCCGATTGGCATGTTGCTTGGCAAGGTGGATTTCGCCAATCTGTTTTTTGTCATGAAGGAAGGGGCCGCACCCGGACCTTACCTTAGCGTAGATGCCGCACAAAAGGCCGGCGCTGTGACCTTCAATTACGGCCTGTTCATCAACACCTGTATTTCGTTTGTGATCGTCGCCTTCGCGGTGTTCATTCTGATTCGTGCGATCAACCGTTTGCAGGCGGCCGAACCGCCCGCCGCACCCACGGAGCCAGTGACACCCGAAGAGGTCGTGCTGCTGCGCGAAATTCGCGACGCACTCAAGAAATAGCCTGAACGGCGTTGCCAAAAAAAACGGCGCGGGAAGCCGCGCCGTTTTTTATTGCCGCCGGCGCTACAAGCGCGGCGGCAAATGAGGACCGCTGTTTACTTCAATGCAGCCAGTGCAGCGTCGTAGTCCGGCTCGTTCTTGATCTCCGACACGAGTTGCGAATACGTGACTTTGTTGTTCTCGTCGATCACCACCACCGCGCGTGCGGTCAGGCTGCGCAACGGGCCGTCGGTGATATCAACACCGTATTTAGCGTGAAAATCATGGCCACGGAAGCTCGACAACGTGACCACGTTGTTCAAACCTTCGGCTTCGCAGAAACGCTTCATGGCAAACGGCAGATCACCCGACACCACTAACACCACGGTGTTGGCAAGGCCGCCAGCCTGTTCGTTGAATTTGCGCGTCGAGGTTTGGCACACCGGCGTATCGAGACTGGGCACAATATTCAGAACTTTGCGCTTGCCGGCGTAATCTTTGAGACTGACTTCTTTGAGGTCTTTGCCGGTCAAACTGAAATCAGCTGCGGCATCGCCGGCTTTGGGGAAATTGCCTGCGACATTGATGGGGTTGCCGCCGAGGGTAACGCTGGACATCGATATTCTCCTTGATGCGATGGGTGGTTAAAAATTGGACCGCCAAGTATGCCCGTCGCACTGATGACACGCAACAATCTGTCTGCGGCAAAACCCTGTTTGCGTCAGGGCCTCTTGCCAGCACAGAGGGGGTAGCCGTTAGGCCTGATCGGCGTCGGCGAGAGCCTGATACGCGGTGGCGTCGAGGAGACTTGCAAACTCGCCGGGGTCGCTCGGCGTCAGTTTGAAAATCCACGCGGCATAAGCATCGGCATTGATTTTTTCAGGTGCATCGGCGAGCTCTGCATTGACTGCAATCACGACTCCCGAGGCGGGCGTATGCACGTCGGAGGCGGTCTTCACCGATTCGACAACACCACAGGCCTCGTCTTTTTTAACCAGCCGGCCAAGCGCAGGTGCTTCGACATACACCAGATCGCCCAGCGTCTCCTGGGCATGCGCGGTGATGCCAACCGCGACACTGCCGTCGGCCTCCACTCTCAGCCAGGTGTGGGCGGATGAATATTTCAATTCGGATGGGGTGATCATTTTTGTGTTCCTTATTTCAAATATGGCAGGGTCAGCCGGCCGGCGCTGCCATCAAGTCAAGCCGGAAGCCGGCCGCGCCAAGATCGCCGCTGTCGATGTGCAAACGGATCGTTACTTCTGCGCTGGGCGCCATGCCGGCGCGCCAGTCGTTACGCTCCGACAAATATTCCGCCGGTAAAAAAATACGCCGCGCCACCGTATGTTCGCGCGTATTGGTCAACACCACATCGAGGGCTGGAAAACCCAGGGTAACAGCGGCCTGATTGCGCAAGGTCGCAGTCAATATCACCAGGCCCGGATTAGCCGAATCAGCGGCCTGCATATCAGAAGCTTCGATCGTGAGTTGGCGCGGACGCTGCGGCAGGTCCACACTGCACTGCAGATATTTGCAGGCAGCCCCCAGCAGCAGGCGCGTCTCCGGCAAAGAGGCGGCAAGCTCGCTGCGATACCAATAGACCATCTGCACGCCCAGCACACATAGCATCAAGAGTGCCCCGCCGGCCCACAGTAAGGCGCGTTTGCGCGGAGCAGGCGATGGCGCCGCCTCCTGCGGCAGCACAAAGCGCGGCGGCACAAGATTTGATTCGTTAGGGTTTAAGGCATCCGGTGCCGGTGCCGGCGCCAGCTCAGGTGTATTTTCGCGGCCCGCGTCGTCTTCGCTAGCAGGCGGTGCATCAAGCACTTTTTGTGTGGCTGAGAGCGCCTGTGGCGCTGACACGCTGGCATCGGTATCCATCGCCGAAGGTTGGTCGGCAGGAATTTCCGCGACATGGGCGGTATCTGCCTGTGGCTCATCTGCCAACCGCGGGGGCGCGGCAGGCGGCTGCAATGGGGCAGCGTCGGGAACCTGTAATCCCGTCTCGACGGATGCGGGCAGGGCATTTTCCAATTCGGGCGTATGCAATTTCACCAGCGCCTCGTTCACCGCGGGTTCTTCCGGCATCACAACCGGTACCGGCAATACGACGACCTGCGATGACGACGACGATACCTGCTCCGGCAGCGTGGCCAGCGCCTTGAAGCCATCGAACACCGTGGCACAGCGACCACAGCGGACCAGGCCCTGCTGGGATTGCAGGTGCTGCGGCGTAACGCGGAATCGGGTACCGCAGTCCGGGCACTGCGTGGTCATGCTCATGCGTGGGCTCGCCTCACAAATGCAAACTCAACGACGATGGCCGACGAGCAGCACCCAACCGTCTTCACGTTGTTCGTGCGCCATGTCAAACCATTCGGTGTAACAGTCGAACACTTCGGTCGCCTGATGCTCAAGTATGCCTGAGAGCACCACACGCCCGCCGACCGCGGTGGCGCGGGCCAACAAAGGTGCCAGCAATTTAAGCGGATTGGCGAGAATATTGGCGAGGACGATCTCGTAGGTTTCGAAGAGGATGTAATCGCCGCCCCCGACCTGCACCAACGCCTGGTTTTGCACGGCGTTATCTTGCGCGGCAATCACGGCAGCCGGATCAATATCGATACCCGTGGCGGTCGCGGCGCCGAGTTTCATCGCGGCAATTGCGAGTATGCCGGAGCCACAACCATAGTCGAGCACGCGCTCGCCGCCGCACAAATTGTGGTCGAGCCATTCAAGGCACAAACGCGTCGTCGGATGAGTGCCGGTACCAAAGGCAAGGCCGGGATCAATAATCAGATTGATGGCGGCGGCATCGGGCGCTGTGTGCCAGGTTGGCACCACCCAAACCCTGGGCGAAACATGCACCGGGCGAAAGTCCGCCTGCACGGCGCGCACCCAGTCCTGATCTTCAATGCGCTCGACCGTAAAACCACTGGCCGGATCATAACCGGCGGCCGACAGCGCCGCGGGAACCGCCTCGGCGATATCCGCATGCTCGTCGAACAAGGCCAGCACACGGGCCATTTCCCAACTCAGCGCCCCGGTTTCGCCGGGTTCGTTGAAACGTGCACATTCACGCGGCGTGCCGGCATAGGCGTCGCCAACCTCAACCGACACCGCACCGGTTTCGAGCAAAGCGTCGACGAGCGTATCGGTGTTCTGCGGAACCACATCCAGCGTAATCGCGAGCCAGGCCATAAGGGTTATCCGGGGCGCACGCCGCTACTCGCTCTTGACCGACTTGGCGAGCTTCTCTTCAAGATAGTGGATGCTGGTGCCGCCACGACGAAATGCCGCGTCCTGCATGAGTTCTGCATGCAGCGGCAGATTGGTCTTGATGCCCTCGACCACCGCTTCGGACAAGGCGATACTCATGCGCGCAATCGCCTGTTCACGCGTATCGCCATAGGCAATCAGCTTGCCGATCAAGGAATCATAATGCGGTGGCACAAAATAATTGTTATAGGCATGCGAATCGACGCGAATGCCGGGCCCGCCAGGCATGTGCCACGAGGTGATGCGACCCGGCGACGGCGTGAACTTGGTCGGATCCTCCGCATTAATCCGGCATTCGATGGCATGGCCCTTCAAAACGATATCGCGCTGCTTGACCGGCATGCGCTCGCCAGCGGCGATGCGTATCTGCGCCTGCACGAGATCAATGCCGGTGACAAATTCGGTCACCGGATGCTCGACCTGCAGGCGCGTATTCATCTCGATGAAATAAAATTCCTCATTCTCATAGAGAAACTCGAAGGTACCTGCGCCCTCGTAGCCGATCTTGCGACAAGCCTCGGCACAGCGCTCGCCCACGCGCACCCGACTGCGCGCCGACAAATGCGGCGCCGGCGCTTCTTCGATGATTTTCTGATGGCGGCGCTGCATCGAGCAATCGCGATCGCCCAGATAAACCGCGTTCCGGAACTTGTCTGCCAGCACCTGAATTTCAATATGGCGCGGTTTTTCGAGGTACTTTTCCATGTAGACCATGGGATTGGAAAATGCCGCCTGCGCCTCGGCGCGCGTCATCTGCACTGCATTGAGCAACGCCGCCTCGGTATGCACCACGCGCATGCCGCGCCCGCCGCCACCGCCCGCCGCCTTAATAATGACGGGGTAACCGATCGCACGGGCGGCCTTGACTATTTCCGCGGGCACGTCGGACAAGGCGCCTTCACTGCCAGGCACACAGGGCACGCCGGCTTTTTTCATGGTGGCTTTGGCACTGACCTTGTCGCCCATCAAACGGATCGTTTCCGCTTTCGGGCCGATGAAAACAAAACCGCTTTTCTCCACACGCTCGGCAAAATCGGCATTCTCTGAAAGAAAACCGTAGCCCGGATGGATCGCCTGTGCGTCCGTCACTTCAGCCGCGCTGATTATGGCCGGAATATTGAGGTAACTCAGGGCGGGCGAGGCCGGCCCGATACAAACCGACTCATCGGCCAGTTTTACGTATTTGGCCTCGGCGTCCGCCTCCGAATGCACGGCCACCGTTTTGATACCCATTTCGCGGCAGGCACGCTGTACGCGCAGCGCAATTTCGCCGCGATTGGCAATCAGAATTTTTTCAAACATGGAGAATGACCAAACAGTATGCGATCTGCTGCAGCGAATACGACGTGACGCAATCGCCCCGTAGGGCTATCCGTCGGTCGGCACGCTGTGCGTGCTCGTTAACCCCGCCCTTCGCGCTTCGCGCTGCAGTCATCAACCAATCACCATCAGCTGATGACCATACTCGACCGGCTGTCCGTTCTCGACCAGGATCGCCTTGATCACCCCGGAACGGTCGGCCTCGATTTCGTTGAGCAGTTTCATCGCTTCGATAATGCACACCGTTTCGCCTTCTTTCACGGTTTGGCCGACCTCGACAAAGGACTTGGCGCCCGGATTGGGTGACCGATAAAAAGTACCCACCATTGGGGACTTCAGCAAATGACCCTCGGGCTGTGCTGGTGCCGCCGGCTCGCCGGGTGGCGCCACCGGCGCCGCAGCCGCCACGGGGGCCGCAGCGACCATCGCCTGCGTCACCACGGGCGCTGGAGCCTGCGTGCTGCCGCGGCTAATCCGAACCTTTTCTTCGCCCTCGGTGATCTCCAGTTCGGCAATCCCGGACTCCTCGACGAGATCAATCAACTTCTTCAGTTTTCGTAAATCCATACTCACACTCCTGGCGAATGCTGCAGCGCATAGTCCAGCGCCAACTCGTAACCTTTGCCACCCAGCCCGCTGACTATGCCAACCGCGAGGTCGGTGAAATACGAGTGGTGGCGGAATTTTTCCCTGGCGAATACATTGGAAAGATGTACTTCAATAAACGGTATGGCGACCGCGGCCAGCGCATCACGGAGCGCCACGCTGGTGTGCGTAAACGCGGCTGGATTGATGATGATGAAATCCACTGCATCATGGGATGCCTGCTGAATGCGGTCGATCAGGTCGCCTTCCTGATTGCTTTGAAAAGTTACCAGCGCAACACCGGCCGCGCGCGCGCGATCAACCAAGCGCTGGTCAATCGAGGCGAGGGTCGCGGATCCATAATGAGCAGGCTCGCGAGTGCCCAATAAATTCAGGTTGGGCCCATGGATCACGAGTATGCTTTTCGGCGTCGGCATCATGTCAATAATCCTCTTCGCGTGGCGATGGCAACCGGCCTGCGCACCAGACCGAGACAGCGGGTTCTACACGTTAACTGCAGATCGCCTCATTTTACCGGAATTTCTCGCCGCAAAACGCTATCTCGCTGCCGACCGCGGTGTTTGAATAACGTTCCCCGCGCCCCCCGAGGGGAAACCGGGGTGGCAGCGCTATGGAAACTCTATGGAAACTTCAGCCCTCAGCGAGGAGGGGCGCCAGGGTCACTTTACCCTGACGGTAAAACCATAATCGACGACAATCAAATCAAAATCGGCCAGAATTCTCATTTTTCGACACTGTTAGAAGACAATCAAGACAGATTTTTGAGATTTATGCCCGGATCAGAATAACGGCTGCAGTGTTTTCTGCAGCTTTTCTGGCCGCAGTATTCCCGTAACCGAGGCCACGACACGCCCGGAGCGATCCAGGATCAAACTAAAGGGCAGCACTCCGGCGCGATCACCCACTTCTCGCGCCAACTCCATCACCTCCAAGCCACCAACCAACAACGGGTAGTTGATGCCCATTTCCTTGGCGTAATTAGCCACTCTTTCTGACGTATCGACGGCAATGCCGACAAATTGAACACCTTTCGCCGCATTTTCAGCTTGCCATTTGATGAACTCCGGGATTTCCTCGCGGCAGGGCCCACACCAGGTAGCCCAGAAGTTAACCACCAGCAACTTACCGCGGTATTGCTCCAGCTCGACCACTCCACCGTCGAGCCCCTGCAGGCGCACGGCCATGATACGCGCCCCCGCTACCACTGGGTCCGGCTCATCATTGAAAGCACCGGCTCGCCACTGATAAACCAGCAGACCGGCCCCGGCAAAAACAAGCGCGGCGAGCGTCAGCAATAATTTCTGTCGCATAGGGTCAACGCAATACCGTATCGAGGGTTGCTGCAAAACGATCGGCCGGCTGAAATCCGACCACACGCAGGCCCTTCACTTCTTCACCACGCCGGTCAAAAAAGACGATCCCCGGCGGCCCAAAAAGATCGAAGCGCTTGAGCAGGGCCTTGTGCGCATCCAGGTTTTGCGTGACGTCCGCCTGTAACGTCACCATCCCGCTAAGCCGCGACTGCACACTGGCCGCACTGAATGTATCCCGCTCCATTTCCTTGCAGGAGACGCACCAGTCGGCATAAAAATCCAGCATGACCGGCTTGCCGGCCGCGGCGCGCACGGCACGCTCGAGATCTTCCACGCTATCAACGCGCTGAAAATGCGCTACAGGAGCGGTCGCAGCAGCGCCCCCACGCAGGCCGGCCAGCGGTTGCAGCACATCACGCCCGCCGGACAGCGCGCCGACGATCAGGGCAATCCCGGTGATCAATGCCAGAATACCGATACCCTTAAAGAAACGCCGATAACCCGGCGCCCCCTGCGGCAGGGGATCCAGCGCGTGCAGATAGACCGCGAACATAATAAACAACGCCGCCCAGGCCAAAAAGTGCAGCATAGGCGTGAGCAAGGGTGAGACCAGAAAGATCGCTACCCCGAGCAGGACCACACCAAAAAATCTTTTCACGGTATCCATCCAGGCACCGGCCTTGGGCAGCAAAGTACCGGCCGATGCACCCACCACCAGCAGCGGCACGCCCATGCCCAGCGCCAGCGCGAACAAAGCCGCGCCCCCCAAAAGGTAATCGCCCGATTTGCTGATATAGAGCAAGGCGCCAGCCAGCGGCGCCGCCACGCAGGGCCCAACAATCAACGCCGACAATATGCCCATGCCGAACACGCTGACAAAATGTCCGCCATGCAAACGGTTGCTGGTTACCGCCAGCCGGCTCTGCAACGCGCTCGGCAGTTGCAGCTCATAAAACCCGAACATCGACAAAGACAGCACCACAAACAGCGCGGCGAAACTGCCAAGTACCCACGGCGTCTGCAAAGCTGCCGACAACATGGTACCCAGCAACCCGGCGGCAACCCCCGCCAACGCATAGGTCACCGCCATGCCCAGTACATAGGCCAGCGACAGCGCAAAGCCACGTGAGCGCGTCAGATGTTCACCGTGCGGCACCAGAATGCCCGAGAGTATCGGGATCATCGGAAAAACGCAGGGTGTCAGTGCCAGCAACAAACCAAAACCAAAGAACCCCGCGATCAAGGCGAGAATGCCACCGTTAAATAATTCGGCGATCAGGGCGTCTTCGGAGCGCGCCGCCGGCTGCCCCTTGGCGTCGGCAGGTGCGCTCACGAATGCGCCCGCCCCCGGCGCCTTCGCCGCGCTCGAAACACCGTTCAGACTAATTTCTACGCGCTGCTCCTGCGGCGGATAACACACGCCGAGATCCGCGCAGCCCTGCGACACCACTTTAAGGGAAAAGCCCGCTGCGGCCGGGTCTGCGCCTTTGAACGGTAGCGCTACCAGGAGTGTGCCGCGATAAATCTGCACATCACCGAAGAACTCATCCTTTTTGACCTTGCCGGCCGGTAATTGCGAGGCATCAACAACAATCGAAGCAGGCTCGGCGCTGAATTTAAATTTATCGCGATAGAGGTAATAGCCTGGAGCGATGTCATAACGGACCTCGATCTTGCCGGGCTCCAGCAAGCGGGCCGAAAAACGAAACGCCTTTTCCGGCTCGAGCAAATCCTGCGCCTCGCAGCGCACGACACAGGACAGCAACATCATCAGGGCAAACAATAGGGTACGCATGCGCATGTTATTCAGCCTGTGCAGTGACGGTTTGGGTATGTATCCAGCGGAGGAAATCGGGACAGCCGCGTTCCACCGGCAGGGCCATGATTTCGGGCAATTCATAGGGATGCAGGGCGCGGATCGCGGCCTCGACCTCGGCATAGAGCTCACTGCGCGTCTTGATCAGCATCGGCACTTCAGTGGCGGTTTCGACCGCGCCCTGCCAGCGGTATACGGAAACACACTCCGCAAGCAGGTTGACGCAAGCGGCCAGCCGGCGCTCGATCAGGGCATCGGCAATCCGGCGCGCGACGACGCCATCCGGCACATTGGTCAACACGACGATCGCAGCCATGGCCCGCGCTAGACTCCGCCCGCCACCGCAGCGATGCCGTCACGCACCGTCGGATAACACAATTGAAAACCCAACTCACGCTTGATGCGCTGATTCGACAGGCGGCGCGACTCACTCATGAACGAGAGCAATGCGGGGGCTATCCGTGTGCCGGCCTCGGCCCGCGACACCCGCGGCGGCCGCGGCAGCCCAAAGCGGTCGGCGACCAGATCAAAATAATCACCCATCATCAACACACTATCGTCGCTGGCGTTATAAATGCGGCACGCCGGGCTGAATGACAAGGCGGCGACTGCCATGCGCGCAAGGTCGTCGGCGTGGATATGGTTGGTAAATGCGTCATCCTCTGCGCGCAACGCAGGCGTGCCCTCGCGCAGTCGCTTCAAAGGCAGACGCAACTCCGAATAAATGCCCGGCGCGCGCAATACACAAATGCCGACGCCGCTGCGCTGTCCCCACTGGCGCAGACGGTGCTCGGCATCAACACGACGTCCGGCGCGTGCTGTTTCCGGCCGCAAGGGCTGCGTTTCCTCAACCCATGCGCCATGACAATCTCCGTAGACACCGCTTGTACTGATGTAAACCAACTGCTGTGGTAGACTTTTCGCCCTCGCGAGCGCTGCGATCAGATGCGCAGTGCGGGAGTCGCAAGAACCATGGGAAGGCGGTGGAGCACAGTGCAAAACATCGTGTGCAATGCCCGCCAATCCGCGCAAGGTAGACGGCTCGTCGAGGTTGCCGGCGATGGGCAGCACGCCTTGCGCACGCAGGACCGGCGCCCGCTCCTGACTGTGAGTCAGCGCATAAATCCGATAACGCCGGCGCAACAGCGGCAAAGCGCGCAGCGCAACGTCACCGCAACCGATAATCAGTAGTCGCCGCATAGCTGCAAATTGTAACCGAAACCAACCTTCAGCCGCCGTCAGCCACCATGCCAAACCAGGTCACCCTCAAACCGAGCAACCATGTCTTCACCACCCGCGCGGGCGAAACCATACTCGATGGCGCGCTGCGCGAAGGGTTCGTCATTTCCTACGGCTGCCGTAACGGCGCCTGCGGCACCTGCAAAGGCAAATTACTCTCTGGCGAGGTCGATTACGGCAGCTACCAGGACAGCGCACTCTCCGCAAAGGAAAAGAGCCAGGGCTACGCCTTGTTCTGCCGCGCCCAACCGCTGGGCGACGTCGTGATCGAATGCCGCGAAGTCGGCGCCACCAAGGACATCCAAATTCGTACACTGCCGGCGCGGGTGCAAAAAATGCAGCGCCTCGCCAGCGATATCATGCTCATTGAACTCAAGCTGCCGGCGGCGGAGCGACTGCAGTTTCTGGCGGGTCAATATATCGACATCCTGCTGAAGGACGGCAGCCGGCGCAGCTTCTCCATGGCCAACGCACCGCATAACGACGCCGCCCTGCAGCTGCATATGCGCAACTACGGCGGACCGTTTTCGACCCACGTATTCTCGACGATGAAAGAACGCGACATCCTGCGCTTCGAAGGTCCGTTGGGCACCTTTTACATGCGCGACAACACCGAGAAGCCGGCGATACTACTGGCCAGCGGCACCGGTTTCGCACCGGTCAAGGCGATGCTCGAACACGCCTTCCACAGCCATTGCACGCGCCCGCTGATTCTCTACTGGGGCGCCCGCAAGCGGGCTGACCTTTATATGCACGAGCTGGTCGAACAATGGACGCGCGAACACCATCATTTCAAATACGTGCCGGTACTCTCCGAACCCCTGCCGGAAGATGAATGGCAAGGTCGCACCGGGTTCGTCCATCAGGCGGTGATGGACGACATGGCCGATATGAGCGGCTGCCAGGTCTATGCCTGCGGCGTGCCGGCGATGGTGGAATCGGCGCACCGCGAATTCGTCGCGCAATGCGGGTTGCCGGAAACCGAGTTTTTCTCCGACGCGTTTACGCCTGCTGCGCCCTAGGCTGTAGACAGCTCAGAGCGGCGCCCGGCGGCGCCCGCCGGAAATCTGCTTTAACTGCGCCACGGCCAGATCAAGACTGGCACGAGAATGCCGCCGCGCCGCATCGGCGTGGCCCAGCCCGTCGTGCAATTCAGCCAGCGCAAGATGCGCAGTCCACGTCGGCTCGAGGGCGACACTGGCGTCGAGATAACTTTGCGCCTTGCCCCACAATTCCTGTTGCGCACACAAGCGGCCAAGCGTGAGCAGTAACACGCCGTCGCGCGGGTTGGTCTTCAGCCATTTCTCCGCCCGCTCGATACGCCGCACCAGCGCCACGCCGCCGCAATCAGCATACAAACCGGCCAGCTCGGAATCCCACTCATGCTCGATCGCCATTTCAATAACCTGGCAAGCCTGCTCGCCGCCGCCCAATTCGGCGAAACATTTGGCCGCCGCCGCCGCGACCTTGGGATCACGTTTCTGGTCAGCCGGAATCTTCTGCCAGTAATCCTCCAGCGCGTGGCGATCAAGCGCGCGCCGCTTAATGATTTCGATCAACGCATAGCGGCGCAACTGCTCCGCTTGCGGCGCGTCAAACACATGACGTTTTCTCAACTGCTCGATCAACGGCAGCGTTTGCTCCCAATTTTTCGCCAGCTGCTGGGCGCGCAACTCGAGGCGCAATCCGGCGGTATGCTTTTCCGGCAGCGCCTTCAGGGCGAACAAAGCTTCCTGAAAACGGCGCTGCTCGAGTAACAGCTCGGCTTCGGCGATGACGCGCATGGCGACGTCCTCGGGCGCGCGCGCGCTGGCGCGGTCGAGATATTCGTCGCGCTGATCGTAACGCCGCAGCGCGTGCGCGGCACGCGCCGCCAGCACCGCACCGAGTGCCGGCATTTCGCCCGACTCAATCACCGCCGCGGCGGCCTTTTCAGCGCGTCCGTAACGGCCCTCGAAAAACGCCCGTAGCGCATCGAGCAAGGCGGTGCGTGAATCGTCACGCTGACGGCGTGCCCGATACTCCCGCACGCGCGCCGGCAACTCGAGCGCGCCGAGCACAAAACGCAGCAATAGATAGCCAAGGCCGATCGCCGTCACGCAACCGAATATAAATACATTTAACGACAGCTCGACACGATAGGGCGGTGATACCACCAGAACGTAACCGGTGTTAAACCGCAAGGCCAGCGCCACCGCCACCGCCAGCGCGAACAGACCAAGAATCCAGAACAGCCAGCGCATCAGCGGACTCAGCGCCGCTCGGCGGCGGCGCGCAGATTGCGCACCGCGTCGAGACTCGCCGTCACATCAGGTGGTTGCAGGTTGGCGGCATTGTCGTGCAACTGGCGCAACGCCGTCACCGCAGCGGCGACC
>Ga0114970_10003086_pt1 | contig 12322 bp, 7 predicted proteins | sample M_140205_XF_Meta_FD_87030 | JGI IMG/M metagenome (GOLD analysis project Ga0114970, IMG submission 87030) | Freshwater microbial communities from Lake Montjoie, Canada to study carbon cycling - M_140205_XF_MetaG | ecosystem: Environmental > Aquatic > Freshwater > Lake | place: Lake Montjoie... | reverse complement strand
TATTTGGTTTAAAAAGTGTATTTTTGTATATTTTGTGATATTTTAATAAAAAAGTCAACCTTTTTGGGTTGACTTAAATATCTTAAAGTTTAATATTAAGCGTATAAAGCAGCTAATCTAGCTTCAACATCAGCATCAGTCCACTGTCCAGCAGCATCATAAGCAGCACCTTCCCAAAGAACAACTGGCTCATCCAATTCTTCGATGAAACATCTTACTACTTTCTGCTTAGGTAAATCAACTACTCTAGATACAGTTAATTTAGTGATATCTTTACTCTTCTCTTCCTGGAGAACGATTTTCTTAGGAGAACTTAATGTAATTTCCATGATTATAATTTTTTTTTGTTTTATATATTACTTTTAACAATATGTTTTTTTCTAAAATTTGGTAAAAATAATATTAAGATATATTAAATATCTGTGTGTTTGCTTGTCTACTATAAGTTATACCAATATTTGATCGAGTATCCAGAATTGTCCAAGTAGAATTATCATTTGAAACAGCTAAGGTCCAACTGACAGGATCTCTTATTTCTTCATCATTAGCAGTCACATAATAATAAGAGTCAAATCTTAATGGATTCACATTATCTATGTAGATACTTGATGTTCCAAAACTTGTAGTTCCAAAACTTGTATTACACCATTTTGTATATATATCATAATCTAAAATCTTTATTGGTGTTTCATTAGGGAATGTAGTTCCATCTGGGTTACTAGCACTTGCGGATGGACCCCAACTAACTGTAGCTCCCTGGTATAATAAAACCAAACCAGCGACTTGTATCGCACTCGCTAAAAAATCGGCACCTCTTGTTTGAGTCATTACCCATCTGAGATATCGATACTGAGGTATTTCTGGCACATCTGTAGAATGCGTAGCACCATTATTAACTAAAGTTTTATTATAAGATGAATCTATAAAATTACCAGTAGAAACCTGATATTCATTAATCAATAGAACTGTACCAGTAATATTAGCTGGTGGTAGGGCAACTTCATATGGGTTAAAATCAGTTGTATAAACAACGTTGTCATTTATTCTTATTCCATATAAAGAACCATTAAAAAATTGAAAATTATTATATGGACCTCTACAACCAATTGCTAAAGCATATTTATTATCAGTCATATTACCACCACTACCAGAAACAGATTGACTAAGACCATTATAGTATACTGATAAAGCAGTATTATCTGATACTATAGCAACGTGTGTCCAAACACCAGCAGGTGGTTCAGTAGTTACTGTCACGCCATTTCTAATAACTAAATTACCAGATTGATAGAATATATCTATATTGGAACCACCATCTCTTTGAGCCATAACTGTGAAGATTTGACCACCAGTACTACTTGTAGCAGCCTTACTCCAAAACTCTATTGTATAACTAGTACCTAATGCAAAACCACTACCAGCCGGAACTTCAATAGAAGAACTACCATTTAACACTACGCTAGTAGTAGCAAAGATATATCTTGGACTAATACTATTATAATTATTTAAAATTTGTGTTGATGATAAAGCACCTTCCCATATGTTCACAACATCAATTTCCCTGTCTGTTAAATCTGGATTATCCCATCTCTTACCAATGTCTATTCCTAATCCACTTGATGATGCACTAGCAGTACAACTAACTGAAGAATAAAGTGTACCATCTAAGTATAATTTTAAATCCACCTCATCATATGTTAAAGTAACATTGTACCATGTATCAATTTCCGGTGTGAATCCATCTGTATATTTCCAATAATTAGGAAAATCAGTAAAGAATCCACCAGATATTTTACCATCCCAACCATTTCCAATTGGAGGACCATTTAAGAATCCGATAGCAAAGTTGATATAAGGATGTCCACCATCAAAAGTATTTATAATAATTTGAGGATTTTCACCAACTGATGGTAATGAATTTAATTTAAACCAAGTATCAACAGTAAAATTAGATAATGTACCTAAATCATCACCATGTGCAGATTGAGTTAAACCATCATTAAATTTAAAAGATCCATTTGAATATTTTGGTGAATTTATAAGATTGAAGTCATTGTTATTACCACTAGTATCATCCCAAATTGGATTTGTAGCACCGAATTCAATATCAATAATACTTTTATCATTCTGTAGAAAAAGTATGTATAAGAATAAATCATCTGTGGGAACTGAACTAGACGTGTAAAATAAACTATCATTAACATAGTATTTAACTTTTATTCCGTCATAAATAATTGTATAGACAGTAGAAGATGGAAATGAACCATTAGTTTCATTAACACTAAAATTACCATTTTCAGTTAACGATATCCTACTATCACCACCAGTTCCAGCACCTAAATAAAAACCAAAACTTGATCTTGTATAAGTAACTTGATTATCTATAGGTGGAGTTTGAGAAACACCGCACATAATATCACCAAGAGTGGCTCCCCTTTTAAACTTTAACTTAAATGGGCTACCAAGAGGTATTCTTTCAACAGAAATTCCTGTATCATTCCAACCACCACCATTTTGTGAGGTCACTGAATTAGAACTAAATGTAACACCAATACTCTCAACTGGATCAAAAGTAAATGATTTACCATATAAATCATAGTTAAATGAATCTAAACTTAATAATAAATTTGCTTGTGGACCAAGACCACCTCCACCTGAGAAAAAACTACCTAACGGACCTACAAAATTAGAAAATCTACTTATCATAGATTATATATTAATAAAACAACTTGTTAAAGTGTTGTGAATGTACTTAACTGACCAAAAACTTTTGACCAAGTAGCACCAATTCTCATAAAACTAAACCCAACAATATCTGTTTGATTTGCATTTCCTGTTGGAAGTGAACCACCAGACCAAGAAATTGGAATAATATCTCCATTTATATAAACAACATTTGGTATATAAGCTGATGCAGTTTGTGATATTATTATAGTAGTTGATATAATCCTATTATCTGTAACCGGTAAATTTAAATAGTTAGCAACAAAATTATCACCTTCTGGTTCTATATAAAAGATAGAACCATCATCAAAATTCAAGTTGAATGTAGAAGGAGATCCCGCGATAACAGCGGTTGCGGTTGTTAAAGTCTCAACTACTTGTTGAATGTTAGTAGGACCATTTACTGTTAGATCTTCAAAAGAAGCAGTTGTGCTAATAACTTGTTGTAGGTTAGAAGTACCAGTCACTGTTAGTTCTTCAAAAGAAGCTGTTGGTCCCAACTCTAGTGCTGCTTGTCTACCTGACATATTTATACTCCATGAACTAGCAGTTCTACCAAGACCAATGGGTTTTTCTACATATAATCCCAAAAGACCAGTTGTTTCATTATAAGAATCAACAATTGTGAACATAACAGCAGCTGTTGCATCATCGTAATAATCATCATCCACATAGAAATCTTCTAACCCATTACTAACAATAACAGTAATACCTCTTTCAAAAGAAAGGTATTTTTGAGTCGTCATTTCAAAATAGTAACCAGCCGTTGCAACAGTCAGTAAATCTTGTGAAGTTCCCGTAATTCTACTAGAGAATCTTAAACCACCACTATATAAGTGTTTACCCTCAGGTATTGTAATATCACCATCTCCAAAAATTTCATCAACATAAAGATTATTCCATCTAGAAGTAGTTGATCCAAGATTCCAAACCTTATTTGTATCTGGTATAATATTACCATAGACTGAGACAGTTCCAAAACTTGTAACAACTGTTTCGACAACATCAGTGCTCAACTTAATAAACCACAAGGAAAAAGTTAATCCAACATTATAATTAGCATTAGTTACTAAAATTAATTGACCAGTCAAAGGATCATATGTATCAACTCTACCAATAAAATAACTATAGATTGAATCATCTGAGTAATCATCATCTTCAGCAAAATTTTCTTCACTATTAAATACCTTTAAAGTATCACCATACTTATAGGATAAATGATCTTGGGTTATAAGAGTAACTATTTGACCTATCTCTGGTGTTGCTAAGTAAGTAGTTGAAGTACCTTCATATCTACTAATTGATTGGTCACCAGCCAATACTGCACCATTGAAAGTTGAAAGTTTAACATCTCCTAAATATAAAGATTGTGATGCAACTACTGCGTCTCTTACATAAATATTATTCCACCTATTTGTAGGAGAACCTAAATCCCATGTATAATCTAAACTAGGAATAATATTACCCACCATTGAAAGAGTTCCATAGATGGTTGGTGATGTTATATTATTTTCTTGATCTAAAACCCAATTTTCAACTTGCTTATCAATAAAATTAGGTACTTCTCTAGTCAATGCCTTTATCCTATCTTGTAAGATTGGTAAAGCTTCAATCGCATAATTGCTATTTAAAAAATCTAATAAAATGGTTCTACCACTTTTAACACTTATGGTTATAATATTTCCTCTTACTTGAGTATTAAGTACTGAAAAAGGATTTACTGTATAGACCAATTCTCCAGCATCACCAAAAATTAATAAATTTTTATCTCCTGTGTTTAATGGTTTGAGAAATGTATTATAATTATATGCCATTTTATTAAATTATTTATTTAAGCTGTAATTGTTAAATTTAATATAACCCCAGTTAGATTATTACCAGCAATGTCGGTTAGATCAAAAGTTATCGAATATGTACCCTCACCAACAACAGAATCCACAGATGAACCAGCTGTTCCTGTAAGAACTATTGACTGAGTATATAGAGTAATTAATCCATCTCTGTTATCATCAACATAGTCAACCAAAAGATCAATAAGAGATAATTTACTAATTTGTGAGTTAGTCCCATATGATCCAAGAGATATAGTTGTAGAGAATGTATTACCATATGTAGTTCCATAAGGAATACTATCAGTAGCACCATTAAAATCAATATAAGCTGTTGATGATGAAGCACCAACAGTACTTAACCAATAAACAACTGGTGAGAGCACATCTGCTAAAGGATTCAAAGTTGCAATATCAATAATAGGATTCTCTAAAACATAGTTTAATAATGAGTTAGCTTGTTTAGCATCACCAACAGTTTTGAAATGTAAGAATATTTTACCCATCGAAGAATCATCTATTGTCAATATTTGACCACTTATCTCAATTGTTTCTATATTATTTAATATAATATAAATAAGTGGTTTAGAATTTGAGTCAACAATAACAATAGACTCACCAGTAACATAAGTTTTAATACTAGCCAACTCAAGATTAACAAATGAAGTACCTGATTGATTTAAAACATCATTAAAGAAGTTGTAAGTATCATCAATATTAGCAACAATAACATCTAATATAACTGGATATGTTGCATTTGGATTTGTTAGATATAATTGTTTAACTCTATTACTTGAATTTCCGGTTAGCATCATATACTGAGCCATTGGATGGGTATTAGTCAAATCATCATAGAAAGACCAAAGAATATAGTTATCTTCTTCTATTGTTGATTTAACATCATACTTCGCTGAAATAGAAACTAAAGTAGCATTGTCACCTAACCCAAGGTGATTTAAAAGATAATTGACCTGGCCAGCTTTTAAAATGACCCTACCTTTTAATAATTGTTTATATGGAAATCTTAAAGAACCAAGAAGTTGTCTTTCTACTGTATTTGGCCCCTCAACGGCAATTAAATCACTGCCTTGAAATTTCAAATAATTGTTTTCGGAAGTTCCAAATAGTGTACTTTGACCAATAGCACAGCCCATTTTATACTTTTATTTTTGATTATATATTAATTTTATATAATCAATAAATAAATTAACTATCCATTTCAATCTTTTCTACGAAGTATCTATCAGATAATTCGCTAAAGAATACTGAAGAAACTCTTGTGACTCTGTATTTCACACCTTTATTAAATTTTAATTCTGGTAAATTTGAAAGTCTGTAATCAGTTGAATCATTTAGTGTAATTGGCAAACTTTGACTCAATCCATAGTTGATTATAACATCATTTGAGTTCACATCTAGGTAAATATATGAATTAGTGGCTCCGATTCTGTCAACTATATATTGACCTGATAAATTGGTTGTACTAGCAGTTCCCACTTGAAAATCTGATAACATTAGAGTATCTCCCTTTCTAATTGAATTCTTTACTAAGTTATAATTAGTATCTAGTGGAACATCTAGAATTCCACCTATATCCAAAACAATATCTTTTGAAAGGTCAATTTTGAAATTGAATTTATTCGAAGTGACTGCAGTATTTGGTAATTGTGTTACACTGTTATAATAAATTGGTAAATCAATTGTTTCCAACAATTGTGTTTCAACTGGATTTTGAGAGTCTCCATAAGTGTACCTTATAAATACTTCAAGTTTTTTATTTTGAGTTGCAGTTGAATTTGCATCAACAATAAGGTCGAATGACTGCTTATATGAAAGATCCCTATCTATTACCAAAGTTAATTTGTCATTATTTGGTAGAACAAAATTGTTAATATCATTGTTTTCTACATAAATTAAGAAAGATTTATTCGTTGGTACAGTTATATTATAAGGTATTGCACCGTTAACATTATAAAGTTCTGTGGTTTTCAAGTAAATAATTTTATCATAAGTAGGATCCACATTATTTAGTTTAAGAAGTGGTGGTCTAGATGTGTTATCTATCTGTACACTTATGGTGTCCGAATTAACTATTTGGTTTGTAGAGTATAGTCTCAATAAAGCTTCTAAATTTGCAATTTTCTTATTAATCACGTCAAAATCTGTCTGAGTATAAAGTAATTGCTTCATGTTTGCAATATCAGAAACCAATTGATTTTGAGTTACTAGGATATTCATAAAAGCATCATTGACATCTGCCAATCTTGTCATTGCATTATTGTAAGCATTAAAGCTGAATAACGAATTTATAGCTTCTGGATTAGCGGGCGCTGAAACATTTTCATTAATGATGTTAAAATTCAAATTCAATGAAAACGCATATGATACACCATCCTGTGTACTATTAGCAGCTAATTTTCTAAATGCTGGAATTCTTATATCAACTTCTGTTGGAATAGGATTATTTTTGGGATTATCAACAAACGAAATACCATAAAGATTATTTGTCTTATTTCCATTATTATCTTCAACTGTATAATACCAAAGTATAGCATTGAATTCAAAATCTTGAGGTGGTTGATTATCAACTTCTAAAGCGTTGAATTGGTCAAAATTTGTTATTTCATTACCAACTATATTCATCTTAACATAATGAGCAGGATCAAAATCAATAGTTAAACCATCAATGTTTGCAGTATCAATAACTAGTTGATTATTATTACCCTTTATTCCAAAATAATCTCCACTTCTTCTAATTGTATCACCCGTTGATGTTTCATAAGTAAAGTCTAAAGTATCAAACTGAGCATAATAACCACCTGGATAATTACTCCTATTACTTACTATTGGACTGGTAAAAACTTCCGCACCAATAATTTCTGGTTGGTATTGACTCGGTAATATCGGGAATACCATATTTGGGCGATAATTTGCATCTACCTTAGTTCTAAACAATACATCAGGCGTTCTACCGGTAGAATCTGGTATATGAGCATATACTTCCGTATAAGATCTATTACCTTGTTGAACATTATTTATACCATTAACTTCACCGATATACTGAACTAGTCTATGGTAAACCAATGTAACTCCTCCGGTAGCAGTATATGTTACCGGATTATAGGTGAAACCCTGGTTAGTTAATATTTTTTGATTTGTTGTAGATGTAGCTGGTTCAATCTCAGTTATCCTCATTCGGATATTATTGAGATAACCTATAGTTGCATCTGTAGGATCGATATCATAAAGCTCAATTAGATCTCCAATTTGAAAATTTGTGGGTGTGCTTAGTTCTAATTGTAGAAAACTACTATTATAACTAATAAAATTCACAATCGAATAATCAATCGATTCTCTTTCCCTCCATAAATATTCTCTAAGATATTCATCATCATTTGCGTTTCTCGTCTGAAACTCCACCAAATCTCCAAAGTATTCATCACCGTTTGTTGCTGGCTCGAGACTTATCAATCCCAATTTTTTACACCACTTCCAAAATATCTTTTCGGTAGGAGTATCTAAAACCGTATTATCATAGTCATATTCAGTATTATTAGTCTTTGATTGTTTCATCGTGACCTCAAAATTTGCAACATAATTTCTCAAAGACTCCACTAATTGATTCGCATAAACATCATCTTGTGGTTTTTCATAAAGAACAGAAGTTTGAAAACCAAGTCCAAGACCTGATGAATTATCAAAATCGAAAAAAACCGGTTCAGCAGAGGTTGATGTCTCGTTAAATGGTTCTGTTTGTTGCTTTGGAAAATTAAGTAAAGTATATTTTGAAAAATACATTTTATAATTTTGATTCTGATATGCCGCGGATATGTCTTCTGCCGCACCTGGAAAAGCATAAAATGAAGTGCCGTTATCTTTAAGTTTTTTATATAGTGGTGTCATGATTTAACTTAAATATTATAATTTTGAATATATATTAAAATAATGATTTTCATAAACCTTATAAGATGTTTTAAACTTATAATTGAATTTTCATAAAATCATTATGTTAGGTAACATTTATTACTTTTTTGGCCTTGTTTTGTTTTTAATTGACCTCGGCTTATTGACGAATTTTTTCAAAATTCAAAAAACAAAAAACTGGATCGACTCCTTTTTCAAGGTCACTAAAAGAAAACCAAATCCTAGTGAAATAAAAATAGATGAATACCAGAAAGTAAACTCATTTCATCAAACCTTTGCTATAAACTTTCTCTGGATTTTCTTTGGATTGATAACCAAAAATTGGAAGTTCTTTTTGATGATCCTAGTTTTGAATTTTATATTAAATATTTTTTCAAAATTATTGACCAATAATAAAAAATTATTAAATATATTTGAATTTATAAAATTTGGAATTGTGACTTTTTCAATCGGGTTTAGTGTTATAAACCACTTTCACCTACACATAGACATCACCAAAATAATTTTTGATTGTCTATTTTCCTGATTCAATCATTTTTAGAACTTCTTTGACCGCCATTTTAGTGCCAACAATTAAATAATCATATAGGCTGAAAGAATCTAAATCCGATGGTTTCTCATTATAGAAATCTATTTCAGATAAAAGTTGGTCTATGTTGTTTCTATATTTCAAATAGAATTCGTAAAGATCAGAATCATTTATCAAACCCTCAATTTGGTTTTTCTCAGGATCTCTTAAGTAAGCTGAAATGAAATCTTCAGATGTTTTTTCATCTGATGTTTTCAAAGATTTTTCTATAAGTTCTTTCAAATCATTTTTTAAATCATCATACCCACTGTTGTTTTTCACTTCAGTTTCTTCTACATCTTCGTTTAAAAAATTCTTAAAAAGTTTTAATTTCATAATTTATATATTAAATTAAATTCCCCAAGTTCCTTCAAATATACCATTGTACCAAATACCCGATTCAAAGTTACCCCCATCGAAAATACCATTTGTCCATAAACCGCTTTTCCAAGTAATATCTTTAAAATAGGATACTACCCTTACCCCAATGTCCACGTTGGAAAAAGAAGCCGCAGCAAAAGTTAGTCCGATATTTAAAGTTGAAAGATTATAATTTAGATAAACGTCAGTCTGTCCCGTTGTTTCATTTTCTATTGCTCTATTTATTCTGTATTTTCTTGGATTGCTATTAGATCCAAGTGCAGCATAAGGTTTATCTCTATCATCGTCAATTATCCACATTTCATCACCAGGATTGAATCTGAAAATTCCATTAATGGAAATTTTATTTGTCGGGACAAATGATGGATTTATCGGGTCGTATATTTTGTCAACTCCCACAACTTGAATTTCTTCTAATATACCACCATACCAAACACCATTTTTAAAGTTTATATTATAAACCACTCCACCATAAAAATTTCCACTATTCCAATTACCAGTTTTCCAAATTGAAAATTTGTGTATTTCGGAAACTTTTGGAGAATTAGTGTTTGAATCAATTGTTAAAAACGAATGAAAATCACCATTAACCCAATTTCCAGCATTCCAAGTAGCGGTCCTTGTATTTGTAGCCCTAGTACCGAATCTAGATCGTATTTGATTATTATTACCAAATAATCCATTATACCAAATACCATTTTCGAAATCACCAGAGTTAAAAGTTCCGTTTATCCAAAAGGCAGGTTTACTATCACAATTGAACTTACCTTTATTCCAATATCCTTCAACCCATATACCACCTCTGAAGAACCCATCGTTCCAGTTACCATCATTCCAAATACCATTGAACCATGTACCAGCATTCCAAGAACCAGCGTATCTTCTACCATTATACCATATGCCATTGTTCCAAGAACCATCAAACCATCTACCATTATACCATTTCGATAACCTCTGGTCTGAATAACTTTTATCAACTTTAGCAGAGATGAAATTACTAGAAACATTAAATGAATTCCATGTACCACCATACCAATCACCAGTAAGCCAAACCCCGGACATCCAAGTTCCGCCGAACCATCTACCACATCTCCAAGTTCCAGAGTACCAAACTATACCATCATCATTTTTACCAATCAAAGCATTTGACACTTCGGCTTCCAAAATCCAATGATAGAATCTAGAAACTTCTTCTAAAGATAATCCATCTATAAATTGCAATTTATATTTATTCAAGTCTAGGTTTTCAAGTGAAAATATACTACCATCTAGAATTACATTATTTGGCAATATTTCTACGGACCTAGTAACTTTTTTATCAATTCCCGAACGGAAAAGGTCTACTGGTTGATAATTGAAAAATGGATCTTTTTTAATTACTTTTATTTTACCATTCGAGACCAACTGACCACCAATATAATCTTTTGAAGTAGTGACAAAATTACCAGCACCAATCACAGTTTGGAAACCTTGCATTGGGGTATCATTCACACCATCCAATTCTAGGAAAATTAAATCCCCAACTTTTATTTCATTTGTAGAATCGGTAATCCAGAATATCAATTTACCGTTGTTATCTCTGTTAGTTCCAAATATTTCATAGACAAGTTCTCTTTCAACATTCAAAACATTCATTGATAATTCGAAATCCACATCATTGTATAAAATAGCACTAATATTTTTCTTGATGTCATAATCACAAACTAAAGCTTTTAAATAACTTTCTGTTGAAAACTTGGTCTTTATAGAGCTTTCAAAGTTTGTAAAATAATTCGGATATTGAACGAATTTATACGTTGTGCTCCTATGAATATTATTCAATAATTGTAAATCATTGCTAATTTGAGAAAGTAAACTTCTACTCAACAAGTCGAAATATGCAGCACCCGTTCCCTTTGGAAAGTCTATTTTCTTGTTGAACTTTATGAAATAAGCACCCTCGTTAGTATCATAATATTTTTCGGTTATCAAGTATTGTTCGAATTTGTAGGAACCAAGACTTGATTTTATGGTTATATCTATAAACGTGTTTATCAATAAAGATCTCCACTCTACATAAAGGTTTTTACCAAAACGAATATAGTTACTAGGTCTAGTCGAGTCTATATACAAATTATCATCAGTAGCACTCTGAGTATCATTACCTAAGATATTATATAGCCTTGGTAAGGTCACAAAATCTTTATTTTTATCAAAAACTTCTGGGTTTATCTTATTTAAATACGTAAGAATATTATAATTGGGACTGAATCCAAAATCCAAGAAACTCTCTTTATAGACCATATCTTTAATTTGATCACCAATTTGAGTTCTAGATTGTAAATTATAATAAGCTGTTTTTTCATTAAATAAAGCCGATACTTGAATCGAATCTGATGATTTGGTTAGTTTATACCCAATACCATAAGGATGTGAATTAAAATTTTTGACTAAATCATCTTGATCCTTATACCTATTCAAATTTGTCAAATAAATAGGACTTGTTGTCTTTTTTAAGTTATTGATTATATTTTCATTAAAATCACTATAGCAAAATAGAAATGCATCCATCTTCTCCCACTGATTATTTGCACTAGCTAAACCTGGCTTACTCTGTGTGAAAGTACCCGCTAAATTTTTATTGGGATATGTAAAGTATCTTATATTGTTAACAACTAGTGTTGTATCCACTACATCCGATGATAATTTATAAACATCCCCTATTTTAGTTTTATCTGAAAAATTTGTGTAATCAATAGGAGAAAAATCAACTGGAACTTCAATTACAAAACTTCTTTTTATAATAGCTAAATTCTTATAAATTAACAAATCTTTATCGGTTTGGAACTGAGTTGCTAAATCACCAGATGAAATAAATTCTGAAAAGGTTAACCCGTCAAAATGTGGTGCTAAAGTA
>Ga0114970_10003082_pt1 | contig 12332 bp, 8 predicted proteins | sample M_140205_XF_Meta_FD_87030 | JGI IMG/M metagenome (GOLD analysis project Ga0114970, IMG submission 87030) | Freshwater microbial communities from Lake Montjoie, Canada to study carbon cycling - M_140205_XF_MetaG | ecosystem: Environmental > Aquatic > Freshwater > Lake | place: Lake Montjoie... | reverse complement strand
TGTGCAGCAATCACGACTTGTAAACGATGCCGAAGTTCACTACTTGCAGGTACGTGGCAGTGCTCGCGCAACAAACTTTCTTCGCTTGCGCCGCGCCGAGAGTGATGCGCGTCGACGTGAGTCGTTTGTTGTTGCCAAAGAACGCGAACGCCGGCAGCGTTTTTCTGTTGTTGTTGGGTGCATGCTCGCCGCAATTGTGATGGTAGGAAGCCGCCAACTCTTTTTCCGCGGAGTAGCAAATATTGGTCAATTTGTGCCCTTTACCGAGTCGTGGCGGTCGTTGGCAGCCGCGTATCGATTGGGTTGGTGGCCAGCAGGTTTTGGCTCCTTGTCTCCTGCCCCAACCGGAACTGCGCTCGTAGCAGTTGCTTCGTTTTTTTCATTGGGCAACCCAGCACTTTTGCGAACACTTGCCATAGTGGGGTTACTACTTGTTGCTGCAATTGGTATGTGGCATGCAAGTGCTGCTGCCTCTTCAAGCCGAGCCCGCATTGCTGGAGTAGTTACTTACCTTGCATTGCCTATTGGGTATGAATGTATTGCAACGGGCCGTTGGGGAGCACTTGCAAGTTTCGGAGCACTTCCATGGGTCATTACAGCGTTTAATACTGCGCGTCATGTTGATACGGCACGTGCAAGCGACGTTGCACGTCAAGGAGTAAGACTCGGACTCGTTATTGGCGTTGTTGCCGCGTTTGAGTCTTCCTTTGTTCCTTTGTGCGTTGTGCTTTTTGGCTTGTGGTGGCTTAGTGGCATCGTTGCAGGTGGAACAACGTCTGTTCGTGGCGCTGCGAGCATATTTGGTGTCGGAATGTGCAGTGCATTGTTGCTGCAACTCATGTGGCTGACCAACTACGTCAATAGCAATTGGTGGCAAACAATTGTGGGTTTCGACTCGGGTGTTGGCCTGCAAAAGGGACTCAAAGAATTAGCAAGTTTTAATTTTGGTCGTTTCAATTTTGCAACGTTTGCTCTGCTGTATTTCTTCGTACTTGTTGTGAGCCTTGGTACTGCGCGCGGGGAACGATTTGTACTGGCTCTTCGTGGCGCAATGTTTGCTGTTGTGTTTCTGGGTATTGCAGTAGTGGGCGATACCCGCGTAATAAATGCGGCGATGCCCGACCCCGCTGTACTTCTCACGGCGGTGGCCTTGGGTCTTGCACTTGGTGCCATTGCTGCAGTGGAAGCTTTCGATGTAGATGTGAAGGGCCGTAAGTTTGGCTGGCAACAGCCAGCAAGCGTTTTGGCTCTCTGCGCAATAGCCGTTGGAGTATTCCCATTGGCGGTGAATGCGGCAAATGGCCGTTGGAACCAGCCGTCATCTTCTCTGTCAAGCCTGTTGTCGCAATTGCAAAAAAACCCTCTTGAGGGTGACTATCGCATTTTGTATTTGGGTAACCCACTGTTGCTACCCGCAGCTCCACGAACCATTCCGTTTGGCTCTGAAGAAAGCGCACAATTGGGATACGCAATTACCGATGATGGTGCTGCAACTTTGTACAACCAGTGGGCCGCAAAGAAAACTTCTGCAGTTGTTTCACTAGAAAAGACATTGCAAGACATGGGTGAAAGTAATTCCCCTCGCATTGGTCGGTTGCTCGCCCCTCTCGGCGTGCGTTACATCGTGGTGCCTCTCATTGACGGATCGCGAAGCACTCGTGCGCAGCCCTTGCCACTTCCGGAAGGCCTTTTGAGTGCACTTGAAGTACAACTCGACTTTCGGCGCCAATACTTTGCGAGCGATTTAGTAATTTATGAAAATGTTGCGTGGGCGCCAACGCTTGCACAACTTTCCGATGTAGGTATTGCGGCAAGTAAAAATGCGGGCAGCGAAGCACTCATTTTGTCTGACCTGCGTGGAGCAACGCCGGTGAAAACAGGTTTTATCCCTGGTCGAGCAACACAAAAACTCGATGTCAGGGGAGGAACAGTGAGTGCTGCTATTCCTTCTTCATCGCGATGGCGCTTAGAAATCAAGAATCAAAAAGTGCTCTCTCGTCCGGCATTCGGCGCAACGCAAGCGTTCGATATTCCTACAGATGTTCCTGAACACACTGTGGCAACTCTTGCCTTCTCGCGACCATGGAAACATGTTCTGCTGGTTGTTCTTCAGTTTGCGATGTGGGTTTTTTCAGTGTTCTTTGCGTTAGGAATACGTATTCGGCGCCGGCGCCAAGTGGAAGTGACATTGAGTTCAGATGCACGCGATATTTCATTTGGTGGTAATCAATGAAAACTTGGCGTCGTGTTCTTTCATTCACTTTGGTCGCAGGTTGCGCGGCAGGAGTTGTGCTGCTGTCTGAGTCACAAAAAGATGTTGCCCCTCAAGAAGTCAACAATGCTGTGGCCAATGTACAAAAAGCATTTCCGCATGTAGCGAGCACCAGAACCATCAGCACCTCTTGGTATTGCCCAGGCGTACCGCTCGGAGGAGACGCCTATGTGGGGAATGATTACGGGGGAACAATCAGTATTTCCAACCCCACCGATACTGAAGTACAAGGCGTAGTGACACGGTTTGGAATTGAAGCCGAACCAGAAGTGGTGTCCATTGTTGTTCCGCCGCGAGATTCCCTTACCTACAACTTCAGCCAGGGTGCGCGCGGTGCGTACGTGAGTGCATTAGTAGAGCTGGCTGGCGGGAAGGGTGCATCAGTTGAACAGCGCGCTATCTACCCGGCAGGCGATTCAACGCAGCCTTGTGTGAACCAGCCTTCACCCCAATGGTTTTTTGCAGATGGTTTTACTGCAAGCGATAGCAAGGAAGATCTTTTATTAACTAATCCATTGCCCGATGCAACGGTTATTAACGTGCGCTTCGTGACCAAAGACGGAGAGCGTCAACCGTCTGCACTCCAGGGCTATGTTCTGCCGCCACACTCGCTGCGCGTACTCGATATTGCGAGCCAAGGTGCTCGTGGTGAAGATCTGGTGGGTGTAGAACTGCGTGCGGTGAGCGGCACTTTTGTGGCTGCGCGAGCACAACATTATTTAGGCACTGGGCGCTTGGGGTATGCGGTGAAATTGGGCGCTCCGGAAGTTGCCACCGACTGGTGGCTGACAACGGGCGACTACCGCGGGAAGCCCAATGAGCAAATTATTGTGTTTAACCCAACGCAAGACGAAGCAAAAGTTGTGGCGTTATTTTCTGGCGAAGGTGGTGCCGGGGTTGCGCCGCTCAACTTGACTGTTCCTGCACACCGCGTGGTGTCTCTTGCCATGTCGAATATCGCCGGGTTAACAGAGAATCGATTCACGGTCTCGTTCTCAGTTCTTGAAGGAACAGGCATAGTGGTGGAACATGTCTCCACTCGTCAGCTGGAAAAGTCGATGGCAACCACTGTTGACCTTGGGGTGCCCTTTGTGATGGCTGCAAAGCAGTGGGCCATGCCGTCACCCATCGCGCCCGGAACAACCGATGCCATCGCACTTACAAATGTGACTGCATTGCAAGCCAGTGCCCGCATTGAAGGTGTGGGCCCGGCAGGTGCATTACCTATTGCTGGCTTAGACGCAATTGTCGTAGAGCCTGGTGCAACGCGTTATGTGGCTTTGCCTGAAGGTGTGGTGCTCGGGCAGTTGCAAGTTGTTTCTACACAAGATCTCATTGTGGTGCGTTCTCTTCCCCGCACGTTTGGTGTGAAGGGAAGAGATCTTGTTGCAGCACTGCCACTGAAATAGCAGAGTTATTCCGCCATTTGCATTTCTAGAGCAACCTCTACGCGTTTGATTTGTTGATCTTCCGCCTTGCTTGTGTAAGCGTCAGAAGCGATGTAGAAGACCAAAGACATCACAAGCCCGACGGAAACCGCAACGCCTATGGACTGCACCCATTTGATCCAACGTCGGCTGGGCGCCGGAAGTAGGGCCATGGTGAGAACGGTGAGTAGTGCCAGAACAACACATACCAATGTGGTCATGGCATCGAGAGAGCCAGAAGCACTGCTGACGCGGTTTTCGCGGTCGTCAACGAGTTGTTTTACTTCTTCCAACATCGTTTGAGCTTCAGCTTTTTTCTCGTCGTCACTTTCTAGATCTTTTTCTAGAATATTGAACTCTTCGAGCAGTTTTTCAAATGCAGCTTCGGCACGAGTGTCGCCTCCTGCTGGAGCAACGGAATCGATTTCATATTTGCGGACATCTTCTAGGTAATCGATGATGAGACCCTTGATTGTTGGCGCTAGAGCAGGGTCAAAAGCACGTGTTTCTACGATGATCGATTCCAACGTGGTGGTTTCATCGAAAAGAATGTTTTGAGCTGACACTTGATCACTCCACACGTTCACAATGATGAATGCAAGAAGCAATGTGAAAGCGGTTCCGATGAAGCCAAATACCGCTACAAGACCTTCGGTATCGTCACCTACGGCTTGAATGCGTGCATTAAAGATTGCCTTCACAATAGGAACAACTATGATGACCGGAATACCAATGCTGATGAGCACGATGAGCCACAGTGGAAATGCAAGGAATCCTTCAAGCATGAGAAGTTTCTTTCTTTAAGAAGTAGCGGTAGCGCAGACATTACAATAATTCGCAGGCCAAACGGGAATATGCATAAGGTAGTGGCGTGAAGTTCGTTGCGGTCGTGGTAGTTGTAGCAGTTGCTGCAGTGCTTGCTCGATTTTTGCAAAGTCGCAAGCCGCAAGCCCCGACGCAGCCAAAAATGGAAGTGCCTGCACAGGTCGACAGAAGCGATTTCCCCCAGCCCAAGGTGGAGTGGCTAGTGGCAGTGTTCTCGTCGGCAACGTGTTCTACATGTATCGATGTGGTGTCAAAAGCGCAAGCCCTAGAGACCAGCCAAGTAACTGTCGCGAACGTTGAGTACCCCGAACGCAAAGACTTGCACGACCGCTATGGCATCGACGCAGTACCCACCGTGGTGGTAGCCGATGCGCAGGGAGTGGTGCGCGGAAGCTTTATTGGGCCGGTCACAGCTACCGACTTATGGGCCGGTGTGGCTGAAATGCGTCAGCCAGGTTCGCGAGCAATTTCCGATTGCGCAACGTCTCCTGTTGAAGAAGTTGACTGAGCAGCAGACTCACTTAAGCCCTGTTGAACAAGGCGTAACACTGCCGGCCCGTCGATGGTTTCTTCTTCAAGAAGGCGTTGTGCAACAAGGTCGAGACCACGACGGTGCTTGGTGAGAACTTCACGAGCACGGGTTTCTTGCGTGCGCAAGATGCGAGCAATTTCCCCGTCGACCAACTTGGCAGTGTCGTCGCTGTACTCGCGGCCACTGGTCATGAGGTCTTCGCCAAGAAACACTTGTTGTTGACTGTTCCAAGCCATGGGGCCAACTGCCTCGCTCATTCCCCATTCGCGCACCATGCGTCGGGCAATGCCTGTTGCTTGTTCGAGGTCGTTTGCTGCCCCACTATTCAAGTTGCCAAAGACCATCATCTCGGCAACACGGCCACCCATTGCTTTGCAAATGATGTCTTCAAAGTATTCCTTGGAATAGGTATGGCGTTCTTCGGGCAGGGTCCAGGTAACACCCAGTGCCATGCCGCGCGGCAAAATGGTGACCTTGTGGAGCGGGTCGCTGTGTGGAAGAACCGATGCAAGAACAGCGTGGCCACCTTCGTGGTACGCAGTTGCTTTTTTCTCGTCGGCATTGAGCACGAGGCTTTCGCGGCTCGCACCTAATACAACGCGGTCACGTGCATTTTCGAAGTCGACGTGCTCTACTTGTTTGCCGCCACGGCGCACGGCGAACAAAGCAGATTCGTTCACTAAGTTCGCTAAATCGGCACCACTCATACCGGGAGTAGCGCGTGCCATGGTCTCGAGGCTGACCTCGGGTGCCATGCGCTTATCGCGTGAGTGCACCTTCAAAATAGCGAGACGCTCTTCGTATTCAGGTAGCGGCACAATGATGGAGCGGTCGAAACGACCAGGACGCAAGAGCGCAGGGTCAAGAACATCGGGGCGGTTAGTGGCCGCCATGATGACGATGCCTTCGCTGGTTTCAAAGCCGTCCATTTCAGCAAGCATTTGGTTGAGCGTTTGTTCACGCTCGTCGTGCCCACCACCAAGGCCAGCTCCGCGTTTACGACCAATGGAGTCGATTTCGTCGATGAAAATAATGGCACGACCCATTTTGCGGGCTTGTTGGAAAAGGTCGCGCACGCGGCTTGCGCCAACGCCAACAAACATTTCCATGAAGTCTGAACCGGTCACAGACAAGAAACCCACGCCAGCTTCGCCAGCTACTGCACGAGCAAAGAGTGTTTTACCTGTTCCGGGAGGGCCAACGAGCAGAATGCCCTTCGGAATGCGTGCACCAATTTCTTTAAACTGTTCAGGCATCCGCAAGAAGTCGACCACTTCTTTAATTTCCATTTTGACACCTTCGTAGCCAGCAACGTCGGCAAACGTGGTGGAAGGTTTGTCGGCGTTATAGGTTTTGGCACGACTACGGCCAATAGACATGATGTTTCCGGCTTGGCCCATGGCACGGCGTTGCATGAACATGAAAATGCCGATGATGAGAAAGAATGGCAACAAGATGGGAATGAGGCTGGTGAACCAGTTGGCCTGTGGCGTGTTGTAGTTGTAGTCGACGCCCTGGTCTTTCAAGAGCTTTTCGTCGGCATCGCTGAGGAGGGGAGCGCCAGTGGTGGTGAACTTGCGTCCGTCGCTCAGTGTTCCGGACAACACATTGGTGGTGTTGTTAATAGACACCTTGTCGACTTTGCCCAGGCGAACTTGTGAGAGAAATTCGGTGTAGGTGAGTTTCTCGGAGCTCTTTGAAGGAATGAAGCGTGGCCCAAAAACGAGGGCAAGAGCGCCAACAGCGATGAGCCACACAGCCCACTTCGGCAGTTGTTGTTTGCCCGACTTCGGGGCGGTGGGGTCGGGGTTGTTGCGCTTGGCATTGAAGGGGCTTTTGCGCGGTTGGCGATCATTTTTTTGTGGCGCCGAGGGGGTGCTGCCGGGAAGCTGCGAGGGGGGTGGTGGCGGGGGCAAGTTGCTCATGCCCACATGATATGGGCTGGGTGGTCGTCATGTATCCCCCACCTCGTAATCGGGTATGGATAGCGTTCTTCCATGGCTCGCCAATGTTCACGTTCCGGATGCTCAACACCAGCATCAATGACCCTTACGTATCAATACAACCGCTCGGTGGCGTGGATTGATCAATTGCAGTCTGAACGTGATCCGCATGCTTATGACCTCTGTGAACGACACGGAAAACGCACCACAGTTCCTTCAGGTTGGCGCCTCGAAGACCGTCGTGCTGTGTATCACTTCATCACCCCCAATCGCCTTGCCGGGTAGTTCACTTCCACGTCACTCCAGCGATTACCGCGGTACCGAGTCGCGCTATTCGTTGCCGACGGTCATTGGTGGTTGGCTGGGTTGTTATCTCGTTGCCAACATTCTGGGTGGAGCCATCGCGGGTGCCTCAAGCGCTCCTTCTGGTGAAGAACCCATTTGGATACTCGCCGCATCGGCCCTTGCACTGTGGACGCCATTCATTGTGATGTTGGTGGTGTTATCGCGCAAACTTGGTTCAGGTCATTTTTGGAGCGACTATTCCGTTCGCTTTCGGCCAATTGATGCTCTAGGTATTCCTTTAGGAGTTGCTTCACAAATACTTTTAGTAAGTGCGGTGTACTGGCCATTGCGCAAGATCTTTCCGTCAACGTTCGACGCAGCAGATGTAGAAGAACGTGCACGCGACCTCTATGACCGCGCTCATGGTGGGTGGCTCGTGGTGCTTGTGCTCATCGTGGTGGTTGGCGCTCCCATTGTGGAAGAACTCGTGTACCGAGGATTCATTCAAGGAACACTGCGCGGAACCATGAACGAAGGTGTTGCACTAGTGGTCACAGCTGTTTGGTTCACCCTCATCCACCTCACACCAGTGGAATACCCAGGGCTTTTTGCCATCGCCTTGGTTTTGGGCTTCTCGTATCACTTTTCGCGCCGAATTGGCCTTTCCATAGTCACTCACATGGCTTTTAACGCAACGGGATTATTGCTAGTTGCCGTGAAGTGAGTCGTTTGTCGGCACGGTAAATGCAACAATGGTACGCATATGACAACTGAGATCGAAAGCGAACAGGTCGTTGAAGACGAAGTAAACGCGCCGCACAGAATTCAGAAACTTGCTGCTTCGTTTCTTGGGTTCCAACTTTTTTCAACAATTGTCATTGTCGGCGGGTCAATGTTGTTCCTCTTTGCAACGTTGCATCCTTCGCTCATTTTCAAAAACAACACGCCAACAGGTGGCGACATGGGTGCGCATGTATGGGGGCCGGCGTTCTTGCGCGACAACCTCTTGCCGCATTTGAAGCTGTCGGGTTGGAGCATGGACTGGTACTCAGGTTTACCCACGTACCGCTTCTACATGGTGGTTCCGGCATTATTTATTTTGTTGCTCAATGTTGTTCTTCCTTATGGAATTGCCTTCAAAATTGTTGCGGTTGCAGGAATCATTGCGCTCCCCGCATGTGCGTGGGCTTTTGGAAAACTTGCGCGATTCGCGTACCCGCTGCCTGAACTTTTTGCACTAGCTGCAACCGTTTTTCTCTTTGACGAGAGCTTCACCATTTATGGCGGAAATATTGCAAGCACCATGGCGGGCGAATTCTCGTTCTCTATTGCACTGGCTTTCGCCGTTCTGGGGCTGGGCTTTTTAGCGCGCGGCCTAGATGATGGAACAAAACGTCCGGCTGCGGCGATATGCATCGCTTTAGCCGGATTAAGTCATGGCATCGTTCTCATCTTTGTGTTTGGTGGGGCAGCATTAATGGTTCTCATTCATGCCAATAAACAACGCTTCCGCTTTGGTGCAAGCGCTATTGGTGCAGCGGTGTTGCTTTCTTCATTTTGGGTGCTGCCATTTCTTACTGCACATGCATACATGACCGACATGAAATATGAACCACGTCCGAGTGGGGCAACCGACTCATTTTGGGACATGTTTTTCCCACATACCGCATTTTGGGATCTCTTTATTATGGCTTTCGCCATTATTGGTTTTGCCGCGTGCGTTATTCGTAAAAAAACATTTGGCATGTGGATGGGCGTGTACTGCACAGCTCTGTTCGCAGGCGTTTATATCACCCGCGACAGTTTGCCCGTTATCGGTCTTTTGTGGAACCCACGACTCTTGCCGTTTATGTATCTTTTGCGTTACATGCTCATGATGGTCGGTATCTATGCCGTCATTTCATCGGTGGTGCGCTTGGCAATGCTCGAACGTGGTGAGAAGTCATCGCTTATTCCCGTTGAAGTAACAACTGGGGTCGTGCGCAATGCAACTGCATGGGCTGTTGCTGTCACCGTTCTGTGTATTTTTGGTTTTCGCTTTCAACAGTTGCCCTTTGCCTCGGTGGTAGCAGGCGCAAATGATAAGTCGGAATATTCATGGGGTCCGTTTCGCGGGGCGTCGGGCAATAAGGCATTTGTCGATGGCTGGGCGCGCTGGAACTTTGAAGGTTATGAAGGTAAACCGGCATATGGCGAGTACCACGGCATTGTGGAGACAATGAAAAAGATTGGTGAAGACCCTCAGCTCGGTTGCGGGCGTGCACTGTGGGAAAACAGCGGTGACCTCAATAAATATGGCACCACCATGGCACTGATGCTGTTGCCGTTTTGGACCGATGGGTGCATTGGTTCACAAGAAGGACTCTTCTTTGAAGCCGCCGGAACAACGCCGTATCACTTCATTAGTGCTGCTGCAATGTCGAAACAAAGCAGCAACCCTGTTCGCGAATTGCGTTACGACAACAACAATGCCGAAATGGGCGTTCACTACTTGCAAGAACTCGGTGTGCGCTATTTCATGGCATACACGCCAGAGGCTGTAGCGCAAGCAAATACACAAAACGATCTCACTGAAGTTGCTCGCAGTGGGCCATGGGTGGTGTACGAAGTAGCAAAGAGCGACTGGGTAGTACCCATGACTGTGCAACCTGTTGTGGTGGAAAAGCGATCGGGCGACCAGCGTGAACGGTGGCTCGAGTTGGGGTCAAGTTGGTTACAACACACCGATGAATGGGCAGCAGTTCCGGTTGCTGATGGTCCAAAAGAATGGCAGCATATTTCTGTTGCCCCAGACCTCAATCGCCGAGTAGGTGAACCAGGAAGTTCATCGCGCAGTGTGGACATTGTTCAACCTGTCGAGAAAATTTCTCCGGTGGCCTTGCCGCAAGTAAATATTACGAATTACTCACATACGCAAGACTCAGTGTCATTCACGGTTGACAAGGTAGGAGTTCCCGTATTGGTGCGTGTGAGTTATTTCCCGAACTGGACTGTTTCGGGTGCGAAAGGTCCGTACAGGGCCGCGCCAAACATGATGGTCGTGATTCCCACCGAAAAAAATGTGCAATTGAAATATTCATCGACGAGTATCGACAAACTTGCGTACTTATTGTCATTAATTGGCATCGTCATCGTGATTTTTTGGTGGCGACGTGGCCCGTATCGTTACGGCACATCAATGCCGCCGCTAATGTAAATAAGAGATGGCACATTCAGATCTCACCAATATTTTTAAGGCGTACGACGTTCGCGGAACTGTTCCCGACCAATTCAATGTCGACATCGCACGAGCAGTGGGAGTTGGCTTTGCTCGCTTTGCAAAAACCTCGACCATTTTGGTGGCTCGCGATATGCGGCCTTCCGGAGTAGAGCTCGTCGCTGCATTCGCAGAGGGCGCAATGTCGCAGGGTGTCAACGTTATTGACCTGGGTTTAGCAAGCACCGATTTGTTGTACTTCGCCGCTGGCTCACTCGATGCACCAGGGGCGATGTTCACTGCTTCGCATAACCCTGCGCAATACAACGGCATCAAGTTTTGCTTGTCGGGAGCGCGGCCAGTAGGTGTAGACAGCGGTCTGAACGATATTCGTGAAGTGGCAGTGCGCGAATTAGCGCATCCCTCAGCGTCGGTTGCGGGTAGGGGGCAGCTCTCGCAGCGCAATTTGCTCGATGCATTTGCCGACCATGTGGTGAGCTTTGTCGACCAAGACCAACTCATTCCTTTGAAAGTTGTTGCCGACACCGCAAATGGGATGGGTGGCTTAGTTGTTCCTGCGGTCTGTGAACGACTTCCACAAATACAACTTGAAGTGATGTTTGGTGAGCTCGATGGCACGTTCCCCAATCACCCAGCAGACCCCATTCAGCCTGCAAATCAAAAAGATCTGCAAGCACGCGTTATCTCTGGCGGATTCGACGTGGGATTGGCATTCGATGGCGATGCCGACCGAGTGTTTGTTGTTGACGAAAAAGGTATTGGCTTATCGGGCAGTACCACGACGGCGCTGTTGGCTGCTGCAGTGTTGCGCAAAAATCCTGGAGCAAAAATTATTCACAACCTCATTTGCTCGAAGGCTGTTTCTGAAGTGATTACAGAGTGCGGGGGAGTCCCCATTCGTTCGCAAGTGGGTCATAGCTACATCAAGCAAATGATGGCGGAAACTGGTGCTGTGTTCGGCGGAGAACATTCCGCTCACTATTACTTCCTCAACAATTACCGTGCCGACAGCGGGCTCATTGCCGCAATGCATGTTTTCAACGAGATGAGCCGCAGCGGTGAACAGCTTTCTCAAGTTCGCATTCCTTTCGAGCGCTATAGCGCTAGTGGTGAAATCAATACACAAGTACATGACCCTCTCAGCGTCATCGAAAGAGTTGGCGCCGCATTTGCCGCATTCCCTAGCGATCGTCTCGATGGGCTCACCATCGATTGCGGATCGTGGTGGTTCAACCTGCGGCCCTCGAATACCGAGCCATTGCTGCGACTCAATCTTGAGGCTAAAAATCGTGATGAATGCGATCAGCATGTTTCAGAAGTGCTGGCACTCATTACGCAAAACGCGTAGCAGTAACCCCACTCAATGTTGGCTAGTGTAGAAGCATGTCGTTAAACGCAAAATTGCTAGAAATTCTGGCTTGCCCAGAAGACAAAGGCCCGCTGTTCTACGTGGAATCAGAGTCGCTTCTCTACAACGACCGTTTGCAGCGCGTCTACGACGTGAAAGCGGGAATTCCCGTGATGCTCATCTCTGAAGCACACACAGTTGATGCTGGCGAACATGCTCGCATCATGGCAAAAATCACCGCTGAAAACATTCAGCCCACCTTTACCGCGCACTAGTATTTACCAGTCGGGCTGAAAGACCGGAGCCAGCAGGCCCCAGCCCGGGTACTTTCCCTTTATATCGACAGTTCCCGAAAGGCTCCTCCATGTCTACAAATAGCACCTTTGCGCAACGCGGTGATTTCCGTGTTGCAGATCTTGCCCTCGCCCCATTTGGCCGCAAGGAAATTCATCTTGCCGAACACGAAATGCCAGGCCTTCGCGC
>Ga0114970_10003081_pt1 | contig 12334 bp, 11 predicted proteins | sample M_140205_XF_Meta_FD_87030 | JGI IMG/M metagenome (GOLD analysis project Ga0114970, IMG submission 87030) | Freshwater microbial communities from Lake Montjoie, Canada to study carbon cycling - M_140205_XF_MetaG | ecosystem: Environmental > Aquatic > Freshwater > Lake | place: Lake Montjoie... | reverse complement strand
TTGCTTGCCGCTTATAAGGCCGAAGATGCTGCTCTAATAGAGAAATTCTCAAAGGCTTTAAAAAAGGATATGGAGCAGCAAAATGCCTATTATGAAAGTATTGATGATGGAGCTAAAGAGACTTTAAGTTATGAGGAAGAGCGAAACCAAACCCTTCTTAAAGCTATAGATCAATTAAAAAATGATTTTGCAAACAGACCAAAGATGAATGCTCCTGTAATGGTTCCAGCTGCTGAAACAACTAAGATGCCTAAGCCTTCAGTAGTTAAAATAAAATAGTCAGGAAGAAATGAAAAAAGACGAGATGATTTAACCAATAATATTAACCTCTTCTTCCAATAAAATGCCGAATGTGCTCTGCACTTCGGCATTTATTTTTATAGTCATATCCACAATATCGCTACCTTGGGCATTTCCATAATTTACCAATACAAGTGCTTGAGCTGGATGACAACCAGCATCTCCATTGCGAAATCCTTTCCACCCACATTTTTCAATAAGCCAGCCCGCTGCAAGTTTCACCCTCCCTTCTGCTGAGGGATGTCCAACAATATCAGGGAATTCATTTTTTAGAGATAAAAATTTTTGCTCATCTACATCTGGATTTTTAAAAAAGCTGCCTGCACTGCCAGTTATATCAGGGTCCGGAAGTTTAAATCGACGAATATTCATCACAGCCTGGGCTATTAATTTTGCATCGATAGTAGCGGCCTTCATTCTATCTAGCTCCTGCTTGATAGCGCCATACCCGATAAGATAATTCGGTTTTTTATTTAATCGGTATGTTACAGAAGTAATTACAAAACAGCCCTTGTATTTATTTTTGAAAATGCTTTCCCGATACGCAAATTCACAATCATTATTAAGAAATTCAACAATTTCGCCATCTTCTTTATTCACTGCCTCCAAAGAATAAAAAACATCTTTGATCTCCATACCATAAGCACCAATATTTTGCATGGGAGCTGCGCCGGTATGCCCAGGAATTAGTGCCATATTCTCTACTCCATAATAATTATGCTGCAAGCAATACAGCACAAAAAGATGCCAGCTTTCTCCCGCACCGGTTTTTACATAAACATGATTCTCATCCTCTCTTACCATTTCAATACCCATGATCTCATTTTTTAAAATAAGACCATCAAAATCTTTTGTAAATAATATATTACTTCCACCCCCGAGAATCATATTGCGCAATCCTTTTCCCCGAGAAGAAAATGCCAGCAACTCATTCAATTCTTCAACATTGGAAAAAGAAGAAAAGAATCTTGCATTCACATTCATTCTAAAAGTGTGTAACTGCTTTAATGATATGTTCTCTAATAGTTTCATTTTATACTGGATCCACATCAGCAATAACCTGAATGGATGCAAACTTTTTTTCTGTATGTAATAATTGTATGTGATGCCCTATTGCTTGCTTGAAGGCTGCAATTTTAGTTTCCTTTGGCAACTTAATAAGAATTTCCATCAGATATTGATTTCTTAAGCGAGCAATAACAGGCTCGGCTGGACCGGTAACATAACCGCCAAGATCCTGCCTGACATAGGCAGCCAATTGCGCTGCACCTAATTCAACAATAACTTTATTCTTATGCTTTAATGTAATGATAATCACTCTACTATATGGTGGATACAAAAACTCTTTTCTCTTCGGAAGTTCATTTTCATAAAACCCCCTATAATCATGCTGCTGCACCCATTTTAAAACTGGATGATTTACTTGTAAGGCCTGAATCATTACTTTGCCCTGACCATGTTTTCTTCCCGCCCTACCACTCACCTGCTCCATCAACTGAAAAGCACGTTCATTAACACGAAAATCAGCAAAGCTTAATAAGCCATCAGCATCTAATATTCCAACCAATGCTACTTTTTCAAAATCAAGCCCTTTTACCACCATCTGTGTACCTACCAGAATATCTATACTATGAGCCTCAAACTGACGTATTAAATTATCATGTGCCTGTTTGCCGCGAACACTATCCACATCCATTCGAGCAATTCGCATTCCAGGGAAAAACTCGCCTAGTTGTTCTTCTATCTTTTCTGTTCCAAAGTTTTTTTCCATCCATTTATTACTTCCACAAGCTGGACAAGTAATCAACTTTGGATAAATACTTCCGCAATAATGACAATGCAGTTTATTACTATGTTTATGCAGCGTTAGAGAAACATCACAATGGGTACATTGAGGAATAAATCCACAGGAGCCACAAATTATATATGGATTATAGCCTCGACGATTCTGGAATAATATTACCTGATTACCTTCTTCTACTGTTTTTTGTACCGCCTCCTTTAACTGAGGACTTATCATTACTTTAGAACGTAAAGCAACCTGAGCTGTATTTATAATTTCAATTAAAGGAAGATGTATACCCCCATATCTTTCAAGCAGTTCTACTAATCCATACTTCCCCGAAACTGCATTAAAATAACTCTCAACAGAAGGAGTAGCACTACCGAGAATTACCTTTGCCCCACAAACAGATGCATAATAAATAGCGGCATCTCTAGCATTATAACGAGGGGCAGGATCTTGCTGTTTATAAGATGAATCATGTTCTTCATCTACTATAATTAATCCAAGCTCTTTAAAGGGTAATAATAAAGCACTTCGTGGGCCGAGTACCATTTTTACTTCCCCTGATCTTATCTTATTCCAAAGCTCTACCCTTTCCTGATTATTAAATTTGGAATGATAGATAGCAATGTTACCTCCAAAATGACTTTGCAAACGGCGAATAATCTGAGAGGTAAGTGCAATTTCAGGAAGCAGATAAAGTACCTGTTTTCCAGCCTGAAAATATTGAGCCATCAATTTGATATAGAGAAGTGTTTTACCACTACTTGTAACCCCATGCAATAGCACAACTCCTTTTTCATTCAGGCAAGACTGAATTTCAACTAATGCATTTTCTTGGAGTGGACTTAATGAAACATTAATACTGATATCCTTCGACAAACTAACAATGCGATCGACACTTCGTTTTTCAACAATTAGCAGATTTTTATCCTGTAATCCCTTAAGCTGGGCAGCGGAAGCACCCGACTTCTTCAGCAGAGACGATTGCGAGACCTCTCCTTGATGAGATAGATGAAGAAAGGCAAGCATCAGTTCCATTTGCTTTGGGGCACCTCTCCAGTGGTTAAGCACCTTCCCTAGAGCCTCCTCATTCTTCAAATCAGGATGAAGCATTACGAAGCTTTCTTTTTTCTCTTTGTAACGTTGCTGAAGTTTTTCCCAGGCAAAACAAATATTCTTCTCAAGGAGTTTTTTAATAACGGGATAAACATGCGTAGCATCCAATAATTGCTGCACCTCATTAAGGCCTAGTTGTTTTTTAATCAGTAAGGCTTCAGCTACTATATATTCATCATTAGGCAAATGGCTGAAATCATCTCCTGCTTCATCATTATATATTAAAATTGTTTCGCTACTTAGTTTAAAATTAGCTGGGAGTGCAGCGGTCATCACCTCCCCTTCTGTACACATATAATATTCGCTGATCCATTTCCATAATCTAAGCTGTTGTTCATATAGCAAGGGACTATCATCAAGTACACTTAGGATGGGCTTGGTATTAAATGAAGGCTGATTACTACTCAGCGAGCGGATAATACCTGCATATTTTTTATTCTTCCCAAAAACCACTTCTACCCGGCAGCCTGGCAAGGCTTTTGAAAGAAGTATTTCTGGCACAGCATAGGTATACACCATTGGTAGTGCCAGGGGCAAAATAACCTCTGCCCAACATTTTACATCTTCTATATCAATTCTACTAGTGCTCATGTTTATCAGTGCTTACCCATGAAGCATGGTATTTGATAATTGCCGCTTCCATCTTAAGGTAAACTTTATCTTTTAGGGAATCCATATCCTTCATGGTTAATCCAACCACAGGAATCTCTTCCAAAAAAACAGACCTTGATTTCCCAGGGTTAAGCGAAAAAATGCTTTTATGATTAAGCCTGTTATTGGCATCCAAAAAAATTACTGGCTTTATTGGGGCTTGAGTTTCAATGGCTATTTTAAAGGCTCCATTATAAAATTCCTTCAATGGCTTGCCTGTTATATTAAAAGTACCTTCAGGGGCTATTACAATTGAAATATTCTTTTTAAGATAGGCAATCATTCTCCTCACACTTTTTGCTCTTTCCTTTGCATTGCTCCTATCTACCAAAATAGCAGCATGCCTATAAATAAATCCAAAAATAGGCACCTTAGCCAATTCAGCCTTCCCAAGTATCCTGATATGCTGTTTCCTGAAGGTCTTCATGATTACCGGAATATCCATATAGGATATATGATTAAAGACAAAAACCACAGGTCGGTTATTATCATGGGGGGTCTCATATATATTAGTATGTTGAAAGCCCCATAAGAGGAAAGCAATATCTGCCCAAAGTCGGCAAATGTCATAAATAAGGTTTCCTCCTCTAATTCGGCCGAAAAAGGAACAAATAAGCACAAAAGGGAACAAAATCAAGAGTAAAACTAGAAAAATAGCAAATCCATAAAGGCTAAAAATGAACTTAAAAAGACTGGTTAAGGGGTTCATATGTATTGCTAAGATAAGCCATCCTTCCGGTGGCCAGATTCTGAATTATTGAAAATCAAGGGAATGAAGGTATGAAAAGCTAATTATTTTTGAATGTGGCTGCTGAAAATTGATAATAAATCATTACCTTTGCCGTCCTAAATTTGGGCTAGATTATGTTAGCAATTGTAAAAATAGCGGGTCAACAATTCAAGGTAAAAGCAGGCGACAGCCTCTATGTTCCCCACCTAGAAGTTAAAACCGGAGATGCGGTAGAATTCAAGGATGTATTATTCATCCATGAAGGAAATAAAATTTCTGTAGGCAGTAGCGTAAACGCTGTTGTTAAAGCTGAGATTCTAAATGAACTTGTTAAAGGCGATAAAGTAATTGCCTTTAAGATGAAAAGAAGGAAAGGTTTCCGTAAAAAACACGGACATCGTACTCAGTACACTCAGATAAAAGTTACATCGATTGCTTAAGCAATCCATTATTGACAAACCATTAATACTTTAACTGATGGCACATAAAAAAGGAGAAGGCTCGGTAAAAAACGGCCGCGATTCACAAAGCAAAAGATTAGGTGTTAAAATTTTTGGCGGACAAGCAGCTATTGCTGGTAATATTATCATCAGACAACGCGGCACCGTTTATCATCCTGGTAAAAATGTAGGAGTAGGAAGAGACTTTACCATCTTTGCATTAACTGACGGAGTTGTTGAATTTAGAAAAAGCAAAGGAGATAAAACTATTGTTTCTGTGAGTGCCGTAGAAGCCACTGCCTAAAATTTATTTGATTTTTTTTGGTAGTTTCAAAATAGTGCCTATTTTTAAGGTATTATTTACTAACCATTAAATTTTAAAAAATGGCAACAAAGAAAAAAGCTGCAAAAAAAGCCGCTAAAAGACCAGCAAAAAAAGCTGCTAAAAAAGCTGCTAAAAGACCAGCAAAAAAAGCTGCTAAGAAAGCAACTAAGAAGAAAGCTGCTAAGAAGAAGTAAGCTCGCTGTCACAGCGAAAAATACTAGTCCCGGATTCATCCGGGACTTTTTTTTATCCTTTATATCCTAGTGCTGTACTGCATTTAAGAGAACATAGCTCTTTTTTTGACTTCTTATTTTGATTTTGAATTATCCTATTTTTGATATATGGAAAACTACATTATTGCTGATTCATTTTCTCTTCTATCCAAACTCATGGAAATTCATGGAGAGAATAGTTTTAAATCAAAATCTTATGCTTCAGCAGCCTTTGCAATTGAAAAATTACAGGTCAAAATTCAATCTCTACCCCCCGAAAAAATATCCGGAATAAATGGAATCGGGTCCTCTTCTGCCCAAAAAATCATAGAATTTCTTCAAAATGGGAAAATAAAAGTTTTGGAAGATCTGCTACTTTCCACCCCTTCTGGCATAATAGAAATGCTTCAAATAAAAGGTATAGGACCTAAAAAAATAAATATCATCTGGAAAGAAATGGGGATTGAGACAATTGGTGAATTATTGTATGCTTGCAAAGAGAATCGCTTGAAGCTATATAAAGGTTTTGGAGAAAAAACCCAGCAAAATATCATTGATAGTATTGAATTTTACTTTAAACACAAAGAAAGCCATCTTTATGCGCATGCTGCTTTAACTGTTTCAGCCATAACAAGTGTGCTAGAAAAATTATTAAGCCCTTCAAAATTTATTATTACTGGCAAGTTTGCAAGGCAAATGGAGGTGATTGATGCTCTTGAATACATCACTGAAGCAACAGCTACAGAAATTGAAGCAACACTAGAAAAGGTAGAAGGTTTTCAAAAGAAAAATCAAGAACTTGATGCACTTGTTTTTAGTACAGCAGCGGGAATTGACATAATCCTATATCCAATAAATGAAAAAAATCTACAAGAACGATCCATCCTAGGAGCAGCCTCCCCCGAATTTGGGAATGCCCTACTCAACCTTACCTTAAAAATGAACCTCTCTGATGTGAAAACAGAGGAAGACTACTTTTCTATGGCTGGCTTACCCTTTATAACAGCACCAAGAAGAGAGGATCCTGCAATATTGGAACTTGCCAAGACGGGAAAAATGACAAGGCCAATAGAAAATAAAGATATTCGCGGGCTGATACACTGCCATAGTTCTTGGAGTGATGGAGGAAATACCCTAGAGGAGATGGCTGCAGCTTGTATAAAAAAAGGACTCGACTATATGGTTATTAGCGATCATAGTAAATCGGCTTTTTATGCCCAAGGGCTTAATGAAGAAAGAATAATATCTCAACAAGAGCAAATAGAACTCCTTAACAGCAGACTAAAGCCATTCAGGATATTTAAGAGTATAGAGTGTGATATTTTAAATGATGGCAGATTGGATTATAGCGATCCAGTTCTTGCCACATTTGATCTTGTAATTGCTTCTGTTCATAGTAATCTCAAAATGCCCATTGAAAAAGCTATGCTACGATTACTCACTGCCATAGAAAATCCTTATACCACTATTCTTGGTCATATGACGGGACGACTACTTCTGAGTAGAAATGGCTATCCCCTTGATCATAATAAAATAATAGACGCCTGTGCTGCTAATAAGGTAGCCATAGAGTTAAATGCTAATCCTAATCGACTGGATATTGACTGGAGGCATATTGATTATGCACTTTCAAAAGGAGTATACATTTCAATTAACCCTGACGCCCATTCAATAGAAGGAATTAATGACACTTATTTTGGAGTACTGCAGGCGCAAAAAACTATGCTGACAAAAGAAATGAACCTCAGCAGTTTCAATCTTGCTTCTTTTGAAAGATATATTGCAGACAGAAGGATATTTAAAGGCATTTAAGATACTAGGGGCAATTGTATATAAGTGGAGCGATAGTTACAAGCCAGGCGGCCAGTAGCAATAAATAAATATTCTTATTTAAGATTTTTCTCAATGTTGCCAGAGCTTATCTGTCCTTTTTTTTAATCAAATTCCAGAGTGCATCCATTTCTTCGAGGGTCATATCATGCAAATGTCTATTTTCAGCTGCGGCAGCCTCTTCCATCCTCGTAAATCTGCTTATAAATTTTTTATTTGTTCTTTCGAGCGCATTCTCCGCATCAACATAAATAAATCGTGCATAATTTACCAAAGAAAATAATACATCTCCCATCTCATCCTCCATATCGTTCTGTTTACCTGAAGCTACCGCTTCTTGCAATTCCTTAAGCTCCTCCTCTACTTTATTCCATACCTGACCTGCATGGTCCCATTCAAACCCTACTTGTTTAGACTTCTCTTGAAGTCTCATTGCCTTTACCATGGCAGGCAGCGAATTAGGCAAGCCGCTGATAACCGATTTTTTACCTTCTTTCAGTTTTATCTTTTCCCAATTCTGTTTTACATCATCAGCACTAGTTACTTGTGCAAGGCCTTCTTTTTCAACATCGCCATAAATATGTGGATGACGATGAATGAGTTTTTTACATATGCCCTGTATCACCTCTTCTAGAGTAAATTGGTTTTCTTCTCTTCCTATACGTGCATAGAAAACAATATGTAAAAGTAAATCTCCTAGCTCTTCCCTTATCTGCTGCCAATTACCATCAGTAATTGCATCGGTAAGCTCATAGGTTTCCTCCAGCGTCATAGAGCGAAGGGTATGAATAGTTTGTTTTTTATCCCAGGGGCATTTTTCCCTCAATTCATCCATAATATTTACCAAATTGATGAATTCATCTGAAAGTTCGGACATAAAATATCGATTTTTAAATAAAGGGTGGCCAAGAAGGGCTACCAAGCGATAAAGTTAATATATAGTGTTGAAAACGCTTCGGAGAAGAAGCTATAAATGAAAATGCTATTTTTCATTAAATCGGTTTAATTTTATCCTGAAACTTTAAGAAAAAAATGAAGCACTTACTTTTTCCAGCTATTTTAATGATTATGGGGATCTCCATAGTACAAGGCCAGTTTTATTACAAAGATATTGTAAGCAATAAGCAGGTATTGGACGATATAGCATACTATAAAAAACAGGGGATCCACAAGATTACTATTAAAAGTTTTGAAGATGACGGGGCTCCCAGTAAAGGTTTCTTTTGTAAAAAATCTATATCAAAAGATTATAGAAAGATTGAGCTAGGTAGTCGATCAAGCCTATCTTCCCCATCTATTTTCACTTCTTTTTTCAACGAAAATGGATCAATCAATCGCACCTACGACAGTTCCGATATATCTGCAACAAGTATCCATTATACTTATGATTCCAATAATAAAATATTATCCATTTTTAGTACTATTACTTCGAGAGACGATGATTTTATTACTGAAGTAAAAGAAGAACATATTTATTCCTACAACAAAATGGGGCTTCCTGAAAATATGCTAAGGATTAAAAACCTTACAGATACAAGTGTAATTTCATTTGTTATAGATGAAAAAAATAATATTTCAATGGAAAAAGACTCTCACACGGGAAGCAAATACTACTATTATTACGATGATAAAAATAGAATCACAGATATTGTTAAGGAAAATGAATTCCAGGGACGTATGATACCCGACTATCTTTTTGAATATAATGAGGCTGGCAGTATTGCCAAAATGATGAGTACCGAAGAAGGCAATACCAATTATTACATCTGGTCATATGAATATAATAGCAATGGCCTTAGGAGTAAAGAAAAAATATATTCAAAAGAAAAAAGACTTTTGGGAACTTTGGAGTATATCTACCAATAAAATATCTAACATAAAAAAGGAAGAATTAGTCTAATTAGCTTATTTAAAAGATGCAGGAGAAAAGTAGCCACTAAATAATTCTTTTATTCTCTTTCATTAACAAGCACCTCAACCTTTACCTTGGTAATTCCTGATTGGATAAAGTTAAGTTTTGAAGCAGCCCCCTTACTCAAATCTACTATCCTTCGCATTCGGCGATGAATTCGGTCGTTAACCTTTACCACTACTGACTGATTATTTTTTAAATTGGTTACTCGTATCCAAGTACCCAGAGGTAAAACATTACAGGCAGCTGTCATTCCATTCTCATGAAAGATCTCGCCACTTGCTGTTTGCTTGCCATTAAAGCCCTTGCCGTAATAGCTTGCTACTCCAAATAATTCACGGCCCTTATTAGCTGTACTATCTTTCCCTTGAGCAAATAAATCACTATATAACAAAAAAAGAAAGGCTATAAAAAGGCAGAAAATAAATTTCATAAATTAAGTTATAAAAAGGGCAGTATCGTCTTAGAAGCAAAATATTTATCACGCAACATCTTGTCGAGCTTATAAACATCGTCAAGAATATGCAATTCTCCATTTTCGTATATGCAGCTATAATAACAAATATACAAAGGGAAATAATTTTTAAGGGCTACTATTTTTCTAGTATTATTTGCCTTAAGTCTTGAAATAAATGAACTAACTGAATCGGGACGAAACAATAGTGTATCAGCAGGATTTCTTAACAAACTATCGTATCGCAAAATCTGCCTTGCTAGCTCATGCCATTCCTGAACTCTCACACAACCATGACTGAGGGCTCTTTTTGAATTTTTAAAAAGATAACGCTGGTTAGTGTCGTGCAAGTACACTGCATAAGGATTACTGAAATTGAATTTGATAACGCCCAACGCATTGGCATCCCCACTGCCCTGCTGTACCCTGTAAGGAATACCTTTAGAATATTTTTTCCAATTAATTGAATCAGCCCTTACACGCTGCCCCTTGCTATCAAGCAGATACAACCCTTTTTTAGAAAGATAATTTGAATTCCTTTTAAGACCAGGCAACATTTCTTTTTTTATAATGCTTTCAGGCACCGTCCAGGTAGGCAATAATACTATTTCGCTAATGGCACTAGAAAGTGTTGGGGTTTGAGTACTGGGCTTCCCACAAATAATTTTTGAACTCATAACCAATGAATCCTTATCCCACATACTGAGAAAATATTGCGGTAGATTTACCCAAATATATTTTTCTGGCATGGTACGAGGCAGCTCTTTGTAACGATCAAGGGTAATTACAAGTCTCTTATATTTTTCAAGATCACTGTTATTTAGCTTATCAATAAGATCTACTCCAATTTTGCCATCAGCATTAAGATTTCTTTTTATCTGATATTGCTTTACAAGACTTACCATTCCTAATGAATCAGGCAAAATAGAAAATGAATCTTTAACTCCTGATTCCACCAATCGTTTTCTTAACTTATTTAAAAATTGAATAGAGTCCTTTTCGTCATTTTGTTTATACGGGTAGCTAAGATAGGTGTACTGAGTTCTATCCATACTGTCAAGAAACTCCCTTAATCTACTTTTAAGGTCAAGATAAGGCTGTAATACAGGCTGTAAAGAATCTATGGTCTGTCTGAATTTACTTGTTGAAGTAAGCATTGTAAATATGGGAATAAAGAATTCCTTAATTTTTTGATCGTTATGATGCCATGAGAGACTATCTGGCTGCAAACGCCCTTGTGATAAATCACGGGCAATTAGCATAAAAGCATCTGTATAAAGTAATTCCGCAACAGACCATAATGCGACATCTTTTCTTCTTAGAGAATCTTTAAGTAAGGAATGCAGCAAAAAAATGGTTTTATATTTATAATCAGCAGGAAAAAGCCCCTCTTCAAGTCCTTTCCCTATATAATTCAAAAATGAATCCGATAATGGCTTCCATTTCATTGAATCGCTCCATACAGGCACAAAATCATTTGATTTATAAAAAGCAACAACAGCCTCAAGGCAAGAGAGCGAAAGTGTATCCTCAATTTTTCCATTATTTTTCTCGGCAAAGCGCAATCTAGTCTCAATATCAACCGAAATAGCACTATTCATTTTAGACGAATCCTCAATAATATTCTTTTCCTCAGGAAGATGGGACGTACAATCCCTACATGATATCAAGATCATTATTATGCAGAAAAATAAGATGAAGGATCTGAAAGAAAGCATATTAAAATTGCCTGTTAAAGGGAAGTAGATGTAATTACAAGATACTCAATCATTCGCATTCATAAATATGGATTTGATGATAAAATCCACAAAATTTATTACATGCGAAAATGTTGCCTTAATTTCAAGGCTGAAATGAAGCCAATGACCTACTATATAATTGCAGGTGAAGCAAGCGGAGATCTTCACGGAGGGAATCTAATTAAGGAACTCCTTAAGCTTGATCCTCAAGGAAAAGTATTATGCTGGGGCGGGGAAAACATGGAACAAGCAGGTGGTAAAGTCGTAAAAAACTATCGTGCCCTAGCCTTTATGGGGTTCTGGGAAGTAATTAAAAATCTTCCTGCTATCTTAAAAAATATAAGTTTCTGTAAAAAGGACATCCTATCTGTAAAGCCTGATGTGGTCATTTTAATTGATTACCCTGGGTTCAATTTACGTATTGCTAAATGGGCAAAAAAGCAGGGATTCAAAACCATATACTATATTTCGCCTCAGATTTGGGCATGGAAAGAAGGAAGAGTGAAAGGAATAAAGAGATTCGTTGATAAAATGATTGTTATCCTGCCTTTTGAGAAAGAATTTTATAAAAAATGGAATTACGAGGTGGAGTATGTGGGCCATCCCCTAGTTCAAATGGTAGAAGATTTTAAAAAAATAAATCATCATAGCAAAACTGGAGATTTTTCAGCTACAGAAAAACCTATAATAGCTTTACTTCCCGGAAGCCGAAAACAGGAAATTCTTGCAAAATTACCATTAATGCTAAAAGCTGTTAAACACTTCCCCGACTATCAATTTGTGGTAGCCAAAGCACCCGGAGCCGAAAATAGTTTTTATGAAGACGCACTAAAGAA
>Ga0114970_10003078_pt1 | contig 12348 bp, 8 predicted proteins | sample M_140205_XF_Meta_FD_87030 | JGI IMG/M metagenome (GOLD analysis project Ga0114970, IMG submission 87030) | Freshwater microbial communities from Lake Montjoie, Canada to study carbon cycling - M_140205_XF_MetaG | ecosystem: Environmental > Aquatic > Freshwater > Lake | place: Lake Montjoie... | reverse complement strand
CGTGCCGTAGTCGTCGCGATACGTGCGCAACAATCGTCGCGCCTCGTCGAGCGACTGGAAGTTGGTGCCGGCGCCAATCCCGGGGCCGGTGGAGAAGACGCGTGGACTCGGCACGCCGTCCACCTCCACGAGGTTGGCGAGATCGAAGATGTCGGGCGTGACCTGCGGATCGCGGATGGTGGTGATCCCCATCGCGAGGTTCGCGAAGCCGTTCGTGGACTCGGGCTGCAGCAGCGCGCCGGCACCGCCCCAATGCGCGTGGATATCAATGAACCCGGGCACGATGTACTTGCCAGTCACGTCGATCACGGTGGCGCCGGCGGGCGTGGGCGTCGCGCCGCGCGCGCCAACGTTCGCAATGCGCCCATCGGTGACGATCACCTCGGCGTCGCGCAGCACCTCGCTGCCGCGCATCGTGATGACCGTGGCGCCGCGGAGCACGATGGTGCCGATCGTGGTCGCGCGTGGCAGCGACACCTCGAAGGTGCGCGGCGCGGCGGCGGGCGTGGCCGGCATTGGGAGCGGTGCCCCGAGCGTCGGCGCGGCCGCGGCCGTTGGCCGAGGCGCCGGTCCGGTGAGGCGCACGGGGCCGCCGGTCGCCGGCACTTCGGCGCGTTTGGCGTCCGGAGGGAGCGCGCCGGGCGGCGCCATGAGCGTGGCGCGGAGTGGCGCGGTGCTGGCGATAATCGTGCGACCATCCGGCGACCAGGCGGGATCGGCCCACCACGCCGGCGCGGTGGTGAGACGCACCGGCGCCTCGCGGCCGTCGGCGCGGGCTTTCCAGAGCGCGCCGCCCGTTTCATCCCACGTCACGAAGGCCACCCAGCGGCTGTCGGGGGACCAGGCCGGCATGAATTCGCGGGCGCGTGCCGTGGTCGTGAGACGGCGCGGTGCGCCTGTGGCGTTGGCAATCCAGATGCGCCCCAGCGACGAGAAGGCCACGCGGCCATCGGGGGCGGTGGTCTGCTGCTGCACACGGCGAGTGCGCACGGGTCCCGTAGCCAGCCGCTGCGGGAAATGCAGCGTGGGCGTCACCTCCAACGCGACATCGACCGAGAAGGGGATGACGGTATCGCTGCCGTTTTGCACGCCCAACCGGTGGATCTTGCCGCCGTAGGCAGCGTACAGCCAGCGTCCATCGGGGGAGAAGGCGGCGTTGGGGAGCACATCGCGGGAGGCGCGGGCCTCGAGCTGATTGCGGTCTACCGGGTACGCCAACCATCGCTCGGCGCCGGTGGCAAGCGTGCGCAGGCGCAGGCCGGTTTTCCCTTCGCGGACGGTGCCATACACGAGCGTGCCGCCATCGGGAGAGAGCATCGGCTTCATCGCCGGCAGCCCCTCCACCACCACCGGTTCGGCGGCCCCGCCACTCACGGGGACACGCATGAGCGCACTCGTGGCGCCGTTGCGGCTGCCATACGGGCGAGGCGTGACCGCGGTAAACCAGAGACTCGCCCCATCAGGGGTGGGCCACGCCCCATAGGGGCCGGGCGGCGGTGCGGAGACCAGCGGTTGCGCCGGGCCGTTGTTGTTGGGCACGAGTCGTGTGCCTTGGCCGCTGGCCACGTCGTAGCGCCACAGTTCAGCGGTACGCGTGCTGTGGGGCTCGGTGACCGTCACGACAATCGACCGCCCATCGGTGGCCCAGGCCGGCGACAGCATGCCGACGCGGGGAAGCCGTGTCACCGCGCGCGCGTTACGGCCGTCGGCGGAGGCAATCCACACGTTGTCGGAGCCGGTTTCGTCGCTGATGAAGACGAACTGCGAGCCGTCGGGAGAGAGCCGTGGTTGCGACTGAAAGGCGCGGCCGGTGATCAACGGTGCGGCGCGTCCGCCGTCCACCGACACCCGGTAGATGTCGCCGAGCAACTCGAACACGAGCGCGCGGCCATCGCGGGTCACATCGAGCGAGACCCAGGTGCCTTCGGTGGTGGTGAAGGCCACCGGCCGCGTTGTCGGCGCGGTGGGTGTCTGGGCGGCGACGCTGCTGACCAGCAGCGTGCTGGCGAGCGTAACGCGGATGGCGGCGATGGAGCGACGGCGATGGCTCATGCGGGGGGGTGCAGGCGTCGGACGCGATAGAGAGCAGATGGGACCAAAGTACGGCACTCGGGTGGGGACCACGAGTGGATCTGTGGTGGCGGATCGACTGCGTGTCGACCCTAGGGCCTCGCGGCCTGCCACCCCGCCGTGAGCTGCCCGTGCAGCTGTGCGATGAGCGCCGCCTGATCGTCGTTGGGCGCGAGATTGACGCGACACTCCGGATCATTCGTCATGTCGTACAGTTCGCGCGCTTTCACCTCGCGCGTCGCGCGGTCCACCCACTCGTTGTAGCGGTACCGATCGGTGCGCATCGAATACCCCATGATGTTGCCGGGGCGCGGGTACTGACTGAACGCCGCTGACTTCCAGCGTTGCGTCGGATCGACCATGAGCGGTACGAGGCTCGTGCCTTCCAGCCCCTCGACCGGTGGAAGCCCGCACAACTCCGCCAGCGTCGGGTACAGATCGACCGACTCGGCGAGCGCCCGCGTCCGTGAACCCGCGGCGTAGTCCGGATCGGCGATGATCAACGGCACGTGCGTATCCTCTTCGAAATTCGTGTGCTTGCTCCACATCCCGTGCTCGCCAAGCTTGACGCCGTGATCGGACCAGAGCACGATGATCGTGTCCTTGCGGAGATCGAGTCGATCCAGCTCCGCGAGAATCCGGCCCACTTGGGTGTCGACGAAGCTCATGCAGGCGTAGTACGCGTGAATGAGCTCACGCGTCATGTCGTCGCTGCACGGGCCGACGTCGGGAATGCCGCTGAAGGTGCGCAACTCGAGCCAGTTCACCAGCGCGACATCCGGCACGTTGGTGGGTGTTTTCCGATACGGCAGCGGAATCGTGGCGCGATCGTACAAGGCCCAGTACTTCGACGGGGCCGAGAACGGGAGATGCGGCTTACGAAAGCCCAGACTGAGAAAGAACGGCTGGCGTTCGCTCGCCGACGCCGCCGTGGCGCGCGGCGCGACGCGCCCGAGTGATTCGATCGCCATCTGCGTCATCTTGCCGTCGATGAACGCATCATCGGGGAGATCCGCCGACTCGAAAGCCTTGGCCCGCATCGTGCGCGGCCCGCTGGGCTCCGAGTCGTACGTATCCCCGGCCACTTTGCCGCCTTCCTTCTGCAGCTTCAGATTTTCCGGTGTCACCCAGTTGCCACCCTCCGCATTGCGGTGCGGCACGCTGTACGACGGCGCGTCCTCGAGCCGGGGGTGATTGACCTTTCCGATTCCCTCGGTGAAATAGCCGCTATTCCGGAAGTGCTGCTGCAGCGTGACGACATCCGGCATCGTGGTCCGGATGTGCGTTTCCAAGTCGTAAATCTTCGTCGTATCCGGCCGACGTCCGGTCAGCATGCTGGCGCGGGACGGTGCGCAGACGGCCTGCTGGCAGTAGGTCCGTTCGAACACCATGCCGGTCTTCGCCAGCCGATCGATGTTCGGCGATTTGACGAGCGGATGACCGTAGCAGCCGAGCGCGGGACGCATGTCGTCGAACACCAAAAGCAGGACGTTCTTCTTTCGCGCGGCCGGCGAGCGCGGACCATCAACGGGTTCAGCCGACCGGGCGTCCCGCGGCGACAGCGCGATCGCGCCGCCGACGGTGGCGAGCGCGGTCGCGGTGGCAGTGGTCCGCAGGAATTCGCGTCTGGTTTGACTCATGCCGAGACGCCCCACGTGGTGAGCGGCCGTCCATGGCACTGGGCCCACGGCGCGCCGTTTCCACAACTGCACGGGTCGTGCGGATCGCGCCCGGCGTCTTCTGCGGCGTAGGCCGCCATCAGCTCGGCTGGCGCCCGATTGGCTTGCAACAACATGGCCATCTCCTCCATGGGTTCGCGCACGTGACGAAAGAACAGCTCGTAGCTGGCGCAGAGGTAGTGCTGGTTGGCTTCGCCATCCGGTGACGTGGCGAAGCGATCCTTCGGACATCCGCCATGACAGGCGAAGCGCACATCGCACGCGAGACAGTAGCGCGTTAACGTGTCGAGCTTGTCCTGGCCGAACTTCCGCTGCGGCGCCGATGCGACGAGATCGAGAATCGGGAGCTGGCGGATGTTGCCCAGCAGGTACGCCGGCTCGACGTAGTGATCACAGGAGTATACGTCACCGTTGTGCTCGAGAGCGACATTGGTGCCGCACGTGCTGGAGTGCACGCACGTGCCGCCCGGCTCATCGCACCAGCGGCCCAGCGCGTCATCGAACGGCTGCACATACACCGTACCGATGTCACGTCGCACCCACTCCTCGAACACATCGACCAGGAAACGCCCGTATTGCGCCGGGCCGATCGATCGGTCGGTGACCAGCGTGCCGGCCTGCGTGTAGAGCGGGCGCCCATTCGCATCGCCGCCCCAACCTCGCTCGACGAGCGGCAACGTTTCGTCGGTGCCCCGTTCCACGATCGGGATGAACTGCACAAAGGTGGCCCCGAGCACATCGCGCAGAAAGACGTACACGTCGCGCCCTCGATCACCATTGGCCGCGTGCACGGTGGTCAGCACGTTCCACCGCACGCCGTGGCGCACGAGCACGTCGAGCCCGGTCATCACGCGATCGAAGGTGGGCTTTCCCCCCTTGTCCACGCGATAGCGATCGTGGATCTCGCGCGGGCCGTCGATGGAGATTCCCACGAGCACGTCGTTCACCTGCAGGAAAGCGCCCCACGCATCGGTCAGCAGCGTCCCGTTCGTCTGCAGGCTGTTGGTCACACGCTGCCCGGGGCGCGCGTACTCGTGCTGCAGCGCGATGACGCGTTCGAAGAACTCGAGCCCCATGGTCGTCGGCTCACCGCCCTGCCACGCAAACGTCACCTCGGCGGCCCCCGCGTGCGCCGCGATCAGCTGCTGGATGTACAGGCGCAACAGATCGTCGGCCATGCGGAAGCGCGCACCGGGATACAACATCTCCTTCGACAGGAAGAAGCAGTACGCGCAATCCAGATTGCAGATGGCCCCCGACGGCTTCGCCATGACATGAAATGCCTTCGGAAACGCCTTCGGAAACGCCACCGGACGGCGGGACGCGGCGCGTTCGGCGTCCGCTGTTGGATGCGGTGTCCACCTCACGGCGTGCAATTCCCGCTCGGCGCAGCACCCGAGAACTGCTGCGCGAAGAACGGCAACACGCGTTGCTCGAACCGTTGTCGCGTGCGATCGGTGTGACGGCCGGCGAACGCATCGAGCCGATAGGGAATCTTCGCACGGGCGAGTGCGTCGGCGTAGGCGCGTGATCCGAGCGGCACGCTGGCGATGGCGTCGTCGAGCCCGTACTCGATGACCAGGGCGCAGCTGCGGCGCAGCCCCGCGGCGTCTTTCGTGAGCATGTCGACCGGCAGGTACTTCGACCATGCGCCCGGTTGGTCGTGCGGCGCGCCGAAGGCGGCGGTCATCGCGCGCGCGATCCGCACGCTGCCGGCCATTGCCGGCGGGGCTGCCATCGTGGAGTCACGCACGTACCGCCACACGTCGCTCGCGGGCGCGAGCTCGCCCACCAAACCCGTGCAGCACGGACTCATCGCGTACACCGTGCCGAATACGTCGCTGTGCTTCTGGGCGAGATACAAGGCGCCGAATCCCCCCATGGATTGTCCGGCCAATCCACGTGACGCACGATCGGGGCGCGTGCGGTAGCGCGCATCGATGTACTGAACCAACTCCTGCGATACAAAGTCTTCCCACTGGCCGAAGGCCGCCGAGTTCACGTAGAAGCCGCCACCCATCGCGTTGTCGGCGTTGGGCATCACCACCAAGAACTCGCCGGCATCCACGCGCCAGAGACTGTCCATCGTCTGCTGCAGGTCGAGTCCCTGATACGTGCCGTCGAGCCACTCGCGCGGATGCGACGTGAAACCATGCAGCAGGTACAGCACGGGGAAGCGACGAGTGGGCGTGCGGTCGTAGCTGGGCGGCGTGTACACGAACACTTCGCGATCCGGCGTGTCGCCGATGGCGTTGCCGGCGATGGCTTTCGAGCGGATCGTGTCGACCAGAATGCGTCCCTGCGCCGTGGCGGCTGCGGGGACTGAGAGCACGAGGCACAGGAGGCGTAGGGCGAAGACGAGAGATCGGCGCATGCGGCTATTGTAACGGGAAGCGCTCAGCGCGGAGCAGAAACCGTGATCATCCCGGCTCCCTCGACGGCACGCGAACACAGCGCCCGTGAGGCGTTCGCGAGGCCCGCAGGGGGAACGCTTGGTTTGGAAAACCCACGCGCGTCACGGGGGTCGGTGTCGGCCTGAAACGCCACGGCCAGACACACCTGTCGGCGCACGGGGACACTGCCCACGTGAGAGACGCGGAAGGTTCCGACCGTCAGCCATTGTTCGACGGACCGCACGAAATCCGCATGTGTGCCCGCGAACAGGCGCATACTGTTTTTCTCGAGGCGGCCGGTCGTATCGACCACGAACATCGCAAACACCGAACCGCGCGCACCTGCCAGACGCTGCTCGCTGGGAAACGCCGGGCCGCGTCCGCCCGCCGGCACGATCGACGCCGAGTCCACATCCATGTCCACATACGGCCGCATATCCGACTCCCGCTGAATCGGCAGCGGGAAATCCTTCGGCGTCGGCGTCACGCCGGGCTCGATCTCGATCGGCACCCGATGCACGCGCGGACGTGCGCGTCCGAACGACAACACGTACCTCCCCGCACTCGGCGCCACCACCGTGAACTGCCCCTTGGCATCGGTGGTCGTCTCGTCGAGCGCCACCAGTCCGGTGTCGGACATCTGGACGAGGCGCACCACGTAGTCGATGGCCGGCTGCAGCGTGCGGTCATCGGTCACGCGACCGGCGACGACCTGGGCCGGGAGCGCGGCAGGAAGCACGAAGGCGGCTGCGGTCAGCCATGCCACCGCGAGAACGGAAGGTCGCCAATATTTCATGCCTTCACGTTACATTCTGTCCCGTGTCCTCGCCTCTTTTCGTCATCGCCCAGTACCTGCTGCCCAAACAGGCCCTCACCTCGCTGGCCGGCGCCTTTGCGCGGGCCAATCGTGGCGAACAGACGACCTCGGTGATCCGCTGGTTCGTAGGCAAGTACGGCGTGAACATGAGCGAGGCGGCCGAGCCGGACATCACCACGTATGCCACGTTCAACGACTTCTTCACGCGGGCGCTGAAGCCCGGGGCGCGGCCTCTCGCCGCGGCCGACTACGTATGTCCGGTGGACGGCGCGATCAGTCAGCTCGGGCCGATCACCGGCGACCAGATCTTTCAGGCCAAGGGGCACAGCTACTCCACCACCGCGCTGGTGGGTGGCGATGCATCACTGGCGGCGCCGTATGCCAATGGCACCTTCGCCACGATCTACCTCAGCCCCAAGGACTACCATCGCATTCACATGCCCTGCGATGGGCGGCTGGTGCGCATGATTCACGTGCCGGGCGACTTGTTCTCGGTGAATCCCACCACCGCGCGCGGCGTGCCGGGGCTCTTCGCGCGCAACGAACGCGTGGTGTGCCTGTTCGAGGGCGCCCACGGCCCGTTCGTGATGGTGCTGGTGGGCGCCACCATCGTGGGCAGCATGGCTACCGTGTGGCACGGCATCGTGAACCCGCCGCGCCCGGGTACGGTGCGCGAGTGGCACTACACCGACAAAGACATCCATCTCGCCCAAGGCGACGAGATGGGACGTTTTCTGCTGGGCTCCACGGTGGTGATGCTCTTCCCACCCAACACCGTCGCGTTCACCGCGCCGTGGGCCGCCGAACGGCCCGTGCGCATGGGTGAACCGATGGGCAGCCGACCGTAATTACGCGGCCTTCGCCGTCTTCTTCGTGCCGCCCGACATGAACATCGGCACGAACATCATCGCCGCCGCCAGCAGCAACGAGACCACGCTGATCATCTTGCCGCGCGCGTAGGTCGGCGAGTCGAACCACAACCGCACCTCCTTCGCCCCCGGCGGCACATCTACGCTGATCAACGTGTGATCGGCACGACGCACGATCCCCGGTTTGCCATCAACCTCGGCGTGCCAATCGGGATACCAGTTCTCCGACACTACCAGCTGGCTGGTGGCCGCTTCAGCGCCGGTGAGCGCGATGCGCATTGTGCCGGCGCTCCACTCCGTGACCGTAGCCTTTACCTGCGGCACCGGGAACGGCGGCGTGGCGTTGGGCGACGTGGCCGTGGAGGTATCGGGCAGCAACGCCACGTTGCTGATCGGGAAGCGCGGATCGATGATCGTGGCCAACCCCTGCTCTTCGGTGAGCTTGGCCGACACCGGCATCACGCGCGCATAGGCCGGCGTGGCGTCGCTTTCGTACAGCGTGGCCGTGGTGCTGAAGGCCGTGGGCGATGGCGGCACCACCAGGTGGAAGCCCGGCACCGGCTGCGTATCGGGCAAGATGAGATACCGGATCGACAGCAGGTCGAACATGTTCGGCGTGAGCAGGTTGCGGAATCCTTCCTTCGCCCCCGCCAACTCGTTGTAGCGACGCAGCTGGAACCCGTGGTATCCCATCGCGCTCGGGATGCGATACGCCATCAGGATCGACTGTCCGTAACTGTTGCCACCGTCGATCACGCGATACGGGGCCGGCACCTTCTTGAGATACGTCGTGACGGCATCGTCGGCGAACAGCGTGCTGGCGCGCGGCGAGAAGGTGTAGAACTGCTTGTCCACACTCCACAGGTCGAGCCCGAGGAACACCAGCAGCGCCGCCGTCGCCACGCGCGGTGCGATGCGTCCCGCCGCCGCGGCCCAAAGCACCACGCTGCCGAGTGCGACGAACACCAGCAACCGCAGTGCCCCGCTCTGCAGATACGGCGCGTTGGCCGCTACGCCTTCAAGGCGCTCAGGAATCGCCAGCGATTCCGCGAGTCCCTGCAAACCACCCACCGTACCCAGCAGCGCGAACGTTGCCGCACCGCCGATCACGATCAACACCGTGCGCATCGGTACGGCGCGCGCGAGCAGTCGATCGAAGCCCACGCCCGCCAGCACACACAGCATGAACGCCGGCAGATAGAACACCATGCCCATGGCGCGGATTTTTTTCACCAGCGGCAACAGCTCGTAGAACGGCCGATAGAACGGCGTGAAGCCGCCGAACGACAGCATGAGGAAGAACAGGGCGCCGATGCTGAACGCGATCACGAACCGACGACGCGCCGTGTCGCCGAGCGCCAGCGCCGCCAGCGCCAGCGGCAGGAAGCCCATGTACTCGGTGTGGAACTTGATGGGGTTGCGCCCCCAGTACTGATCGAGCACGCCGTTGAACTGCGGCAGCAGCAGCGTGAAGATCTCCGACGGCGGCAGCGCGTAACTGGTCGCAAACTCCCACCCAGTATCGGGGCCACCTTCGGCCCGCGGCGAGAACGGGATGTACTCGAGGAACGGCATCACCTGCAGCGCCGTGATCCCGCCACCCACCGCCACGGCAATGGCCGAGAAGCCCAGCGCCTTCCACGGATTCAGATCGGCCGGACGCTCGGCATCGAAGAACGCGAGGTAGATCGCCCACAGGCCGAGGGCAAGCAACAGGAAGTACGCCATGTGGTAGTGGCCGAGCACGATGAGGGCGACCACGAATGCAAAGGCGCCATAGCACCACGTTTTGCCATGGCGAATCGCGTGCAGCAACGTCCAGAACGCCAAGGGCGTGAGCGCCGACACGAACAACTTGCCGTCATGCCCGGGACTCATCTGCGAGGCCACGATGCCCGTGAGTTCATACGCCACACCCGCGACTACGCTCGCATTCCACGAGAGCCCGAGCGACCGGCAGAACCGATACGTGAACCAGCCGGTCAGCACGAAGTGGATCGCCATCCCAAGCGTGATCGCGACGTCCACCGGCATGATCCATCGTAACCACGCGGTCGGATAGAAAATGTCGCCATGCATGGCCGCGATGTACGGCAGCCCGCCGAACAGATACGGATTCCATTGCGGGATCGCGCCGTCTTTCAGGAACGACTCAGCGCCGAACAACCGGAAGGAATAGCCGGCAATGAACATGTCGGAGCGACCGCCACCGAACAGCATCTGTCCGGTGAGGAGCGGCCAGAGCAAGAGCATCGCGGCGCCAAGACAGAGCGCGAAGGCGAGCGTGTGATCGAGCGCAAAGGAGCGCGTCGGGCCGGCGCTTGGCGAAGCCGCGCTCGGCGATGTCGCGATGGTGGAATGGGCGGAAGGCATCGGGGAAAAGTAGACCGCTGTCGAGCTCTCCGCTTGCTCCGGGAGATAGCGTCGGCACCCTGACCGAGCCTGCGCCGCGGGGAGGCGCGTCCTAGCGTATCGTCGCGAAGGCGCGCACGGGAAAGGTCCCCACGCCCACCAGCTTGGGCGGCACGGCCGTGAAGGTGAAGCCGGCGTCGGGCAACGACTGCAGGTTGCACAGATGCTCGGCGATCAGGATCTCCTCACGCAGCAACACCGTATGCACCGGACGCGTACCGCCGTCGGTGCTGTCGATGTTGAACGAATCGATCCCCACCAGCACCGCGCCGGCCTCGCGCAGCCAGACAGCGGCCTGCTCGGTGAGATAGGGGTGCCCCTCGAAGTAGGCGTCGGTGCCCCAGAGGGCGTCCCATCCTGTGTGCACCAGCACGGCCTTGCCGCGCACGTCGGACGCCGAGAGCTGCGCGACAAGCTGGGGCACGTCGATCGCGCGCCCCGCACGCGCCGTGGCCCGAACCACGAGCGCGGGCTGATCCACGAACCGCTCGAGCGGCATTGAGGCCGTGTCGCGTCCATCGGCATAGCGATGGAACGGACAATCGATATACGTGCCCGTGTTGGTGATCAGCTCCACGCGACCGATCTGGAATTCGGTGCCCGGCTCGTAGCGGGCACGTGAGTCCTCTCGACTGAGGTAGTCGCAGATCACCGGCGCTGGCAGACCCTTGTAGTACACCACGCCATCTTCGATGCGGTGGCTCAGGTCTACCAGCGTACGCAAAGGCGTACGCAAAGGCGTACGCGCAGGCGTCGTCACGCCCTTGTCAGGAGCCGGAGACCACACCGCAGGCAATCCGAGCGCCCGAGTTACCCGACGGATCCGTCTTGTAGTCGTCGGTCGTGGCGTGGATCACGATCGCGGCCCCATCGGTGTCGAGCAGCGGCTGTTCGCCACGCAGCGATCCAGCCGGCGTCAACATCTTCACGACCACACTGCTGTCCGCGCCGACCGTGAGGTTCATGAGGTCACCATGATGCGGACCGGCGGGATTGTCGCTGCCATGCTGCTTGGGCGTGGGGCTCCAGTGCGCGCCGGCGCCGGCGAAACTGGGGCCGGCGCAACTGCCGATGGTATGGAGGTGCATCCCGTGCACACCCGGCGTCAGACCACGCAGCGTACCGCCCACTGAGATCGCCGCACCGTCGTCGACCAAGGTCAGCACGCCGAGTTCACGACCGGTCGCATCCAGCACCTTCGCGGTGGCACCGTCGGACGGGCTACGCGCGGCGAGCAGGAGCGCGACACCGAGCACGGCGGTGGCGCGTGTGGCAACGAGAGACGAGGCGGAGCGCATAAGCGTGTCCTGGTTGATTGGAAGATCGGGGCAGAGCCACAAGTCTACTGCACAGGTCGTGCTAGGCGCGTCGATTCGCGGTAGCTTGCCCGCCCGATGACCGACATACGCATCATCCCACCCAAACCGTTCGATACCGACGTGGCCGTCGTGGGCGGCGGTCTGGCGGGCCTCACGGCCGCCTGCCGCCTCGCCGCGTCCGGACAACGGGTTACCCTGTTCGAGGCCCGTTCCCGCCTTGGCGGCCGCATGCTGACCACGGGCGTGGTGCCGGTCGCCGAGGTCCCGTGGGTCGATCTGGGCCCAGCCTGGTTCTGGCCGCACCAACAGCACATGCGCGCCCTCGTCGCCCAATTGGCGCTCCCCGTGTTCGAGCAGCACCGCCACGGGCTGGCGAGGTACGAGGCGGGCGCAGGAAGCCCACCGGAGTCCTTCGATCCGGCGGGGAGCGCCGATGCCTCGTTCCGGCTGGTCGGAGGCATGTCTGCCCTCACGCGCGGCTTGTATGCCGCATCGCACGCCGCGCCCACGCCGGTCACGATCCAGCTCGACGCCGCGGTGCGCGCCCTCACCGTGCAGGACGACCACGTCGTGCTCAACGGCGACGGCGTTCACTGCACGGCCGCGCGCGTGATCGTGGCCGCACCACCGCGCGTGGTCGCGCGCGATATTGCCTTCACGCCACCGCTCGCTGACACGGTCGTCGACACGCTCCGGGGCACGGTCACCTGGATGGGGCACGCCATGAAATGCGTGGCGACCTACGACCGGCCCTTCTGGCGCGACGTCGGACGCTCGGGGTACGCCGTG
>Ga0114970_10003076_pt1 | contig 12359 bp, 9 predicted proteins | sample M_140205_XF_Meta_FD_87030 | JGI IMG/M metagenome (GOLD analysis project Ga0114970, IMG submission 87030) | Freshwater microbial communities from Lake Montjoie, Canada to study carbon cycling - M_140205_XF_MetaG | ecosystem: Environmental > Aquatic > Freshwater > Lake | place: Lake Montjoie... | reverse complement strand
TTTTTGGATTCTGGGAAATTTAGCGCTGTATTTTAATCTTTTATATATTTCTATATCTACGCACTATCTGTTTATCGACTCTCTCATAACGTTTTGCAGCTACAAGAAGTTGGCGATTTCGAAGACGAAAACTGTCTGCCACCACTGAACTTGACACGAAGCACAAAGCTTCATTTAACCACTGAACCGCCAATTTCTTGTAGGTGCTGTTATAGGCTGGCGTTCTTGTCTGTCGTGGGTTACAACCATTTTTATGTCGTCCGTTTGTGTCATTTGTCGAGTGCTTTTTTGTCGGGTGTTTTATTTTTTTTTGAAGCGTTGGAAATTTTTTAAAAACAATTTTTCTTTTGGGTCGGCTTTGCAAGCTCTATTAAAAACTTTGGTCGTGTGTTGGCTTGTGCGGTTTTTAATTGTGCTTGCAAATAGCGTGGGCTAATAGCATCAATGCAGTTTTAAGTTACTTGTTTGTGTAAAAATGTATAAACATAAATCCTTATAGGTTTCCACTTTTTCCTTAGGTAACTTCAAATCAATTGAATATTTAGTCGCCCAAAACTGAAAAGCTAAACAAACTATCCCCCAAATATTATCTTCTTCTTTCAAATGAAATTGCTCAATTGCATTTTTAATTCTTAGGTCTGAATCAGGATGCGTTGTATTGGAAAGCTCTTTATCCAAAAAAAGTAAAGAACATAGACCAGCTATTACCCCAGCACAAATATTTGTTTTAGATTGTTCATCTGTAATCCCTTTTAATACTACACTTATTGCATAATTGTCAGCAGCATATTCATCTTTTTTAATTTCCTCATCTGTCGAAATTACCCCTGAATTATCAATGTCAATATGCCCAAGGTAAACGTGTGAAAATTCGTGGCAAAGAATAAATTTGATAGCATTTAAAAATACACTATTAACCTTTTCTACATATTCTTCATTCACATTGTCATACTCTTCAGGATTCGGTAACTCAATTTTATTCCAGGCTGAGTATGTATCGATTAATGATAAACCATATTTGAACAAGTTTAATGCTTTGTTTGTCTTTTCATCTTGTGGATTAAGTTGACCATTATAAGTTCCATTTAATGTAGGTTGAAGTATCCCCTGGTCATATATTACTACAAGGCCATATGAGATACTCCACAAATAAGACAAAAATGTCTCTTCAATAGCTATCTTTTTATTTTCATCAACAAAAGCAATTTCTGTTATAGGATTGTTGCCAATGATGTATGTGATCCCTCTTTTAAGACCGTTATACTTAACTTCACTTTCTAATTCACTTATAAAATCAGGATATGTCTGTTCAAACCATTGAATAATATTAAATGCTAAAACTCTAATTGGCTGTTCTCCTTTATGTTCACTTGAATTGTAGGTGCTTTTTTTCATTTATCTCAAATATTAAAAATTTATTTTAAAGAAATCAGAATCTTTTCTGCCAATTAGAATCTGTTTGCAATTTTTCTTTTCTATTTTTCTTTTCTTTTCTTTTTATATTTAGAAGGATCCTCTGCAGCAAGTCTAGGAGGTGAGTCTTCTTGTGAAAGATATTTCTTGATTACTTGATTAACCACTGGATCATAGAGATAATCATTAATTTGATTGCTTACAATTAAATTTATTGCGTCTTTGATTACATCGTGGCTGACTTTGAACCATTCTCTTGGCTTATAAATATTATTTCGGTTATCAAATAATTCAATGTCTAATTTTACCGCTGAGAAAAAATCGTGAATAGTTTGCTCAAGATTATATGATTGGATATTAAGGCATCTGTGAGTTGAAATAATATCTACATCGTAGAACAAATATGTAGCTTCCTTTTTTGCATTCTTAATTCTATCAGCTACAGAACCTGTGGTATGACCAATCTTATAAAGATTTGCAAAATCTTTTACATCCGGGTTTTTGCTTGCTAAAACATAAATGTATCCATTTAGAACATCCGATTCATCTATTGGTGTTGCATCTATGCTTGAATCATTAATTTTAGCACTAATAGAATAACCATCAAGTTGCATTGCTTTGTCCAATGAACGAAACAACATATCGGATTGAGTTCCATTATCAAAAACACAAAGAGTTCTACCGTCAAACCGTTCTCGCTCTCCGCTATTGAAAACATATTTGTTTGTGTCCCCCTCAATAGACTTTAAGTAAAATAGGATTCCATCAAGTGCATAGAAATTGCCTACATTCAAATCAGATGAAGTGTATTTGATTAGTCTTCTTTTTTTAGAGGCAAGTTCTTCGTGCAGAATATTGAACATTTCTTTATACAATGAAAAATCTTTGCAAACTTTTCTTCTTGAAAGATAGTCGGGCTTAATTCTTTCAACTGACTTAATATGTTTGAGTTTGAAAATTTCGCTGTCTTCTTCTTCTCCTAAAAGTTTATAAGAATCATCAGAGATAATATCTTCAATAGTAATTTCCTTTATGGCATTGCCTTTTAATAACCCGCCAAAATCATATTTTGAGAGGATTTTAATTTTTTTTGCATCAGAACGAATTGCTTTCAGTCTTGCGAACAGTTTGAACTCAATCATGTTTGATATATTAGATTGAGGTTCGCAATTATGCTCTTCAACAAAAGATTGAATTTCTTCAAATGAATTAATCAATGCAGAATCATTTTCCGAAACCCCTTTTTTGACATAGTCACTTTTAAGAAGTCCGAATGGGTCATTCTGAATTAAATCAACAAGCTCTGACCTTTTTTTCATTGTGTAAGTTCATTTTTAATTTGCCTCATGTAGATTAACGCTTCAGCCATTCTCCTTTCAAGTGGGTCAATCGAATCTGCACTTGGTTGCTTACCTTTTACACGATAAAAGTCTTGAATTTTTGGCCACAACAATATTGCTTCATCATCAGTCATCTGAATTCTTAAAGCCTGAATACATTGTTGAACCGCTTTGAAAACTTTTGAACTTAATTGTTTTGACATTACTTCAAAAGCATTCTGAAAGGGGTTAATTGAATAAATTAAATCCATATTTAGTTCGTTTACATTTACCAACCTGTTGGCAAACGAGATTAACTTGTCGTTTCCACTTTGAACTATATTACTTGACCGTATTACCGAACTTGCTACAATATAATCTCCTAGTTCTGTAACTTCGTTTTGCTCCAAGTGAGGATATATTTCGTGAATTACTTTTGGAATAAGACCCTTGTTCAAGACTTCGGGATCAATATGCCCAGGGAAGGAATTTTGAATTTCTGAAGATTGTAAAATCTTTGCTTTTAAATCTACAATGTCATTCTCAATAATTTCCTTTACATTTTTGGAAGTAGGTTCTTTGAACCCTTTAATGAAAACATCTACTCCATTGCTTTTGTCATTAAGGTTTTCTTTCGGTTTGAAATTAAATTTCGGTGCAATAACTTCTTCCATTAAAAGTGATGCCGCTATTGCTTTAAGGATACTATTAACACTCTCAATGATATCTTCATTTTCCGCATCAGGTTCAGCAATCAGATTTGTAAACTGAGCATGTGATTTGTTTTCACTGTCACGGGTGCAACGACCTATAATTTGAATAATTTCTGTTAGGGAACCTCTGTATCCAATCGTCAATGTCGTTTCACAGAAAGGCCAATCAAAACCTTCCTTTGCCATTCCCAAAGCAATGATAATATCAATGTCTTCAACTTTTTTAATGTTTCTCAAGTACCCAATAATCTTATCTCGTTGCTGAGAATTATCATTAACTAAGTCTGCAATTTTAATTTGCTCTCCCGCTTTCCCCTTTACATGTATGATTCCGTGTTCGTCTGTGTAATCATAAACACCAATATGGTCAATGATTGCATCAACCTCCATTATCTTTTCTTTAGTCGATTCAGATGCATTCACACTTGGGATATGAATTATCGTTTTCTTTTTGACATCAAGAATTTCAGCAATTGAGTCTAAGTATTTGCCATGATAAAAATGAAATCCGATACCTAAAGATTTTAAATACTGGTATCCGTTTAATTGTTCGTAATAGTTATATGTAACTTTTGTGAATTTTAATTCATCTCTTGGAGATAGAACTGCAACTGAATCTCCTCGAAAATAAGAACCAGTCATTGCAAGTATATTTGCATTTGTATTATTCATTATGTTTCTTAATAATTCCCCTAGCTTGCTTTCCACATCAGAAGAAACATGATGAAATTCGTCAATCGCAATTAAGCAATTATTAAAAGCGTCTGCTCCAATTTGGTCAAACGCAAATCGCAAAGTCGCGTGTGTGCATAGTATTATGCTTTCATTTGACTCCATGAAGTTTTTAAATGCTACCGTTTTTCTTTGTTCACCTCCAGGGGAACAAAGGTCAAACTGTGGTTGAATGATCCAGTTGGAATGAAATCCTGTTTCAGTCAAATTGGTTGGAGAAAAAGATTTTGCAATTGACCTTTCGGGAACAGCAACAATAACTTTTTTCACTTGATTGTTTTTCAATTTTTCAAGTGCCAAATACATCAATGCTCTAGATTTCCCCGATGCTGGTGGAGCTTTGAGTAAAATATATTGTGAAGCATATTTTTCGTAAACTCTTCTTTGCATTTCTCGCATACCCATATTGTTAATGGAAATGCTATTGCCATTGGTTTCGTATTCTGCCTTAATTATGTTATTCATATTGAAAGATTTTTTTGTTCGTATAAATCAAAGAGAAGTTTAATTCGCTCAGTGTCGGATTCAAAGGGTTCAACTTGATAGCAACTATCTAAAGTTTTATCAAGGTAGTCATGTAGTATTCTCAAATTCTCTGGCATGTTATTATACAAATCTCCAAGATTTCCATCTGAATACATTTCTCTTGCACTAATAATGTCAAATACTAGAGCAGAAATCTCTGCTTTTTTTTCGGCTGAGATTTGAGGAAAAGGAAACGTATTGTAGCCAAGACCACTTGAATAACGTAGCCTTGTTTCTAGACTTCCGCACACTGTTCTTATCCATACCATGTGTATTCTTGAAGAGATTAAACCGAATATCCACGGCTCGCAATTGTAAATTGCAAATGCAAGATTAGATACAATTGTGTCCTTACCAATGAATCCGATAGGAATATAGGGTCTGTTCTCTGAGGAAACGGACGGAATAACTAAAGTCTGTGATATAGTTGATCTGAATTCCCGAAATTGATGCGGCCTCGCTGCAAGTTTCTTTGCACTCTTATCAGTTTTTGAAAGTCTGAAAATTTTTACCTTCTCAATTCTTAATGCAATCTCCTCTATCTTTTGTGCTTCACTTAAACTTTCTGTTGGAATCCAAAGACACCATCGTTCTATGTTTTGAATAAATTCTTTTGAACCAACTATTCTTTTTAAATATTTCGTTGAAAGTTGATTTGATTTGACCAATGAATTTTTTTCCTGTTTTGTTAGTAAAAGATTTTGATTGTCATAAGGCATATTCCCTTTTTGCATTAATGGCAATTGATTGGAAATGACTCTTGTTCTTTCGCTAACAATTGTTTTTGTTGAATTGACTAAGTATGGACCAATACAGTCAGTAGAAATGATTTTATTCTCAGCATAAAGTTTTTTAATTTTTGGTTGACATGTTTCACTGGTCAAACCAATAATTATTACCGAAACACCAGTAGCATGACTAATACTGTTCTTCCATTTGAAAGAACGATACGCAAATGAAATTTCACAACCTACTTTATAAATTCTATTCCAAATAAATGGCACTTGAACACCTTGACAAATTGAATTCGTGATTACTAAAGCACCTTGTGAAGTTGTTCCTGTAATGTATTGCGCTAATTTGAACAACCAACAACTACTGTAATCAGTATCGGCCAAGCTTGCTGTGCCGAATACTTTTTGCATGTTACTTTTTTCAATTGCATTAATTTTTTTTGCTCCCTTGAATACAGGACTTCCGATAATGATTGTGCGACCATTATTTGGGCAAACTTTTTCCCAGTCGGTTTTTAATTGGTCAGACTGAAATATTTGTATACTTTCAAATGCAGTTTCAATATCATTTTTTACAATTGCTTTCTCATTTGATAAATACTGAATGTAAGAAACCCAAAGAGTCAAATGGGTTAATTTCATTGACAAACTGTTGTCAACTAAACTAACAAACTGATTTAATTTTATAAGTTCATTCTGCTTATCTTTAACCAAACTATCAATTGAAGAAATAAGATATGATATCCCATTAAAAGCCGAAGATAAAAAACAACCTGGTCCATTTGTTGGATCAAAAAATGTCAAATTCAGAATTTCAGTTCTAAGCTTCAAGAGTGCTTTTTCATTCTTCTTATTTTCTTCAATTTGCTTTTCGTATTTGAAAATGAAAAGCGGATTTAAAACTTTTGAAACATTATGAAAGGAAGTGTAGTGCCCATAAATACTTGGAGCATCATCATCTTGAGTCAACTTATAAATTAATGACCCAAGAATCTCAGGGTCGATGTTCTCTAAGTCGTAGCAAAGAATTTTTCCTGTTAATTCAAAACTTGCAGATTTAATATTTGGCAATACTTTTACATCATAATTGCCAATATTGAAAAACGGCACATCTGAATAAAATTTGCCTTTCTTGTTGTTATTGTATATTGCTTCAAATAAATCATTCACCAACTGTTTGTATTCCTTGTTCTTTGAAGCAAAAGCCAAAGAGAAAAATTTCTCGATCGCAACATCTTTAGTTATGGACTTGATAAAACTTGCATATATCAACGAGAGAATAAAATCAATAATATGGTGCTGATTTTTCTTATAATCATTTTCCTCGTCCACACATAGTAGATTGTATAGGCGACCAACTAATTCTGCAAAACCTAAAGTAGAAGTTAATTCCTTTACATCTGTTTTGCCATAAATGAGAGGAATAAAAAAGGAAACATGATTGTGAATTTCACTTGGCTCAAATTCAATTATCTCGTCAGTAACCGAATCTTTGCAAATAACAATTTTCTCATTTGCTAAAATTAATATCCTGTTTATTGAAGAGAGGCTTGTTTCTATTGAAGGAATGGAGTGTCTGTCAAAATTGTTTTGATTATTGATTATTGCTGCTCGCCTATATACAAGTATCGGTTTTTCTTTCTCAGCCTGAGAAATTAATCTTTGAATTGTAGAGTTTGGAATTAGAAACGCTGTAAGTATTTCCTCAACATATTTATTAAAATCCGTAAATTGGATTTCCTCTAAAGATTTGGAAATTATTTCAAGGTTCTTCATTGCTTAATTAAAGTTTGAATAAATATGCCTTGCAATAAACTCAGCCATTTTCACGGGCACTGCATTACCTATCATTTGTTCAATTGCAGATTTTGTTCCTGAGAATTCAAATTCGTCAGGAAAGGTTTGAATGTAACTACGTTCCTTGCTTGTTAATGGTCGAACTTTTTTAATATTTTTTGACTTGTCAGCAGCATGGAAAGTGTAGCTTTCAGGAATTGGACGATTTACTCCACGTATAGTTGAACTTGGTTCTTCAATCGAAAAAATTGCTCTGCGATTGTAGCTTCTTGGATGCATGTAATAAAATTCGGTATTTAATGTGTCTCCTAAATAATCTTTTACAGTCATCCTTTTTTTACTTAGATTATTTTCTATTGATTCTTTTAGAAAATCATCTTTACTATTCAGTTTGCCGATTAGGAAATAACGTTTTCGTGTTTGAGGAACACCCATAAGGCTTGCATCAAAAACACCTTTAGTAATGCCATAACCAGCTTTCTTGAATTTTTTTAGAACTTCGTCAATTATGGGCGATTTTTCAATATTGTAAACATTTTCCATAACAAACCATTTAGGAAGAATACTTGTAATGATTTTACAGTAAATCACAGTAAGATTAGCTCTATTTCCTTTGAAATTTCTATTTCCAGCAATAGAAAAGTCCTGACATGGAGGACCACCAATAATAATATCAGGTTTGAACTCTTTAAGTTCATCTATAATTGAAACGTCTGATAAATCTTTATTGTAAATTGGGTGATTAAAATTCTCTTTATAAACATCTACAGCTGGTTGCCAATTATCATATGCAGATATAATCTTAAATCCTGCATTTTGAAATCCGAGGGACATTCCACCGCAACCTGAAAATAGGTCTATTAATTTAATTTGTTTCATTTGCTTTCAATATGGGCTTTTAGTTGAACAGCAATATATTGAGCCAATTTAACGGGTACTGCATTTCCAATTAATTGGTTAAGCGTTGTTTTAGAGCCTTCTAGTTTAAAGTTCTTTGGAAATGTTTGAATTAGACTTCTCTCTTTATATGTAAGGGTTCTAATTGTTTCATTTAAAGGAATAGGGTCTGCTGAATGGCCAGTATAACCTTTTGGTACAGGTCTGTCAACTCCTCTTATTGTCATGGATGGTTCATAAATACTGAAAATACCTCTTCGGCTATATGACCGTGGTACTCTGAAATAGTATTCAAACCCAAGCGAACTGCCAAAGTAGTCTAATAGAGTTGTTTGATTCTTAGTGAGTTTTGAATTCAATTGATTTAATAAAAAATCATCCTTCCCATTCATTTCACCAATGAGTACAAATCTTTTTCTTATTTGAGGAACTCCACATCTACTTGCATCTATAACGGTAGCAGTTAAACCATAGCCTAGTTTTTTAAATTTCTCGATTATGTCTTCAAGAATTTTGCTCTTCTGTATCCTAGGTACGTTTTCCATTACAAAATATTTTGGTTTAACTTTTTCAATTATTTCAGCGAATGAAATAGTCAAATCTGCTCTTCCCAATTTTTCATTACGATGACCTGCACTTGAAAAGTCTTGACAAGGTGGGCCTCCAATAATTATGTTAGGTTTAAAAGAAATTATGTCTTTTAAATTAGTTGTGTCATTGAGATCTTTTTTAATTATAGGATGTTTAAAATTCGCCTTATATGTTTGAATTGCAGGTTCCCAATTGTCAAATGCAGCAACAACATTGAACCCTGCCTTTTCAAAACCCATAGATAATCCACCGCATCCTGCGAACAAGTCAACTACATTATATTTTTCTATTTTCACTGATTTATTATTCATTTAGTAAATGTCCGTAAAGTTAGCTCTAATCTCCCTATAATCTTCTTTGGTGCGTTGGCTAAATAGTGGCTCTTTTGGTTTTGCGAAGTGTTGGCTTTGTGTGTCGGGGCAAAACCAAATGTGCCACTTGTGCGGCTGGCTAAAATTGTTTTTAAAAAATGTGGGTCGGCAAAAAAAATAAAACACGAAGCGTTGGGCTGTCGTGTCGGAAAAAAGTCCGCTGTTAAATTTATATGTCGTCCTGATGTTTCGATAATTTTCTGTCAGTTTAATGGTTGTTGTGTCGGTCTTTACGCTTGCCTATAACGGTTTGCAGCTACAAGAAGTTGGCGATTTCGAAGCACTAAACTGTCTGCCACCACTGAACTTGATACGAAGCACAAAGCTTCATATAACCACTGAACCGCCAATTTCTTGTAGGTGCTGTTATAGGGCGTTGTTTTTCTGTCTGTCAAGTTAAGCATTTTCTTATTACATAAAAAAGTCCTGCGGAAATTATTAAATATGTCGTGAATTTTAGTCCTGCCCAAAGTCGTTGATATGCGATGTGTTTACCGTCACAAAAATGGTCGGCACGTTCGCAAATTCCTTTTATTCTTTTCAGTTTCACTAACTGCATATAAAGTCGTCCTGTGTCGTTTGATGCTCTTACTAATGCACCTTCAAAAGCATATTGACTTTGATAAAGTCCTTTGTTTACAAGCATTCGTATAAACTCAATTAAAAATTCTCCTATTACAATTCCTGTCAGAACGCAAAGCAAAGGGAGAATAGAACCTAAATAAAAACAAGCAATCAAACTAAAAGTAATTCCGAAAACTAAACTTTCAATTACGTTCGGAAAATTGTAATAAGTGTATTGCGGAAAAATTGTATGAAGTAATGCGTCTCCGTATGACCAGCGCATAAACCTTGTGTAGTTTCTCTTTCCATTATACCACCAACTATGAAAAACTTTTGCATTTGTCAGGCATTGCAATTCTTTTTTTGTTACTTCATAAATTTGCAAGAAGAAATCAATGTCTTCGCCACCACCATTTTTGGGAAATATTTCTTTGAAACGTATGTCGCCAACTGCTGAACGCTTGATTAAAACATTTGCTGTCGGTGCCCATTTTAATTCTTTGTAATAACCAGCGATGAAGAAAAAAGTTAGAATGTCGCAAGCAATCAAACCTCTTGTGAATTTATTTATTGGTTCGGGAAATAAAGTTTCTCCGAAAAAACCAACTTCGTTCGGTCTTTTCTTTATTTCATTTACATAAGTCTGCAAAAGATTTTTTGATGGCTTAACATCATCGTCAATGAATAGAAGCCATTCGGCTGTTGAATTGTCAATTCCTACATTTCTGCTTTTATGCGCACCGTGATTTTTCTCGTTACGAAATAGAATTACTTTTTCGTTGTCTATAAAAGCCTTGAAGTCATTCGGGATTTCTGCTTGTGGATTGTCTGCAATTATTAAATAACGAACTTTTGTTTCAGAGGGAATTTCCATCTGAATTGTCGGAAATAAATATTCGCTTTGTAAACGATAGGAAGGTATAATTACATCTATTGAAGTCATATTTATTCTGTTGTCCAATTATGTGATAACTTTTGTAAGCAATAACAAAATGTTCCTGTTTTACAATTGGGTTTAATTGTTGTAAATTCTTTTTGTGTTTCGGCAAATGATTTCTTTGTTAAATCGTAAGTTGGATAATCTATCCAAGAACAAATTTTCATTATCCCTTTTTGAGCTATTGCCTGTCTTGTATCAAGTCCGCAAGTTTTTCCTATTAGTTTTTTACCTTCCAAGATGTCGGCTAAACTGTTCCAAAATGAAACAGGATTTGTTTCGGCTTTAGATATTGCTAAAATATTTTTCCCGATTTCTCTGATAAGTCCCGAATGAACGGAAGATAGGAGCAAATGCGAAGCATTTGCTCCTACATAACCGTCATCAAATATCGGTTGAAATTTTATCCAGTCAAGCGGAAAGTTATTTGCGAAAGAAATTAAATTCTCAATTTGTTTGTTCTTAATGTTGGCTGATGAAAGGACAACATTAATTCCAATTTCAAGTTTGTATTTTTCTTTTAGTGAAAGAGCAAAAATAAAATTTGATTTTACTTTTTCAATTTGAGTTTGATTATACGCTCTTGTTTCAAACGCTGTCGCTGTTTCAAAGCTGTCAATGGAAAATGCGATGCCGGTTAAACCTGCATTAACTAAACTTTCAAGTCTTTGTCGGGTGAGCAGAAAACCGTTTGTAATTACAACGATTGAAGAAACATTTGTCTGCTTGTAGTGTGTAATTATTTTTTCAAGGTCTTGTCGTAGAAGTGGCTCTCCGCCTGAAAAAACTATTCTGTCGGTTTGTAAATGGTTTAAAGTGTCGTTTGATATGTAAATGTATTCGTCAGGTTGGCTAACTCGTCCAGGCGTTTTGCTGTTGCCCCATTGACAATAATGGCACTTTGCATTACAGTTGTATGTAACATCTATGACTAATGAATTTTGTTGGTCTATTAAGTTCAAAGCAAATAATTGTCAAGGGATTTAGAAGTTCTTTATAAAGTGTGCTTGTTTAAATGAATTAAAAGTTTTCTTGTCGCTTGAAATAATTATGCCCTCAAGATAATTGGGGATTTCCATTTCTGCCACCGATTGTTTAAAAAGCGATTGTAAGCAAAATAAATTCCAGTCGTGTGTTATGAATACTTTTGTAGTGTTCTCGTGATTTGTATTTGTGATTTCATTAAACATAAAGTTTGCTGCTTCGAAGCAAGGCATAACAATTTCGGGAGAAACTTTATTTCCATACCAGTCTTGTAAATATTTTTCGTGTCCCGCTTGGTGGCACAAGTCCGCAATTGTTTTAAAGTCTCTATTGAAAAAACCGCCTAAAGGCTCAAATGCTGTTACTTTGAAAACATTTTTGTTCTGACTTTCAATTCCCTCTTTTATTGAAACTGCTGTTTCTTCACATCTCGGAACTGGACTGTGATAGAAAGTAAAATTGTCAGAATGTTTTGAAAGAGTTTTGCCTAACTGTCTGGCGAGTTCAATTCCCTCTTCCGTCAGTCGTTGGCGGTAACTGTCATTCACGTCCGTTATTTTTTCACGGATAGAATGTCGGATTACTAAAAAATTATTTTCAACGTTCATATTTGTCGGTTTGGTGTCGTCTTACAATGCCCTATAACGGTTTGCTGCCTGGCGAAGAAACCGATTTTTAAAGTTAATATTATTTGCGCTCAATAATCGTAAGTTTTTCCATTATCGTTTTTCGTAACTGAAATTACGGCTTTTTTGCTAGACGCGTGTTATCTGTCTGCCCTC
>Ga0114970_10003074_pt1 | contig 12361 bp, 9 predicted proteins | sample M_140205_XF_Meta_FD_87030 | JGI IMG/M metagenome (GOLD analysis project Ga0114970, IMG submission 87030) | Freshwater microbial communities from Lake Montjoie, Canada to study carbon cycling - M_140205_XF_MetaG | ecosystem: Environmental > Aquatic > Freshwater > Lake | place: Lake Montjoie... | reverse complement strand
TTGCTCCTGTTGCTCCTGTTGCTCCTGTTGCTCCTGTTGCTCCTGTTGCTCCTGTTGCTCCTGTTGCTCCTGTTGCTCCTGTTGCTCCTGTTGCTCCTGTTGCTCCAGAACCTCCACTTCCACCTCCACTTCCAATTAACACTCCACCAATTTGTAATTGTCCTGATATAATTACAGTATCCTTACTAGTTCCTAAAACAATTTGATTAGAACCTGTAATTGTTGCACCAAAACCTAATGCAGTTGATTGAACATATGTACTAACAAAATTGTCAACACTAGTTTGTGCTCCAACAAAAGTACACATATCAACATTACTAGTTAATAAATCTTGATTATTAGTATTCATTGATCGTAATCCTTCAGTAATAGAATTGGATAAAATAGTATTTCGTGTTGCTACGTCCTGAGGCGTTTTTTTAGGTATTGAAGCCGCAAGTTTATATTCCATTATAAATAATAATAATATTTTAAAATTTATTATTAAATTAATTATTACACTTATTATTTAATAAATATGGTTTATCTAAATCAACCATCATTTTTGTAAAATTAGTTACACAATTTTCAATATTACTATACCCTTCTCTTTGTGAAACAGTTAAAGGCACTAAAAGTAACCACATATCTCTCTTTTGTAGAGATAACCAATATTTATCAATTGCATACATTATTTTATTTTTAGGTTCTCTAATAAGCATATTAATACCTTCTTTAATATTGGCAATTAATGTATCATAATATTGTTTGCGAATTAAATATCCAGTTGTAGTTTGACACCATGATACTTGAACACACGTTTCATCTACCACTCTATATGGAGGAACATTATTTCCTGCAATAAGTAGCACATCCCATTCTTTATTATTTTGCAAAAATTTATTTAGTTGCCCAATAAATATTCCAGGATTTAAAAAAATGATATCATCTTCAACAATTAATATATGATCTAGATTGTTTTCTTTTGCTAATTGTAAACATTTTAAATGACTCATTGAACATCCTAAAGCACCATTACCATTTGGTAATTTAATAGCATTAAATCTATTAAACTGAGTTAACCCTACCTTGCTAAGTTGCTGTTCTACTTGTGCTTTACGATCTATCCTCTCTTGCAAATTAATGTAAAACACATTTGTAATATCTGCAAGAGTATTCAAATTTGAAATATCTACAAAATCGGGTTCCATAGTAATATATGTAAGTTTAGTTTTATATATTTATTTCTATCTTTATTTATATGAATGAAATAAAGAGAGAAGAAAGAGAGAATGAAACTAATGAGGAAACCAAGGAAGAACCCAAGGAAGAACCCAAGGAGGAAGAAAGTATTTGTTATTCTTCTCCAGAACCACTTCACTTCATTTCAAAACCAAATGAAGTACAATTTGACATGCCAGTTCATGCACAAATATTTATGCCACAACATATCGCAGAATTAGTAATTCAAGAACCATTACTTGATGTTACAAGAGCTGCAACAGGTGCAGTTATTTATGATGGACTTATTCATAAACAACAATGTGGTGGTTGCATAATGAGTTAAATATTATTTCTTATTATTTCGCGTTTTATTATTTACTCCTCTACCAATGCCAAATAATTTGTTGTATTGTGTTATATTTTTAATTTTTGATTTTAAATTATTATTTTCCTTTGTTAATTTTTTATTATTATTTGTTAAAAGTTTAACAGTTTCTTGTTTTATTTTCTTTTCTTCTTTTATTTCTTTATATAGTCCATCTATGCTATCTTTTAATTCTTCAATTTTATTAGTTTCTGGAATACATTTGTTAACATTGTCCCATAAATATCCTTTTTTAACTATTGGTTGAGTTCTTGAAATTTTCATAGTTTGATGTGAATTATGTAATGATTCATTTGAGTTACTTAATTCACTTACTTTACTGTTATAATTTATATCAGGAGATAATTCATTTAATTTATCTATTAATTTTCTATTAAAACGCATTAGTTTTTCATTTTCCTTTGTTAATTTTTTAGCAGTTTTATTTTTAATAAATATTTGCTCTTCTTTTGTAGAAGTTAATGAGTCAATTTTATCTTCTAGTTGTTCAATCTTTTTATATTCTTTATCACATTTTTTAATATCACCCCATAAATATCCTTTTTTAGTTTTTGGAGTAGTTCTAGTAATTTTCGTAGTTTCAGCTCGTCTAGAGGATTGTCTAAAAGAAGATTGTTTATTTGAGGATAATCTAAGTGAAGATTTTGAAGGATTACGTAATATTTGGACAGAACTATGTGCAGAATCTTGAGAGAGTTGTCTTGGCGAAGCAATGGGCGAAGCAATGGGCGAAGCAACTCTTGGCAAAGCAATGGGCGAAGCAACTCTGGGCAAAGCAATGGGCGAAGCAACTCTGGGCGAAGCAACTGGAGTAGCAACTCTGGGCGAAGCAACTCTGGGCGAAGCAACTGGCGAAGCATCGGACAAACTATCTGATTTATGTGGGTGTAGATTACGCATTTTTTCTTGTTCTTCAAGTTCTTTAATTTTTGTGTTTTCTTCATGTACATAAAAATCTGAATCTGAAGGACTATTGTCATCTCTCAAGGTTGCAGCTGTAATAAATTCTAACATATCTGTATTATTAGTAAAATGTGCAATTTGTGTTACAGAATAGCGACCAAATGGATAAGCATATTTTTTAGTAAATACTTCATGCTTTTTTAATTGATATGCTAAATTATCTATATTAATATTCCTGATAGTTTCAGCTCCATCTTTTGTCATATATTTATCTTTTGCCTTAAAAATATGCGTTAAACATGTTAATATAGATTTAAACTCTCTACCTACATTATCAAATCCAGATTGTTTAAATAAAGTATTTAATTTAGGATAAACTGTCCAATTTAAAATTGGACCAGATATACCACTTCCCACAATTTTTTTAAATTCTGGGGTCCATTTATCATAATTTATATTTATAGATAATAAATTAAATACAGTATATGGATTATTTATAGGATCATTTGTACCTATTAAAGTATAACTCATAATTTTTCTTGCTCTTATATTTTTAAAAAATATTTCAGTATCCCAAGAGTTCGGATGAAAATATCTTTCTTCCCATAAACTACAGGGTATTAAAATAGATTTCATTTTTGAAATAATTGATGGTATTTCTGTTGCTTCATTTGGTCGTCTATCATTTTTTTCTCTAAATTTTTTTCTTTCTTTTGATAATTTTAATCTACTATAACTATAATTAATATGTTTATCCCAATCTTCTTCTGGAATTAATCCATCTTCTTCAATAAATTCTAATAATCTTATCCATTTACCCTCATCTAAATAATATGTTTCTGGATCTTCTTTCTCCTTTTCTTTCTCTTCTTCTTTCTCCATATTATATATTATTATTAATATCTTCCCATCCCTATATTCACGCTTTTACTTGCTCTAACAGGATAATTTCTATTTGCTTGTTGAGAGAAAGGGTTTTGCTGTTTAGATTGATTAAGAGGCATAATCGGTATATTTTTCCAAGCTGAAGGACTATTTACAAATGTAGTTGGATTCACCATTTTACCAGAATCAGGAAAAGAAACTTTACGAACTGGTTCTCTCAAATCATATTGATGATATTGATCTGATTCAAAATGAACAAGTGTCATAAATGAGGCAACATTGATATAAAATAATCGGTCTTGATCTGCTACAATATATTTATTATCTGCTGGATTTGCGGATTCTTTATCTATCGTATATGTCAATTTGTGAATTGTTTTTAGGCCATCAATACCTCGATCTTGCACCATTCTTTGTGGATCTTTCGGTGATACTAATCGTTCTACTCCATCAAACAATTGTAAAATCTCGGGTGATCCAATTGGATAAAATTGTGACCGATCTATTTTAATTTTATTATAGAGACATCTATTTTGCAAGCAAGCATCTTCCATACCCCATCCCCAATAACTTGGATATCCATTAACTAACTCAAAATCCTGCCCCTTAATTACGACAATTCCGCCTAAAGCTGAATCAAATCCATAATAATGTTTTACAGTGCCCAAAACAGTTTGATAATCAAATAGTTTATGAAATGGTAGCGTATCTACATCATTGAAAATAAATGTAATATCTTTATAGGTGTCTGGATATTTTTCCTTCATTGCTAAAAAACCAATATTTTTCATTGCTCCACGATTGAAAGGTCTGCTATCCATTTGATGAACAAAAAGTATTTCATAATCGTCGACACCTTCTAAAATAAAATTCATTTGCTGACAGAAAAAAAACTTTTGTTGAAGACGATTGCGATATGGGACAATGAATACACGCTTAGGATAAGTTACTTCTACTACTATTTCATCGGTTAACATTTAATATGTAAGTTATTTTATTTTTATATATTAAACTATTTATCTTCTACTTCTTCTTCCTTTTCTTTTCTTTCCTCTTTTGGATTTCTTTCCTCTTTTGGATTTCTTTCCTTTTCTTCTAGTTTTCTTACTCTTTTTTCCTCCTAATGGCGCGACAGTTTGGGCAGCAGCATCAGCAGCATCAGTAGCAGCGTGAGCAGCTATATCATCATCGGCAGCAGTAATAGCAGTATTAGCAGCAGCAATAGCAGCAAATAATTCATCTTGGGTTAGTTGTGTAGATGACTGTTTCATTAACGTTAGAGTATTTTTAGCAATATTTAGTGCAGATATTGTGTCAGGAGATATATTTGTATTACTTAATAAAGTAGTAATATAATTTATTTTGGTATTTATGGATGATAATTGCTCGGCGTTCATAATATACATTATAACAATATTATAATTTACTTTTCCCATTACTTTTCCCATTACTTTTCCCATTACTTTTTCTACATTACTTTTTCCATTATTTTTTCCCATTACTTTTTTCCAAAGAATCCTAATAATGATTGATTCCCTGCTTTAGAATTATTGGTTACTCTCAAGAATTCATCAAACAAAAGCACTTTAATTTCATCATTCCGCATTTTCTCTAATTTATTTTCTTGTTTTTCTAAATCTGTAATTGTTTTCTTAACTGTATCTACTTCTTTTTTAAATTTGGCAATCTTACCTAATTTTCCATTTTCGGTCCATATCTTTTCCAAAACGAGGGCAAATACCTGCTGAACTGGTTTCATAATTTGATTTGTAATATAAAACGAATAATCTATCTTCAAATGATTTTCTAAAATATAAGTCGGTGTTTCTATTTTATCTCCTTGCAGCGCTTTCTTATCAGTGCTATGAATATATACAAATGGTATTCGGTCACCAGAACTCGGTTTATTTCCTGGATCACGCGAAGTAATACGATCTGCCAAAACTTTATGAGCAATTTGCTTTGGATTTTTATATCCTGAACGCAGCGATTTGGTAATAATAAGTTTATCCATTGGATAATTCTCATCAACGATATTTTTCAAACACGCTTTCAAAAATTGGGTTGCTTTATTAATGTCTTTTTCTTTCATCAATATATCAATAATACCACCATAAATATCTTTCACTATTGGAGCATTATCTCGACGTTTTAAAACAATTCCCATCTCTTTACGTTTACATTTATTTGGATCTGTTTCATAAAGCATACCAACATATCGTTTTTTTGAAAGTAAGCAAAATGGCATAAATGTTTTCTCATATTCTAGATCATGCGGATTTTTCAAGAAAGAACTAGCTAAATGACCAGCTTCTTGTGCTAATTCAATTGTAATTTCAAGTGCTTTTTGACCACGAATTTTCTCACCACCAACTGTTTCCAAATTAAATGTAAAGAATACAGAATCTGTATTATGAACAATAAGAGATCCAATTCCTGCTGCAAAATGATGATTTTCAGTTGTTAGATCATAAACGTAACCAGTGTATGAAGGTAACTCAATTAATTCTATAATACAGCAATTGCAGGGGGATATACCCCCCTTGCCCCCCATTACAGTCCCCATTACAGTCCCCATTACAGTCCCCATTACAGTTAATTTTTGCTCTATATTTTGCTCCACTTTTTCTAAAAGTGAATAATTATCCCATAAAATGTATAAATAAACTAGGCCATTTTCTTCATTATTCATAATTTTTACAATCAGTTCTGGCCATTTTAATGCATTCAACCATATGATAGATAAAGATACTTGTTCAGTAGTTAATATTTTTACTCCAACTGGATCTTCACTGTCTTTTAAAACAGGGCAATCAAATATGAATTCATATGGATATCGATATGAATCCAACCATTGAATAAATGGTTGATCATTTGTCGGACTAATTACGATAGGTAATGGTCTATGCAATAATTCTTGACCAATAGAGCAATCCTTAGGTGAAATTTCTTGACCATCTGCTAAAAGTAATGAATGATCATCAGTGACATCAACTGTTCCTGCTCCAGTAATAACGCGTATCATTTTTTTATGTGGCGCCAATTTATGACGAATAACACATTTTAATATTGTCCATCCTTGTGCCGTCCATGTGCTAATTTTCATATGAATAGAATATAAATTGCATACTTCCTTTCCAGTTTTACCTGGTTCTCGACATTGATGCCAAACATTACCGCCATATTTTCGAGCCAAATCTTCAATCGTGCAGATATCTATTTGACCTAATTCATCTTTAATATAAATTGGCGTATAATTTGCTACACTATCTCCATAAATATATTCTGCTTTAGTCAATACTGGTCCATGATTTGCAGTATCACATATTTTATTTTGATAACATTCTTCAATCACACGTTTGGCATAAGTCAGAAGCATTCGTCCAGTAGCAGTGCACGAGGCAGCAACATCTTTTTCATAAAAGGTGCTTGTTTTGGCACCACATTGTCCATAAAGAGAATTGGCAGTCAACTTGTATGCTAACTGACGCTTATCTAGCACATTTTTCATAAATTCATCTGTTTCCAAAGGAATTAATTTACGCGTGCTTTTACGCGCTTGAAGCAACTCTTCCAAAATAGAAGGCATAATGGCGCGTTTACCATCAGGAAATTGCGCAAACCGGCATATTTTATATCCGCATTTGATTTTTTCAGCAGCAGCGCTAGGCGTTTTTCTCACATAATTAAAAGTATCATAAGTAATATCAACATATTCATAATCTGGCAAATTATCATATTCCGGGTTTCCGGTAACACAGAGAAGTTTCCCTGCAAGATCATATTCTTTAGTCCAAACTTTTGAATCGTGAGATAAATTTTCACTCATCATTGAGGATGGGTATAAAGATGCATAATCGACACAAGCTACTGGGTTATCTAAATAAAGATCGCACTTTGGATCTAGAACGATAGCTCCTTCATATCCATCATTTAATTCCGATTTTTCCATTACAGGAATAAGAGTGCCTTTTTCTCTGCATTTTTTCGCAACATAACTAGTGAGTTTAATACCTTGACCGCGTAAAACCAGGAAATTAATTGGAACACTGCAAATTTTTGCCATCTCACTAAATCCAGTTAATACATCTACTTTATTCACTAAATAATGCACTAAGTTGCAATCTTGAATACAATATTTTGCAATTACTGCGCGATCTTCGTCGGTGCCATTTGTCATTCTAAAAATATCTTGTGGAGTAACATCATCTTTTGCTAAACACCAGCGAACTTTTTTGCTGACCATATCTGGTTCAACTAGTCCTTGAATGGTAAAGGAACCTTTTGTTTTATTTACTGATAAGATGCGATATTTTTGTCCATTATTATAATAATCAACGGTATGTCCGATTTCTTCAAAATGAATAAAACTAGATACAGTAAGACCAGTTAAATTAGAAGATTTAATAATTGATTCGCTACTATTTTCTCCTAACTCTTCTCCTAACTCTTCTCCTAACTCTTCTCCTAACTCTTCTCCTTCTACGTGTATAATTTGTTTTACATAATCGCCAATAAAATGACCAGCAACATAATCTAATTTATAAGATGTCAAATTTTCTTCTTTTCTAAAGAAATTATACATATCAATTTGAAGACGACCATTCATTTTAATATATTTGAAATCGTGTTGACCAGATGCCAATACAATACTACTTTCTTCTAATTTATATTGCCCATCTTCTTTTGTGCCGCATACTTCCTCTTTATTTCTAGATAATTGTAAAAATTCTACAACACATCCTTGCTCTTGAGCACGACAAAACATAAACTCGTAATCAAATCCAAATATATTATATCCAATAATAATATCTGGATTTTCTGTTTGAATAAGTCGGGTCCACGCCAATAAAACTTGCTCTTCGGTAGCACATTCTTCTAAAATTACATTATCAGTCGGCGCACTAGTGCCTAATACAGCGCAATGATTTAAATAAGGTTCTGCTTCACCATATCTCAAAAATGTAGATCCAATGAATGTCACCTTATCACCTTCTAATTTGGGAAATAATGAATTAAGTAAAATATTAAGTTCAACTAATTTAGAATCACGGTCAAATTTTTTATCACATAAAATATCAATAAGTGTTTCAGTGGTTGGTTTTATTAATTTCGTTTTTTTTGTAAAACCGGAATCTTCTTCTTCATCATCATCATCTCCCTGACCAAATTTCATATTTTCAAAAATACTAGCAATAGATGAAGTTGATCCTGATGCTTTTTTATAATTTCTAACTGGATTCACATATAATTCATCTATTCTTTGATTTAACCATTCTGGATCCATATCGCCTTCATCTGCTGCTTTTTTTGGATATACTAAATCAATCTCTACTAATTTTTTAGTAGAATCAGCTAGACCGAATGCATTAAAAATAATTTGTTTCAATAACTTTTTACAGATTTCAACTGTAACTTCTTGTTCCAAATTCTCAAAATATTCTACAATATTAGTTGCCAGTTTTTTATAAGATTTAATTGGAACTGGAAAATCGCCATGACTACTACTGGCTTCAATATCAAAACTACATATTTTATATGGAACACGGGTTTCAATATTATGAGCAGGTTTAATATGTTTGTAATGAAGCATAAATTCAAAATCACACCTTGTTTTTTTATTAGATTCAATAAATTGAATTGTTTTTGCTTTTGGGAATGTAACCCATCCTGAAGGACTAATATCTTTAATATGAAAGAATCGTAATAAAGGTGGAATATTTGATTCATAAATAGTGAGTAATTCATTATTAAATCCATCATAACCACCAGGTATTAATTTATATGCTTTTGTAACAGGTTCATTATGATACCATAAATTTTTCACTTTATTCAAAGATTGTGTATTTATAAAATCTAATTTGATAAATTTATGCAATTTACCACCATCAAATCCATATAATTTTTTTTGTTCAACTAAAGTACAAGTACATATAGAATCTTCATAATACTTACCAATTTTTCCTTTAATATGATTTAAAAATTTCTGCTTTGTGCTTTCTGTCCAATTATCTCCTACTTTTACATAAAAGAATGGACAGAAATCTGTAGCAATAATAGAGCAAGTTTTACCTAATTCATTGATTCCAAATATTTGTATTAAAAATATAGAATCATCTTTATTAACTTTATATCCTCCGCCATTATTTTCAGATTCATCATTAGTCGCTGGTTTTTCATTATAAACATTAAAATCGTATAAACGAAATGAATAAGAAAGTTCCATTGTTTGTTAATTACAATATTATATTAAAATAAGTTTAATTCAATTTTTAATTAAATTTATTTATAGTCTGGGTTCTTTATACTCTTATTTTTATATTTTTATATTTTTATATTTTTATATTTTTATTATCTTCTTCTAGTTCTATTTTTCCTTGTTTTACTTCTTCTACCTTTAGATCCACCATATACCATTCCTCTAACATGTTTTTTGGTATTATATTTATTATTTTTATGTTTACTAGTCTTTGTACCAGTCTTTGTACCAGTCTTTGACTTTATCCATTTATCGAATGCAATAAAAGAACGATTCGTATCAGGTAACTTACTATTTTCAAATTTTTCATTTATACCCTTTGCTTTATTAATATAACGCAAATCTGGGAATCCTTCAACATCAGGACCAAAATTTGTAATACCTTTATATAATTCTGAATTTACATTTGCTATAACTACAGAAGGACCATATTTAGTTTTATAAAGTTTTGCCCATTCAGGTTTAACTGTTTTACAATGCCCGCACCAATCTGCATTAATAAATAAAAAAACATCATCACCTTTATTAATAGCATTATTAAGTTTTTCTATGTTTTTTGTAGATTTTGCATTTTTTTTTTGAATTACAATATTCATACATTATATATAGAAAATGTTATTTTTAATAAAAATAATTATCATCTCATTAATATTTTTAGCAGGGCTTCATTTTTATTTAAATAATAATCCAGAAACGTGTTTATATAATAATGGAATGAAAGAAGGAATGACCTCAAGTATGGATACAACATTAAATAAAAGTTGTCCTGATATGTTAATACAGCATGGACTAAAATATTATCTATATAATTCTAAATTAGCAAAAGTTCCAGGAGTGAATCCGGTAGAGTTTAATAATTTAGAAGAATATGTTGAATTTACTGAGTGGCAACGGCATGAAGGAATAAGATGTCCTATTTTATATTTACAACATAGTTATAATACGCAGGGGGAATCTGTATATAAAATTAGACCTAGTGTTAAAGAAGTATGCGGTGGATTACCTCCTAATGTAATAACACCATACGCAAATAGATTATATAATCCTGATATATCAGAACAAAAACCCGTTCCTGTAAATGAATCTACAAATATGAGTGCTACTTATACTACACCATCACAAACATTACCAACAGATAGTATGAAAAATTTCACAATGTTGGTAGATTCTGGACACGACGATTTACCTTATAATAAAAATTCAGTACCAGGAAATGATCCAAGTAGTTATTATGTTGGAAAAACAACTCCTTTAGATATTATGGATCAAAAAGAACAGAATTTATTACATAGTCCAAATGCAATGGATGACAACTGGGGAGGTTCAGATTATACACAAAAGTTAGTAGATAAAGGATATTATGCAGATAATGAAGTAAGTATTCAAATTGCTTAACAATTTAATAGCAGTGGTCGGTAAGTGGATCAAATGCGACATCCTCTAGCGACCGCAAGCGCAATTGCTAATTGCTTTAGTTAGCTTCATCCACATATTTTAACACTGTTGCCATATTATCATAAGATGTTTTTAAAGTATTAAAATCATTAAACAATGTTAAGTTTGCATCAGTCATAGTATCACTTGATGGATCAATTTGCATCATTAATTGAATCATATTTATTTGAAGATATTTTTTGTTATTTTCAATAATAGATTCATACTTATTCCTATATTTTGAAATAAGTAAAACATCATTTTGACTTGCAACTGAAGATATCAATTTTGACAGAATTTCATCTGTTTTACTGCCACCTTTAACTTCAAAATTTTCTTTTTGTCCATTGGTGTATTTATTATAGTAAAAATATACTAAATATATGATAAACCCAAAAATTATTGCTATACCAATTTGTTGAAATGAATCCATCTTATAATAATATTATAGTAAAAACTTTATAATATTCGCAATAACATTTTTACCTAATTTTCTAGATTGTCCTTTAGAATTTATACTTGTAATAGAATTTAAACATAATGGATCTGTCTTCATTGATGATATCAGATGTTGCATTGTTTTAAATTTTGTCATAATAGCAATAGCAGAAACAGAACTTATTGAGGGAATTTGACAAAGCATAATTTCACTAATATTTTCTGGTGTAATATTATCTTTTTTAACTTTTTTTACTACACTGCAATAACTAGTTTCATTATGTTCATTTTTGTCAGCGTCGTCAACAACATCATTTTCTTCATTTAAATTTGTAGTGCATTCTAACACTGATGATTCACTGACTTCTGTTTTAACTTCTTTAACTTCTTTAACTTCTTTATTTTTATAATAACTTGGTTTATTTTCTAGCATATTTTTATTTAATTTATAAGCCATATTACAAATGATATATGCAGTTTCTTGGATTGACGTGCTTCTTAAAACTGAAAATCCTTTACTATAATTAAGAGAGAACATTGATGAATAAAGCATTTGTTTATTTTGTCTATTTATTAGAGATCCTTCAATTAAATAAACTATATTATGATTATGTACTTCTGAATTAGATAAACGATATGATTGCTCTTCATAACGTCCATCTTTAATACTTGCTTCTAAATCTGCAGCACTTTTTCTCTCTATTATAATGATTTCTTTACCTAAATATTCTAAAATAATATCACCAATGGGTAAAGGTAATACTTCAATAGTAATATTATTTTTATCTTTTTTATTATCTTTATTTTTTGCTAATTCTTTTGCTAATTCTTTTGCTAATTCTTTTGCTAATTCT
>Ga0114970_10003070_pt1 | contig 12365 bp, 7 predicted proteins | sample M_140205_XF_Meta_FD_87030 | JGI IMG/M metagenome (GOLD analysis project Ga0114970, IMG submission 87030) | Freshwater microbial communities from Lake Montjoie, Canada to study carbon cycling - M_140205_XF_MetaG | ecosystem: Environmental > Aquatic > Freshwater > Lake | place: Lake Montjoie... | reverse complement strand
TCACACCCGCCACAGGGGCGAGGTCGCCCTTCAGCGCCCGGCGCGCGCCTCGTGCGACGAGCCCGGCGCGATCCGGTACGCGCCGTTGCGCTCTCCCAGCAATCCCACGGCCGCATCAATGAGCGGATCCCGCGCGCTGTCGTAGCTGGCTGGATCCCAGCGCATGGCCAGATGCGGGGCGACCCCGTGGCCTTCAATCGGCAGCTTGTCAGGACCGAACTCCAGCCAGCGCGGCACGGTGAAGCGCCACCCGTTGCCGAGGGCAAAGGTGGCCGGATTCCCCGAGGCCCCGCCCGTGGTGTCTCCGACCACGGTGACCTGTGGCAAGGTCCGCATGGCGGCCACAAAACTTTCCGTGGCGCTGAAGCCGCCACGCCCCGACAGGACCACCACCGGCCGGGTGAACTGCCAGCCCCCACGCGGACCGATCGTGCGCGCCAGCGGCATCTCGATGTTCCTCACCAGCGAGTCCATGCGAATCTCAACGTACGACGCCGTGAACGCACGCGTCGTGAATCGACCGGCGAAGGCGAGTGCCGTCTGGTCGGTCCCGCCGGCATTGGTGCGCACGTCAATAATCAGGCCGGGGGCATCGCGCACCCGCGAGAGGGCGAGGTCGAGCGCGTCCTGATCCACCGGCTCTTTCCACGAGCCGATGTACAGATATGCGTAGCCACCAACCGTCCCCTCGCCAAAATCACGGTGGTGGGCGACATAGCCCGCCTCGCGCATCGCGGACACCCAGCGCCCGCGCTCGAAATTCGCGCGCACCGCTGGCCGAAAGGTGGGCACCGCCTGCCCTCGTGGATCGACGAGCCAGACGTGCAAATCATGCAATGGCGTGAGCATGTTGACGAGCACGGCGATCAACTCGTCCTGCGAGCGCGCCGCCTGCGCCCGCGCACGATAGGCGGCACGCTGGGCGCGCCAGTCCACCCGCTTGTAAGCAAACGACGGGTAGACCTCGTCAAATCGCGTCCAGAGCGTATCGAACTGCTCCACGAACGAGCGCGCCGGCGGCGGCGACGCGTCGGCGTGTGCCAGCCGACGCGAGGGGACGACACAGGCGACACTCGACGCCGCAGCGCCCAGCGCCAGCCACACTTTCCAGTGCCCTGCGCATGTCATATCTGGACGATGGAGTCCAGACCGTGCGAGGTCCAGAGCGCCGACGCCATTCGTCCCGGAAATCGGAACGCTACGCCCAGCGCTCGCGCCGGCCTTAGGCCCCCGCGAGCCCCTTGGCCACTTGGCGCACCAGCACGGCCAGCTCCGGTGAGCTCTGAATCGACTGCAGGAAGAGTCGCTGGAAGGCATCCCCCTCGGCGTCGGCTTTGAGCAACCCGAGCGACTGCTCGAAGAGCGTGGCGGCCTCAACACTGCCGAGCGGCTGCTTTTTGTCCGAGGTGCGCTCGTCGATCAAAAGCACCATCTGGCCCATCGGACGCAGCCAATCGAACCACGGATCGTTAATGACGAGTTGGAGGAAGGCGCTGTTGTTGGCGATCCGGCCATGCTGCTTCTCGAAGCGGTTCCGCTCGGCCTCCAGCAGCCCGCGGTGTACCCGCAGCAGGTCGTTTCGCACCGCATCGAGACGCCGCAGGTCGGTCGCGGTCGCCACCGGCACTTCGATATGCGACGACGGCACCTCGTCAGCGAACTCGGCATTCTGGTCGGTCATGCTCATCTCGGAAAGCGCCCGTAGGCGCACGTGGAACGGTGTGGGCTGTCCGAAAGATACCGCGACCACATCGCCGGTTTCTGCGCACCCCACCATACTTCCGGCATGCCGATCTTTCCCCCTCCTGCTCCGCCCCGTTCGCGGGTCCGAACCGGCACGCGCGCCGCACTCTTCGCGGCGCTGTGCATCTTTTTGCCGGCACCCGCCACGGCGCAGTCGCCGACACCGACGACGACGCCCTGGCGCACAGTCCGTCAGGACCATCTCTGGGTGGCGACGTTCATCGATCAGCCCATTACGGCGCGCTGGGACTTCCTGGGTGACGTCCAATGGCGTCGCACCAACGCGGGTCGCAATCCGCAGCAGTTGATCACCCGCGGGTCGCTGACCTACCGCGTGACCCCGGGATTCCGACTGGGCGCCGGCGTGAACGTGGTGGCCACGGCCCCGTACGGCGAACTGCCGTCGGCGCGCCCGCTGCGCGACCGCCAGCTCTTCTACATCGCGCAGATCAACCAGAAGCTCGGTGGCACCGACGTGATGCACCGCTATCGGTTCGAGAACCGCTGGCTGGCCGACGTGCTCGAGGATGCCGCGGGGAAGGATTCCCTGAGCGACTCGCGCTTCGCGCAACGGGCCCGCTACCAGCTGCGGGGATCGCGCGCCCTCGGCAGCCTCACGCTCCGGAAGCGGCCGGTGATCGGCATCGTGCAGAACGAACTGTTCGTGGGGCTGTCGCGGGCCGATCGCGGGGTGGCCGTGGATCAGAACCGTTTCTCGTTCGGTGCGGGATTGCCCCTGTCGGGAACCACGCGACTCGACCTGCTCTGGCTCCAGCAGTGGATCCCCATAACGCGCGCCCGCGCCAGCGAGAACAATCGCACGCTCTGGATCGTGCTCAATCACACGGGCAAGGCGCGGTAGCCCTCGCCTACTGATGCGCGTCGTTCCAAGCATACTGAACTGATCACGCAGAGATGCGGAGAGCGCTGAGCACGCAGAGAAACGCAAAAATGCTTTTCACTCTGCGCCTCTGCGCTCTCTGCGTACTCCGCGTGATCCGTTCGGCATACTTGATCCAACGGCCCGAGATCAGAACGTCCAGTCGATCCCAATGCTCGGCAGCACGCCGATGGACGTCTGGCGCTCGGGCGATCGCAACCGGGTATTCCACGTCACCGCGCTGATGTTCTGACGCGCCGTGGCATTTTGCACGTCGAGATACGTGATCAGCTGCGACTTTCCGATCTGCCAGCGACGGTCGATGCGCGCGTCGAGGGAGAAGAATTGCGGGAGCCTCGCGCCTTCGTTGTAGCGCGTGAAATCCAACGTCCCCTCACGCACACCTCTGACCAAGAACGGCGTCGTCGGCAATCCGGTGGCCGTGCGCAAGCGCGTGGACAGCTCCCACTTCGCATTGGGGCGCCAGCCGAGTAGCACGTTAGCGACCACCGGTGCATCGAAGGCGCCGGGACGTTCCACGCCATCCACGGCCGCAAACCGCGTGCGGTTGGCGCTGACCGTGAGCAAGCCGTACACCGGCAGCTGAGAGAGCTTCTTTTGCAACAGCAGTTCGGCGCCGACCACCGTGCCACGACCAAGATTCGCCAGCGGCTCGAGCCCGAAGGGAATGTCATTCGTGGCGTCGTCAAAGCCCGACGGCTGCAGCACCGACTGCGGACGAAAGCGTCGCGCCGGATACTGCCGATAGCGCTTGCCGTACACCTCGACCTGCAGCTTCACGTCGTCGCGCAGCGTGCGCGTGATGCCGGCAATCATCTGATCCGCGGCAAAGGGCCGCAGTGACGCGTTGGACGCATCGCCGACCAGCCAGATCAGCTGCGGCGGCTGCCAGTAACGCCCCACCGACACCGAGGCCGTGGTGCTCGCATCATGCTGCCAGACAGCGCTCAGTCGCGGTGCGGTGCGCACGGCGTTGCTCAGATAGCCATACCAGTCGCCACGCACCCCCAGCGTGAGACGGAGCCGCTCACCCAGGCGCGACGTGGCCTGCGTGTAGATCGCGCCGCGCGTGGTGGTGAATGACGTGTCGCGACGGAGCGGCCGCTCTACGAACGCCGCATCGCGCCGGAACGCACCCGGCACCGTGAGATCGTAGCGCAGATCGGAACCGTACTTGGCGATCACGCCCGTCTCGAGCTCCACCCGCGGAGCGAGTTGCCACTGCAGGTCGGTGCGCAGTGATTGCTCGCCCTCGGTGGTGTTCGCCGCGAAGAGCACCGCCGGTGGACGGCCCGGAGCTCCGGAGTCGTTCTGCGTGGTGGTGTAGCGCGTGAAGGTGCGCCCCAGCGTGGTGGTAACCAGCCCCTTCGACAACGTGCGCTGCCAGATCAGACCCGAGAAATACTGATCCTGCTGCGGTGCCACCACGCGCGAGTTCTCGAAGCGATTCTCGTCGGTGTCGTTGTTGAACGTGACCGTGCCCTGCGCGCCGATGAGCACCGCCGACAGCTGGTCGCGCGACGTCGGACGCCAGACGGCCTTTCCGGTAAGGTCGCGGTAACTCGGGATAAAGCTGAAGCCGGCGGCCTTGAAAATGAAATCGAGATAGCTGCGACGCACACCGAGTAGGAACGAGCCGCGGTCTCCGAGCGGACCTTCCACATACGCGCCGCCACCCGTGGCCGAGACGTTCACCGAGCCACTGATGCGATCGCGCGAGCCTTCGCGTAAGCGGATCGCGGTCACGCTCGCCGTGCGATCGCCATAGCGTACGCCGAAGCCGCCGGCCGAGAGTGCGGCGTCTTCCACGAAGGCCACGTTGATCAGCGAGATCGGACCACCGGTGGAGCCCTGCGTGCCGAAGTGATTGATGTTGGGCACTTCGATGCCGTCAACGGTGAACAGATTCTCGAAGGGCGCCCCGCCGCGTACCACGAGGTCATTGCGCCCCGCGCTCGTGACACCGACACCGGGCAGCACGCTCACGGCGCGCACCACATCTTCCTGCACGCCCGGGGCGCGCCGCACTTCTTCGGCGCCGAAGCGCTGCGTGGACACCGGAAACGACGCCGGTGGCAACGGCGGGAAGTACGTGGGCGCTACGGTCAGCGACGCCAGATCGGTCGCCACCGGCGTCAGCTCGACCAGCACCTCGGTGCTGCGCGCGGTACTCACCACGATGTCGCTACGCACCACCGGCGCAAAGCCAAGCCGGCGCAGTTCGAGACGCGTGACGCCAACGGGGACGTCGCGAAGCACGAAACGCCCCACCGAATCGGACTGGGTCGCGAGGACACGACCCTGATCGCTCGGCGGCAGCCGGATGACAACGCCAGCGATGGCCTCGCGCGTGGTGGCGTTGACGACGCGGCCGAGGATCGTTCCCGTCGACTGCGCGGCCAGCGCGGTAGGTGCGGCAACGCCAAGGGTGAGCAGGACGCGCAGGAGGTGCTGCGCTCGGGAAGCAACGATGAACGGTGTGCGCATGGTGATAAAGTACAAGGTCTGAGGAATTGATCCCACCGATACCTTCCCTCCGCAAGGCGAGCCGTACGATCATTCCCCGAACGTTGTGCCGCCACCACCTTCCGGAGCCCGCCAGAATGCTGTTTGCTGATCGTCGCGCCCGGCGTCGCACTCCGCCTCGCGCCGTGCGGTGCCGCGTGCTCGCCGCGGTGCCGTTTGCGTTTGCGTTTGCGGCTCCGACCGTCGCGGCGCAGGACGTGGCGCAGGCCGCCGCTCAGCGGCCGCACGTCAGCGTGATGCTCAGCGGGGCGGTGGATACCCGCACGGCGTCGCACAACGAGACCATTGATGGCGCGTTCCGCACGGTGGCCGTGCAGCTGTCCCGTCCGCTGTTCACGGTACGCGGCGTGCACGTGGCGTGGTTGGGCGAGGTCCTACCGGCGATGCTGGTCACCGCCGGCGCGCCGCCCAATCGTGTGCCGACGCCGGCTACGGACCCCACTGAAGCGAATGACCCGCGGCGCCTCGAACGGTATGCGATCCGGGATTCGTACGGCGTGGGCTTCGCGCCACTTGGGGCCGAAGCCGCGGTGTCGCTCAGCGCGAACACGCACCTGTTGTTGAACGTCACGTCCGGCGTGGCCTGGTTCTCGCGCGTCGTGCCGTATGGCAAGGCCACGCAGGCTAATTTCACCGTAGCGCCGGGGCTCTTCCTCGAGCGCCGCGTGGGGCCCCGGCAGGCCTTGGCGGTCGGGTACCAGCTGCATCATTTATCGAACGCCAGCATGGGTGGCGCCAACCCCGGCATGAACTCGCACATTTTCTCGGTACGCGTGTCGACGCTGCGATAGCACAACGGGGCCCGGAGATCACTCCCGAGCCCCGCCGTGTCTTTTCCCTGCCACGCGACGAGTGCTTACGGAACGATTACCCGAGGCTTCGCGGGCTTCGTGCCATTGAGCCGCGGACGCGGGCCGTTACCGACGTCCACCACGAGCTCCTTGATGTAGTTCGCGATCTTGGCGTAGTGCGGATAGTCAATGAACTCCGGCTCGTCGCTGCGCTGGTGGTAGTCGCCGTGAAGCCCGGTGAAGAAGAACGCGATCGGCACACCCTGCTGCGCATAATTGAAGTGATCGCTGCGGCCGTAGATGTTGTTATAGCCGCTCCAGGCGATTGGCTCGTCGAACTTGTAGTCGAACGTGAGCGGCTGTGCCTGCTTCTTGTTCACGGCCTGCACCGTCTCGCCCAAATCCTTCGAGTCGAAAAACGAGCCGACCACGCCCACATAATCCGGCCCACCACCGGGCAGGTCCTCGGCGCGACCGCGACCGATCATGTCCACGTTGAGCTGCGCCACCACCGAGTCGATGGGCACCGTGGGATTGCGGGTAAAGAACGCCGATCCCACCAGGCCACCTTCTTCACCGGTGTGCCAGATGAACAGCGTGGAGCGCTTGGGCTTCACCGGCATCGCCATCATCGCTTCGGCAATCTCCAGCACGCCCATCGACCCCGAGCCGTCGTCATCAGCGCCGTTGTTGATGGAATCGAGACGCGCCGTGGGATGCACCTTGCGGATGCTGTCCATGTTGACGCGAATCGTGCTCAGAATTTCGGGGCCGAGTCCCTGCATGTTGTTGGCCAGCAGGAGCCTGTTTTTCTGAATGTTGAAGGCGCGGATCGAGTCTTTGTCGACCGGCGCGGTGATGCCGACGTGATCATTGTGGGCGCCGATCGCGACGTACTGGTACTTGAGTACCGGATCGCTGCCGGGCACAACGGCCACCACGTTGCGCGCCCAGTCGGTGGGCGTTTCCACGAAATCCAACGACGCCGTCACGGTGCCGCCCTTGAGGCCGGCAGAGAGTCCATCGAGGTTGGCCCGCTTGAACAGCCGCGCCGCAGCATCGCGTGTGAGCCGGATCGTGGCTTGTGGCTGCAGGGCGGCGATTTGCGACTTGAGCAGGGCAATGGAATCGACCGGCCCGCGCGCCGCGCCGGCGGGTGCGCCACGGCCTGGTGCAGTCGAGGTGGCCACGATGGGCTCATTGAGAGCCACGCGTTGCGCCGGTGTCAGGGCGTCGAGATCGATCGTGGCGATGGCTACGGCATCGTCAAAGCGGGAACGCGCCGGCGCAGCGCCGCCGCGCACGGCGAAGGCCTGCCCCTGTCCGCCACGGGCGCCGTTGGGGTTGGGCAGCAACACCACGAACTTGCCGGCGGCATCAACGGCCGAGATCTGCGTGGTGGAATCGCCCTGCGTACCACCGAACACCACCTCAGCCCCAGTGATGGGCCGCGGCGCACGCTGGCCCGGCACGGCCACGAAGTCGGTGTTCCACGCGATCGGATTCCCGTCGACCGTGAGGCGCGAATGGTCGGTGAACTTGCGCAGGTGATAGGGCAGCGTCTGGAAATACGTGCCGTTGTCGCCCGCCGGCAGCAGCCCGAGGCGCTTCACCTCGGCGGCGATCATGTCGGTACCCTTCTTATTGCCAATCCGGCCCACCTGACGGCCGAGCATGGAGTCATCGGCAAACTGGTAGAGACGGATCTGCAGATCGCGTACGTCGATGGCCGCCTTGGTCGGCGCCGGCTTGAGCGTGGCCGGATTGCCGTACTGGTTGGTTCTGGCGGCGCCCTGCGCGGATAACTGCGCGGAGAGGGTGACGAGGCCACAGACGGACGCAGCGAGGGACGCGGCGAGGGAGAAGCGGGCGAGCCCGAAGGATCGCATGGTTGCTCCAGGGGAGAGTTGAGGGAAGGGGCGTACGTGAAGAATACGTGAGCCACGCACACAGTGTTCGCCCGATCACGGCAGAACCGGCGGGGCGGCCGACGGCGGGCCATATTGGGCGTCGACCCCTTCCCGGAATGTGTATGCGGCTGCTGGTCCCGATTCTTCTGTTGACGGCGAGCGTTCAGGCGAGCGCGCAAGCTCGTTCGACGGCACCCTTTCTGCCGGCCACGACGTACGACCTGCTGTGGGCCGAGCACGCGCGCGGCACCCAGATGCGCGCCGTCGACGCCGCGCTACTGAGCGGTGACTCCGTACAACAACGGCTGGCGGTTCGGGCGGTGGGTCGTTTCGAGCAGGTTGCGCTCGAATCGAAAGTCATTCCCCTCCTTACGGCCCGAAGCGCGTCGGTCCGCCGCGAAGCCGTGAATGCGCTGGGACAGATGCGCTCAGCGTACGATCTCTCGGCGCTGCTGGCCAAGGAGGCGGATGCGTCGGTGCGCGCCGTCATCTACGAAACGATGGGACGCATTCCCGCTCCGGCCGGATCGGGCGCGGCGGTCGCACAGGCCGCTACCGCCCAGCGGCTTGCCGAAGGCTTGCGTGACGCCGATGCGGTTGCACGCGCGGGCGCTGCCCGCGGCATCGAATCGTTGTTGCGGCGCACGGCGCGGTCGACCGCCCCCAGTGCCGCCATCGTTCAAGCCATACGCAGCGCGGTGCAGAACAACGGCGCCGCGGAGACGCGGCAGCTGTTGTTGCTGGCGCTCACCGCGGCGAATGATCGCGATTCGGCCACGGTGGCGGTGGCACTGCGTGACACCAGCCCCGAGGTTCGCCGAGTGGCGGTGGCGCTTGGCCGCACGTGGGTGAACGACGACGCGCCGATGGTGCGCTGGCAGGCGCTTCGCGTGGCCGGCAATTGTGCCCGCGCCGCCGCCCACGTGCGAGACAGCAGCGAGCACGTGGCCCTGCTCGCGCTCGATCTGCTGGGGGACCAGAAGTGCGCTGATGCCGTGTCGCTGGCAGCCTTGGAACGTGAGAGCACCGCGCGCGCCCAGTGGAGACATCAAGCGCATGCCGCAGTGTCGTTGGCCACGGTCGCGCCGAGTCGTGCGCACGCCGTCGTGCAACGGTTGGCCGTATCACCCACGTGGCAAGCGCGCGTGTATGCCGCCAACGCCGCCAAGCTGTTGCAAGACAGTGTCACGCTTCGCGCGTTGTACGCGGACAAAGAGCCGAACGTGGTCATCGCCGCGATGACCACGCGAGAACAATCAATCAAAGCGCTGGTGAGTGACCACGCCGGCCTCGCACTCGCGGCGGCCACGCAGCTCAAGGGAGACGCGAACCTCGCCAGTGCGCTGCCGCAGCTGCGCGCCGCCTTCGATCGCTTTACCGCGACGAATCGCGTCAGTCTGCGTGATCCACGGGCGGCACTGCTGGAGCGCATTGGCGAAGTGGCCGACGGCCCCAGCATGATCTGGCTGCGTGAACGGCTCAGTGATCGGGATCCCGCAATCGCCAGCGCGGCCGCGCAGTACCTCACCACGCGTACCAGCGCGACGGTTACACCCGTTACCACGCGGTACGCGCCGGCGCCGTTCCCAACCACGGGCACGTTCGTCGGGTTAAGCGGCGCCACCGCGACGATGCGCCTCCGCGGCATCGGGAACGTGCTCCTCGCGCTCCGCTTCGACGACGCGCCGATGGCGGTCCACACCTTTGCCACGCTGGCCGAAGCGGGGAAGTTCAATGGACTCACGTTCCATCGCATCGTGCCCAACTTCGTGATTCAGGGCGGTAGCCCGGGCGCCGACGAGTACGATCCGATCACCGACAGCTTCATGCGCGATGAAGTCGGCCTCGCCCGCAACGCGCGCGGCAGCTTCGGCATCAGCACGCGTGGCCGCGACACCGGCGACGGGCAGATCTATGTGAACCTCGTCAATAACTTCCGACTCGACCACGATTACACGGTGTTCGCCAACGTCACCCGTGGTCTCAATCTCATCGATCGTGTGCAGGAAGGCGACGTGATCGAGTCGATCGTCATTCACCGCACCGCTCCCTCAATCCCCCGCCGTCCATGAAGCGTGAGCGAGTTCTCTTCCCGCTGCTGCTGGCAGCAGCGCTCTCCGTAATTGCGTCGCCGACGGCCGCCCAGTCAGACACCGCCGCCCTGCGCGGCGCGCGACAGCCGGCCACGTCGCCCAGTGGTGCGATGGTGTTCGCGCTCGACGGCCAGTTGTATCTCCAGCGGACCATCGGCGGTGCCGTGGTGCGTATCACCAACGGATCGGCCTGGCATCGCGATCCCACGTTCACGACCGACGGCCGTGCGATCGTATTTGCGTCCGACTCGCTCGGCAACTACGACGTGTGGCAGATGCCGGTGAACACCACTGGCACCGGCACCGGGAGCGTGCAGAGTGGCGCGATCATGCGACTCACCAGCAGCGCCGCGCATGAGACATCGCCGAGCATTGGTCCGGATGGGCGCGTAGCCTTCGTGCGCGGCAGCGGTGGGGCCACGCGCGTGTGGATCCGCAGCGCCGATGGCGCGGAGCAGCGTCTGTCGAGCACCGAACAGACGGAGCGTGTGCCACGGCTGTCACCAGACGGCGCGCGTATCGCGCTGATCGTGATCAACGAAGCGGGCCGACGGGTGATCGTGCGGGCCGTCGAGAACGGCACGGCGCCTGCCGCCAGTACGACCGTCAGTACGACCGCCACTCCAACCGCGAGTCCGACCGCCAGTAGCGACGCGACGGTGGAATCGCTGGACTGGTCGCCCGATGGGCGACTCGCGATCTCGATGCGCAGCGGCGTGTACGCCGTGGCCGCCGATGGCTCGTTCAGTGCGCTCGTCTCGAAGGCGCACGGCGATGTGGACTGGTCGGCCGACGGGCGCTTCATCACGATCGCCGAGTACGCAGAGGTTGTGCTGGGGTATAACGGCGATCCCGATCGCGGTCTCGATCGCAGCGCCGTGGAGCGATTCAGCGGGGCGACCGCGGCGCCCGCGAAGGGCGACGCGATGATCCGCGTGCTCGCGCCGGCCGCGCCGGATGCGGGACGCGTGGCGGCGGTGACATCACTGCCCGACGGCCGCGCCGAGCGCAACGCCGCCGCGTTCGATCGACTCTGGGAGCGCCTCGCGCGCACCTACTTCAGCGGCGCCGACGCCACGGCACGTCGCGCGCAGTGGGATGTGGTGCGCACCGCACAGCGCCCGCGGGCACTGGCCGCCGCCAACGATAGCGTGCTGCAGCAGGTGCTGTACGACACGCAGCAGGCGCGTCCGCCACTCCGCGCCGACGCCACGGGACGCGCGGCCGTCTCAAGCGCGCATCCGGTGTCGACCGACGCGGGACTTGAAGTGATGCGTCGTGGCGGCAATGTGATCGACGCGGCCGTCGCCGTGAGCTTCGCCCTTGGCGTGGTGGAGCCCGATGCGAGTGGCATCGCCGGCTACGGCGAGATGGTGATCGCGCTCAAGGGCCGCGCCACGCCCACCGTGATCGAGTTCATGAGCCGCGTGCCGGAAGAGGGCGGCTTGTCCAACACGTCGCTGCTGGTGAACGGTCGCTATCCGAGCGACGGCCCAGTGCTGGTGAACGTGCCGGGCACCGTGGCTGGCATGTATACCGCGTGGCAGAAGTACGGTAGCAAGCAGGTGCCATGGGCTGACTTGCTGGCGCCCGCCATTCGCGCGGCGCGCAACGGCTACGTGGTCAGTCAGGGACTCGCCACCACCCTCGCCACCGAACGCGAACACTTCGCCAAGTACGAAGGCAGCCGCGCCCTCTTCTTCCGCAACGGGCAGCCACTGATGGCGGGTGACACGCTCAAAAATCCTGATTTGGCGTGGGTGCTGGAGCAGATCGCCGCCAAGGGCGCGGATGGCTTCTACAAGGGTGACGTCGCCACCAAGTGGGTGACCGACCTGCGCGGCAAAGGCAACGCCATGAAGCTGTCGGATCTGGCGCGCTACTTTGCGCCCGAGCGTGAGTCGATCCGCGGAACCTACCGCAACTACACGATCTTCTCCAGCGCACCGCCGGTGAGTGGTGGTGCCGAACTGGTGGCACGTCTCAATCTCCTCGAACAGTCGCCTGCCCCGTCGCGCACGGGTAAGCGGTACACCGACGACCCGGCGTCGCTGCACGCCGCACTCTCGGCGTGGTTCCTGGTGCCGTCCTCGCGCAATCGCATCGCCGATCCGGCCATGTGGCCGATCGATGTGGCGCCCATCGTGGACAAGGACACGGCGCGCCTGCGGTGGCGCTGCTTCGATGCCAATAAGGCGCTCACGCCGGCATCGGTGCGCGGTGATACGCTGCCGTGTTTGCCGAAAGCGACGCCCGCCGCCGTGCCGACCAAGCCGGCCGACTCACCGCTCGACATCGCCGCCGCGGAATCACCCTGCGGCGACGAGCACGCGGCCGAGATGACCGTCTGCCATGCGGCTGGCACGACCTCGTTTGCCGTGGCGGACAACGAGGGCAATGC
>Ga0114970_10003069_pt1 | contig 12368 bp, 12 predicted proteins | sample M_140205_XF_Meta_FD_87030 | JGI IMG/M metagenome (GOLD analysis project Ga0114970, IMG submission 87030) | Freshwater microbial communities from Lake Montjoie, Canada to study carbon cycling - M_140205_XF_MetaG | ecosystem: Environmental > Aquatic > Freshwater > Lake | place: Lake Montjoie... | reverse complement strand
GCTTGCTCTTTCAACCTCGAAATAATCATCTTCCGCGATGTCAGGGATGCCGATGACAAGGACACGCATCTTGCCACGAGCACCATGCACGACACCGGGCGGGATGTGGACGAGGGATCCTTGGCTGACGGGCTGTTCGGCACCATCGAGCATGACGGAGCCGCCGCCGTCGAGGACGTAGTAGAGTTCGGTGGAGCGTTTGTGGTAATGCGGCTTCGCGCCGTCGATGTCCACGGCATGCGCCCACGCGGCGGGGGACAAATCGACATCCTCACGACTGATCAAACGATCTCGCCAGCCACAAGTGCTGCGTTCACGTGGCGTGTGGCCTTCGTGGCGGATGAGAAGCGGACCACTGGAGACGGGCACGGACATGAGTGACTATTTCGCTGCGCGGTGAGCTTTGATCTCTTCAGCGAGAAGCACGAAATCGCCTTTCTCGCAGAGTCGCACGAAGCCTTCGGTAAAGCGTTTCAGCTCATCCCACACATTGCGGATATGTTCCGCCTCGTCGGTGCTGATGCGGTCATCTGAGGCAGCCTTGCTGATGGCGGCGAGGAGATCGGCGAATTGCTGCACGATTTCCTGCGTGGCAGGCATCAGTTCCATACCGCGCGGACCACCACCGCGCGGATTCTGTACAAAGACACCATTGGCCTTCTGGCACAGCCATTGGATGAGCTGCGGATCCTGCGTGATTTCGTATAGCTGGCGCACACGATCGAGCGGGTTCGAGGTGCCGCTGCCTTCTTGCTCATCAGGCTGCGACCACTTGTAAGCGAGCGAGAGCGACACACCCATCTGCGCTGCCACCTCCTTGAAGCTGGTGCGCTCGACGGCTTTGCTAATCACTTCATGGGAGTCCATGCCCAATTTGTTTCAGAGGTCGGGCCATTTGGCAAGCGGCATCATGACTACAGGTCTGGGAAATGTCACAGGACGGTATCTTTGGACTTGTGGAGAAAAGCGTCATCCTCGTAATCTGCCCTCCTCATGAAAATCTCATTCCTCCTCCTCGCGGTGGTCGCTTTTGCGCTGACCTCCTGTCTTGAAATCAAATCCACCGTGCTCGTCAACAAAGACGGCACCGCCACCATCGAAGAGAGCGTTCTGCTTGGCGCACAACTCGCCGCCATGATGCAAGCCGGCGGCGGTCAGGGTGACCAGCTCAAGGGCCTCGTGATGGACAAGGCGAAGGCCGAGGAGCGTGCGAAGAAGCTCGGCGAAGGCGTGACCGTGAAATCCCATGAGGAAGTCAAAAGCCCGGATGGCAAGAGCGGGGTGAAGGTCGTCTTCGCCGTCGCAGATCTCGCGAAGTTAAAATACGTGCCGTTTGAACCGGAGCAGGAAGGCAAGCCAGCCTCCACCTCCGAGCCAATGACCTTCGCGCTCAGCGGCTCCAAGCTAACCATCACGAACGCCGAAGCGGACAAGAAAAAAGGCGGCAACGCCGAAAAGCCGAAGAAGAGCGCCGAGCAGATCGCCCAGATGAAGGCTCAAATGGGCATGATGAAGCCCATGTTTGCCGGCATGCGCATGGCGGTGGAAGTGAAAGGTGCCAACGGCATCGCCAGCTCTGACGCCACGCATCTGAATGATGGCACCATCAGTTACTTGGACATTCAATTCGACAAGCTCATGGACAACGCAGACGCCTTCGTTGGCGTCATGGAATCCGCCGACGGTGGCATGAGCATGGCTGACGCAGCGACCAAGTTCAACAAAGTCGAAGGCCTCAAGATCGAAGGCAAGAAAGTGGTCACCGTGGAACTGAAGTAAGCCACATCACGGATCTCAAACAAAAGGGCCGGAGCATGATGCTTCGGCCCTTTTTGTTTTAGGTGAACAAGATCGTCATGACTTTTCGATTGCCGCACCGCTTTGAAGCCGGACATTCGCCGTCCATGATCTCCCAGCTTCTCGATTACGTTCTGCATGTCGATAAACACCTGTCCATCTTTGCGCAGGAGCATGGCGCGTTGATTTATGGCCTGCTGTTCGCCATCATTTTCTGCGAGACCGGCCTCGTGGTGATGCCGTTTCTGCCGGGCGACTCGCTGCTGTTTGCTGTGGGTGCCTTGGCGGCGCAAAACCTGGTGCGCATCGAGTACATCATTCCGTTGCTCATGTGCGCCGCGATCATCGGTGACAATTTGAACTACTGGATCGGTCGTAAAGCAGGTGGCTGGATTGTGAACCAGCGCTGGTTCAAACGTGACTACCTGGCGAAGACGGAAGCGTTCTTCGTGAAGCACGGCGGCAAGGCCATCATCCTCGCGCGCTTCGTGCCCATCGTGCGCACGTTTGCGCCATTCACGGCTGGTTTTGGCCGCATGGACTACCGCCGCTTCCTTTGCTACAGCCTTGGCGGTGGTCTGCTATGGGTGCTGAGCTTCAGCATCGCCGGTTACTTCCTGGGCAGCATTCCCATCATCAAAAACAACATCAAGCTGGTGTTCCTGCTCATCATCGTCGTCTCAGTGCTGCCCATCGTGATCGAGGTGCTCAAACACAAGGCGGAGGCAAAACGAAAAGCCAAGGAAATCAGCGAAAGCTAAGGCTGCGCCCTGCCTCCCGTGTTTGGATTCAGGTAATAACCGGGATTGCCACCAACACCGGGAACGTAAACCGGCTGCGAGTTGGGGACGCCGTAATACGGCTGGTTCGGGTTGTAGCCCGGAATCGGTGCGCCCGGATACACCGGCATACCGCCGATGGTCTGATAGCTTTGCACGCCACCGCTGGATTGAATCACCGTGCTGCTGCTGCGACTACCGAACGGACCGGACATGTTTTGCTGATACATGAACTGGTTGCCCTGCGGCATCGACGTCGGGCCGGAACCGGGTGCATAACCACCACGTGGCACCGGGGCGTTGTTCGCCGCCGTCGCATTGACCTTGGCGTTATTGGGGGTCGGTCTTTGATTCGAGGAAGGATAATAATAGCTCGATCCGTCCTGTGCAGGGGGCATGACACAGGCGGCAAGGCACACGGCAGCAAGAGCGAGAACGCAGAATCGTGTTTTCATGCCTGCATGGTATCACGCACGTCAATCCGGTGGTGGAAAACTTTGCCAGCGCAGGCAAACGCGACACAATACGGCTCATGCAGCCTGTCATTGTTCAGCATCCTTTGGCGCAGTGCCATCTCGCGGCCATCCGAGCGGTCAGCACGCCTTCGCATGAGTTTCGGCGTCACATCAACATGCTCGCACGCATGCTCTTTCTGGAAGCCACACGGGAACTGCCGTTGCAGCAGACCAGCGTGCAGACGCCGATCACACAGACCTGCGGCGCACAGCTCGCACGACCCGTCGTATGCGTTCCCATCCTGCGTGCCGGCCTCGGACTGCTCGATGGCATTCTGCCGCTGGTACCAGAGGCCATCGTCGCGCATGTCGGCATCAAGCGGAATGAGGAAACCGCCTTGCCGCATGCCTACTATGCCAATCTTCCGGCCAATCTCGCAGCGGCAGATGTCTTCTTGCTCGATCCCATGCTCGCCACTGGCGGCAGTGCCTGTGAGGCCGCACGTCAGCTCAAAGCGGCTGGCGCACTGCGCATCACGATGATCTGTGTCGTGAGTTGCCCCGAAGGTCTTGCGGCAATGGCGCACGCGCATCCTGACGTGCCCATCGTCACCGCTGCAGTGGATGACGGTCTCAACGACAAATGCTACATTGTTCCTGGCCTCGGCGATGCTGGTGATCGCTACTTCGGCACGTAGTTTGCCTTCAATCCCGCACGATTTGGTCCTCATTTCGCGTTTCATTTCCCATGCCCATCACCCTGCCCCCTCTCAACCGCCGCAACTTTCTGCAACGTGGCTCCGCGGCCGCATTTGGCGCGCTGACCGCGCAACTGCCCGCCATTGAGATTCCCGAGCAGGTGTGGGTGCTGTTTTCAGACACACACATCGCCGCCGATGAAACGCTCAACTCACGCGGCGTCTGCATGGCGGAAAATCTGCGCCGCTGCGCCAACCAAGTGCTCAAGATCGGCCAGAAACCCTTCGGCCTCATCGTCAATGGCGACTGCGCCTTCCTCGAAGGCATCAGCGAGGACTACGTCGCCTTTTTGCGCTGCATGCAGCCGCTGCGTGAACAGTCGATCCAGATTCATTGCACCCTCGGCAACCACGATCACCGCAACAACTTCCTCAACGCTGTCATCGGCCCACCACCGCCAAACGCGGAACGCCCGATGAACGTACCGGACAAGCACGTCGCCACCGTCACCAGCGCCCAAGTAAACTGGATCCTGCTTGACTCGCTCGACCTCGTAAACAAAACCCCCGGCCGCTTGGGTGAGCAGCAGTTGGTCTGGATCGAACGCGAACTGCGCAACTCACCCAACAAGCCCACCTTCATCGTTGCTCATCACAACCCGCAGCAGGCGAGCATGGACGAGAAAAAGAAAGGCGGCTGCCTGCAGGATAGCGATGCCCTATTCGATCTTCTGGCTGCCCATCCGAAGGTGCAGGGCTTCATCTACGGCCACACTCACACCTGGCTGAAGTCGAAGCACGAGAAGACCGGGCTGCCGCTCATCAATCTGCCGCCCATCGCGTATGTCTTCGATCCGAAGCGTCCCAACGGCTGGGTCATGGCACGCGTGAGTGCCGAACGCATCGAATTCGAACTGCGCAGCCTCAATCCCGCGCATGACGAGCACGGGCAGAAGCATGTGATCGAGTTTGCTTAACCGCAGGCAAAAGCGTCGGCTCAACCAGAGGTTTCACCATCCGCACTGCAAGGAGGAGAACCACACCTGTCGGCTCAAAAGCCTGGCCTCGGCGTGCACGCTGAGTGACAATCTCGCTGCGCGCTTTCTCGCCGTCATCGATCGGCGCTGATTCGGCCCGTTGAGGATTTCAAATACGGCCTTGCAGCGCTTCTGGCTGTGTTAGCCCCCGACGACGGCGACCCATGAGCATCGCCCCCAGTCCACATGCCAGAAAAATCACCTTCGAAGGTTCCGGAACCGAACTGGCGCTCACTTCCATCATCATTCCTGCCCCAGTCGCATTGTAGTTCCATACGCCCGAATTGGGTGTGCCGTTGGTCAATGTGAGAAGCGCCGTGTGGTCGCCGATGCTCCAACCCGGTGCGCCCGCCTCGGTGGGATTCAGCGTGTTTGTGATCGGGAATAATTCGTCGTTAGAACTGGGATACAGCGCGCTGAAAACCGCCCAGTAACGCGTGTTTGCCGCCAAGACATAGGGACTCAGCGGCGTGTAGGAAATCAGACCCCCGCTGACAGGACTCGGCCCCGTCAAATCCACCAGAAAAGACTGTGGGCCGCCACTCGGTGCCAGCAGCCCTTGATCGGAAAACAGTGCCGCCTTGAAGCCGATGCCTGAAGGATCAGAGCCCCCCGCAAAATTCACTCGAATGCCGTCCAACGACATCGCGCTGTTCCCTGTTGTAAAATCGTTGGCCACTGTCTTCCCGGCACCTGTGCTCACGTAATATTCCACCTGATCGTAGAGGGAGATCGTGTTGCTGAGATTCGAGACCATCACCGCCGCCTGGGTGACGGACACAAGGAAAAACGATGCAAAAGCCAGAACACGCAGAGTGGTAGCCTCAAACCCGGCAGTCAAAGAAGGATGTGTTTTCATGGTTAAAACGTCCCTTTTGGGACTTGGTTTAAACAGGCGCCTCATCGGGGTCCCGTCCGTTGGATAATGAATTTTTTTACTCTTAATAAATATTATATAATATACAATATAATTATCCATGTAAGAACGGGTTGTTTACGCGCAATGCGCCCAAGAAACTCACGGTTCAGGGGTCAATTCGTGAAGGCTTGTCTTGTTCTGTCGGGAGAAAAACGCCCGGCATGAATGGCCCGCTATCGATTTGCACTGCTAATCAATGAACCTCGCCGACTAGTTCGATCCGCTTGTTCCGGTGTATTCGGACTGAATATGGACTGGCTCATCCTTGGCTGGTCTAGGACCGAGGGGTCAGCTAGCACACCCGTTAGGCTGCGCTGAAAAAGTCATCTTGCCCCTGCATGCCTAGGTTGACATTACAGCAAGCGTTTGAGGACTACATATCCACCATCGTCCATCACTCAACCAGCCCACCGGTCTTGTACAGCGAGAAGGGAGTGTCCAAGCGCGATTGGAAGGTGCTGACAAAGCACCTCACTCATCCACACCGGCGGCATCCAAGGTGCGCATCATGGCGTCCATGAACTCCTGGGCGGCGTCGATTGGCAGAATGATCGTGTCTCGGCGACCACGCACATCCTCGGTGATCTTGATGAATTTGCCGCGGTCGTTCTCCTTGAGATCGAGGAAGAAAATCTTCCGATCAGTGACGATCTTTTCGGAATGCAGCGGCGGATTGGGCGGACGCCGTTCATCTTCAAATTCTGTGTTCCTCATGCCGGTAAACCTCCACTTGCCTGACGGTGCGCTGTTGTTGCTGGGTGAATTCGAGGCCGATTCTAGGAGCCACGCCGTGCTTGTCAATGCTTCTCACGCTCCAGCACGCGCCGTGCGGCCTGCAAGGCCCCGAGCGTCCAGACGACGGGGTAAAGCTGCTCGTGATACCATAAGCGGGCAAAATAGAGACCGATGGGTGCCGTGGGGAAGTGGGTGCCGTTGCGGGTGGCGGCGAGGAGCCACTGGATGCTGGGTGCTAGATGCTGGATGCTGGACGAGCCGCACAAAGCATGGAGGGCGACGGCGGTTTCTTCGATGCTGGAAGGAGCCGTGGCATCGCCGCCGAAGGAGCCATCGGATTTTTGGGCGGTGAGGAGATAATCGAGGCCGGTTTGGATCAAAGCGCGGGCTCGTGTGGCGAGTGAGTCGTTGCCGCTGAGGTGCTTAATGACCTGAGCGGTGCCATAGACGGGATTATTTTCGTCGGACGTATGCTCGTTGCCGAACCAGAGCGGAATCCAGGCACCGTTTGAGAGTTGGACACGTTTCAGATAAATCAGCGCGCGTTGCGTTGCTGCGACGATGCGTGTTTGAAGCACGAAAGGCAGATCGTCATGCCACGTCCACCAAGCGAGCAAAGCATGGGCGGTGATTTCCGGTGTACTGCGATCAAACGGCAAGGCGCCCCAGCCACGGCAGAAGGTGGGAATGCCCCCGTCGCGATTTTGCAAGTCGAGTAGCCAATTGATGCCGGGGACGACATGAGAATCAACCACCGAGGACACAGAGAGACACAGAGTTGCAGCGGTTTGAGCCTCTGTGCTTCTCAGTGACCTCGGTGGTGAATCAAGAATGGTTTTTCTGAGCGCAATAAGCGCGCTCGAAGTGTCATCGGCATCAGGCACACCACCCGGTAGATCAGTCCAGGCCCAGCCACCGGGCGGGGCGTTGGTGAAGGGGTGGATCTCGCGGTATTGTTGATTCAGAAGCCAGTCATATGGAGCGCCGACGAGTCGTCGGCATTCCAGATTGTTTTTTGCCGACGAATCGTCGGCACTCCATGAACGAAGGGCCAGCGTAGTGCCCCAGGTGGCGAGATTGGTGTCGATGGGCCAGCTTCCATCGTCACGCATCGATTTGCGGAGGAATGCAACCGCGAGTGGCAGGCAGGGATGATCAAGCTGATCAGCACCCGCAAGCGCCATGGTGACGAAACTTGTCAGCGGCGTGGCTTCGAGATAACCGCCGCTGCTGGGCTGCAAAGTTTGCAGCATCGGGCGAATGCGCGGCCAAGTGAGCGCACGAATCCAGCGCAGCGGATTCCACCATGCAGGCGGTGCATTTTTGAAACGCGTGTAGCCGATGGCGATGAGCGCCGGCAACGCGTAGCTGACAACGGGTAGCCCAACCGCGCCAAACCAGGTGCGTGGCAGCGCAGCGAGTTCAAAGGGCAAGGCAATGACATGCTGCCACGGTTTGCCTCCCAGCGTGCCGCAGAGCGCACAGAGCATGAGGATGGGGACGGAGAAGGTCTTGTCTTTGCCGTAGCGAGTGACGACCGCCTTGGTGATGGCCTGTGGCTCAAGCGAACCGACTTGCGCGGTGATCCAGGTATTGGCGAATTGGAGGTGGGGAGCGCCGACGACTCGTCGGCATTCCATCTTTTCTTTTGCCGACGACTCGTCGGCGCTCCACAAATGCAAAGCGCTCCAGCAAAGCAGTGTGGTGGAGAGATTGCTTTTGCTCAGCGTGGTGTCACCCCAGCCACCGTCGGCGTTTTGATGATCGCTGAGCCATTTCGCGCCGTTGGCGATGTGTGCTGCGTGTTTATCGCGATCCACGAGCGATAACGCGACGATGCCGGTCGCCGTGGAAAGAGCGCTGCTGGAAAGGTGGCCTTCCCAGTGGCCGTGCGCGTTGCGCAACGACTCCAGATGCGTGTGCGTGCTGGCGATGGCGCTGTCGAGGGCGTCCATCATGACACGCGCGATTAGGCTTCGAGTTTCAGCTCAGGACGGGACTCGATGGCCTTGGTGATGGAAGGCCATCCGCCCGCACGCTGCTGCTGAAACATGGAAAGATACAACGCGACCTGTTTGGCGGAGAATTGTGCGAGCAAGGCGGAGACGGCGGCCTCCGCTTTGGCATCGGAGATTTCTTCGGGCAGTTCGGTGACCTCACCTTTGCCATCATGCGCGATCTCGGCGGCATTGAGGAAGGTAATGAGCATTTGCGGCTGGCCTTTGAGCAGCCAGATCTGGAAGATCTGCGCGGTAACTTCCTCGTTGGACTTGGTGTTGAGCTGCTCAATGAGCCACTCCGCCTGTTTGGCGCGGGATTTCTCCAAGATGAAGGCAGGACGCAGTTTGCGTGATGGAGCGAGTGAATCGATGACGGCCTTGTAGGCGGCACGTTGATCGGTTTGCATGTAGGTCATGATCTGCTCACGCAGTTCAGGGCCGATGGCTTGAAGGAGTTGGTTGGGTCGCATCTGGAGGTTGGAAATTGGGGCGCTCTGCTACCATCGCGGCACTGGAGTCGCAACCGTTTTGGCTCTGGAGGCCGTGGTTGACACTTTTGGATGAATCAGGGTAAAAAGAGGCATGCCTTACGAAGACTCGAGTTGTCATTGTCATCAATGTGCCAAACAAGTGCTGGCACGCCGTCGCACGCCAGATCACGCCTTTCATCTGTTGCTCATTGCATGCACCGCCGGCATCTGGCTGATTCCTTGGCTGTTCATCGCCATCCGCGGGGGCGATCGCGAGTGGCGCTGCTGGAGTTGTGGCACAATCTTAAGGCGAGAGTGAGATCCATCAGATCACAGCAGGCGAATCGTTAACGGGAAGCGATACACTTGGCCATCCGAGGCACGCACAATGCCAATGATGGTCAGCACCAGAGTGGCAACGCCGATGACAATGAGCAGCGGGATACCAATCAGTACAAAACAAAGCAAGAAGGCCACAAAGGCGTAGATGAGGTAGCTGATTTGAAAATTCAGCAACTCGCGACCCTGCTGATCGAGGTAAGGACTTTGATCCTTTTTGATAAGCCAGACGACCAGAGGTCCGAGAATAGGGAACCCGATGAGGCAGAGGATGTGCATGACGATGCCGAGCGTTTTGTCATCTTGCGTGGCGGTGGGCGGTAAAAGAGCGGGAGGAGGTGTGGGAGATTCCATGGCGGCGAGATCGTAATGGGAATTGCACCGAGGCCAAATACAAACGCGGAGCCAGTTTCCTGGCTCCGCGTTGGGAAACGAACTCAGAGGTTCGTTGTACTTTTCGTTAAACTTCCGGCAGCTTGAACTCTTCCACATAGTTCTCTGTGGCGAGTTTATTTGCCTCCTCGGCGAACTCACCAATGAACTTCTCGGCCACGGGATCGAACTCCAGCCAAGGGCCAGCGCTGATTTTGTCCACGTTGAGGTCGATTTTGTTGTCCACCAGGTTCTGCACGAAGTGCTCGAGAGTTTCCGTGCCGGCCTTGTCGTTCTTGAGGCGTTCCTTGACCTCATTGACGCTCACGGCCTTGCCGAGGCGATAGGAGATGTTGGCGAGGTGAGCGAGCGAGGCGGCGTGGAAGCCGTGGGAGACGTGCAAGTTGGGATTGATGAGCTTACCGGCGCGCACGGAATTGATGAAGTTGAGCATGTGATCCTGGCCGTCATTGAAGTTGTCGAACTTGATGAGGGCCTTGCCTTCATTGTCGTAGGCTTTGGACTCGATGACGTAGCCGCCCTCGCAGTGGATGACGTTGCCGACGCGCGCGGCGGCGGTCTTGCCATTCACGCGGTACACCGGCTCCAGTTTCCAGTCCATGTCCTTCAAGGGAAGGCCGCGGTTGTCGAAGATGAACGGCGCGGGCTGATAGTCGTAAAAGGCAAGCTGGTTGTTGGCGGTCTCGCCGTCATCTTTGTAACCCCAGCGGCCACCGAGGCTCATCACGCGCTTGGGCAGCAGTTCCGGATTGCCCAGTGCCCAGCGGCCCACGTCGGTCTGATGCGGGCCTTGATTGCCGATGTCGCCATTGCCAAAAGCCCACTGCCAGTGCCAGTCGTAGTGGAACTGCGTGCGGTGCACTGGGCTGATGCCGCGCGGGCCCGCCCACAGCTTGAAGTCCACATCCACCTCCTGCGGTTTGCCGGCAGGATCTGTCTTGATGTCTCGCAGATCGTGGAAGGTGCTCTTGATCACGCCGTTTTTAGCTTCGACCGGGGCGGCTTGGGTGCCGATGGACTCACGCTTCTTGTAATTGATGCCGCGCGAAAGCGTGACCTTGCCGATGTGGCCTTCTTTGACCCAGTCCATGGCCTGCTGCCAGCCGGGGCTGGAGCGGCGCTGCATGCCGTGCTGAACGACGAGCCCTTTCTTCGCGACTTTCTCAGCGGCGTTCACGAGTTGGCGGCCTTCCCAGATGTTATGGCACACGGGTTTTTCCACATAGACGTGCTTGCCAGCGGCCATGGCCGTCATGGCGATGAGCGTGTGCGTGTGGTTCGGTGTGGCGATGGTGACGGCGTCGATCTCGGGATCGAGCACGAGCTTCCGGTAATCGGTGTAAGCAGTGACGGTGTTGTTTTTCTTCGCCTGGTTCGCGACCTCTTTCTGAAGCACGTTGTTGTCCACATCGCACAGGGCCACGAGGCGCACGCCGGGGATTTCCTGAAGTTGCTTGATGTGGCCCTGGCCGCGCGAGTTGAAGCCGATGACCGCGACACGCACGTCACCATTGGCACCCAGCGGCGCAGAAAAGGAGCGAAGGGCAGTGAGTCCGGCAGCGCCGGCGACGGTGCCGCGAATGAAACTGCGGCGTGAGGTTTGAGTGGGGTTGGTTTGCATGGAATGGAACTGGTTGATTGACGTCAGGCACCGAAACGCGGGCGTGATTACATCAAGCCATGCCAAAACGCAGGAGGAAAGGCAACCTTTCCTTTCACTCCGCGCAAGTTTGCGATTTGTACGGGTAAAAATCTCTCCCCTGCCATGGCACCCAAACTGAAGCCCACCTATTCAAGGTTGGGTTCAGTCGGATTAGCTTGGATCGAGTCTTATCAGATGCCAGAGCGACGGCGGCGGCGGAAGAAAAGACCGAGGAAGCCAAACATCAGCAGCAGCATACGGGAAGGCTCAGGGACGACGACAATGATGCCATTGCTAGCGAACAGCTGAGTGTTGAATGAAAGGCCGGTTCCGAGAGTAACACTGCTCAAATCGAAGGTAGGATTGGACGTCATGACTCCAGCGAGACCACTCCAATCGAGGAGGTCAAAGATGTCACCGTAGATCGGAGTGTAGCTCAGGCTCGTCAGCTTGACCGTGCCGTTGATTGCCGGTGCGGAGCCACCTGCGACGGAGATGAAGTCGTGTACAACAGGGTTCTGCAACTCGTAGGCCGGCTTGATGGTGAGTCCCACAAGGCTTTGCCCGTTGCTGTTGAAGTAGTCGAAGATGGTCGCGCTATCATTGGCGGTGGCGCCACCAATTTGCATGGCCAAGATTCCGCCAAGATTGACGGTGAGGTTTCCGCTAATGCTGAACTGCCCCGCTCCAGCAATGCCTGGGGCAAGTGTGCCGCCGCTGGCGACCGTTAAATCACCACCCACTGCGCCAGTGCCACCCAAGGTCCCCGCATTGACCGTGGTCAAGCCGGTAAAGGTATTGCTCCCTGTAAGGAGCAGTGTGCCGCCAGCGCTGTTTTGTGTCAGCGTGCCATTACCGCTGATGACCGCTCCCAAGGTGCGCGTGCCGTCGCCCACATTGTAAACCAAGGCTCCCGAGTTGATGACCGCACTCGTCGTGGCGATCGAACCGGCATCGGTGCCGTTGCCCACTTGCAGTGTGCCAGCACTGATCGTTGTCGTGCCAGTGTAGGTATTGGTCCCTGTCAGCCTCAGCGTGCCACTAGCGCTGTTTTGTGTCAGCGTGCCGTTACCACTGATGACCGCCCCCAAGGTGCGCACGCCG
>Ga0114970_10003067_pt1 | contig 12369 bp, 9 predicted proteins | sample M_140205_XF_Meta_FD_87030 | JGI IMG/M metagenome (GOLD analysis project Ga0114970, IMG submission 87030) | Freshwater microbial communities from Lake Montjoie, Canada to study carbon cycling - M_140205_XF_MetaG | ecosystem: Environmental > Aquatic > Freshwater > Lake | place: Lake Montjoie... | reverse complement strand
GCCCGCTTCACCTTGCTGCAATTGGGCGAAGCGGCCTTGGCTGGTGAACCTGAGCGTGCCTTGCGGGTACTGGAAGGGCTGCGCGGTGAAGGAGAGGAGCCTACCTTGGTGCTGTGGACACTGGCCGAAGAAGTTCGTGCAGTGTTGCAGTTCAACCCCAATGGCGATCGTGGTGGCCCCATGCGCACTTGGCGCGGCGGGCCGCGGCGGCAGCGCGCGCTGGCACAGGCCGCAAGGCGGCTGGGCCGTGAACGGGCGCGTCTCTATCAGATGCTGCAGTTTGCCGGCCAGACCGATCTGATCGTCAAAGGCGTGCGTCCCGGTGATGCTTGGGACGCATTTGCGCAGTTGACCGCTGCGTTGGCGGGTGCCCCTATCAGTTTGCCGGTAGCCACGGGCTTGCGGAGTACCGGCGGTGCTTGAACCGGTAGGTATTTTTGGCGGCACCTTCGACCCCATTCACTATGGGCATCTGCGCACGGCGTATGAAGTGCTGCGGGTGCTGGGCCTTGCGGAAATGCGTTTCCTGCCTGCAGGCAATCCGCCCCATCGTGATGGCACTTTCGCGCCAGCTGCTTTGCGGTTGGCTATGGTGCAGGCGGCGGTCGCCGGTATAGACCGCTTTACGGTGGATGCCCGGGAGGTCCACAAGGCCACGCCTTCTTACACCGTGGAAACGCTCGCCGAACTGCGTGCCGAACTGGGGGAGCGCCCGTTGTGCCTGGTCGTCGGCATGGACGCGTTTCTCGGGTTGCCGCGCTGGCATCAGTGGCAGCGCCTACTCGAGTTGTCGCATCTCGTGGTAGCGCACCGCCCAGGCTGGGAGGCCCCAGTCGACGGGCCTTTGGGACAATTGCTGGCCGAACGCGGCGCTGCGAAGGCGGCAGACCTGCACGCGGCGCCTGCAGGACGTATCCTTGTCCATGGCGTGACGCAGCTGGAGATCTCCTCGACCGACATGCGTGCCCTGCTGGCCGCCGGCGGCGACCCGCGGTTCCTGATGCCTGACGCGGTACGCGATGTGCTCGTCGGCTCTGGTTTCTATGCTGCCGCGGCACAGCGTCGGGCGCAGGCGAACGAATTCATTTCAAAAAATCCTCGAGGAAACGGATGACCAACATCACTGCAAAGACCGCTGGCGCCAAGGCGAAGACCGCCGCCAAGGCTCCGGCCAAATCGGCGGCGAAGGCTCCGGCCAAGTCCTTGGCCAAGTCCCTGGCCAAGTCTCCGGCCAAACCCGCTGCCACGAAAGCGAAAGCGCCTGCGAAGTCTTCGGCCAAGCCGCCAGTGAAGGTGGCCCGGAAGAAGGCCGCTCCCAAAGTGGCCAGCCCTTCGCCCGATGGCAAGCCGGCGCGTGTCAAGGCGCCAAAGGCATCGGCGAAGGCTCCTGACCGTTTGGCTGTCGTCACCAAGCTGGCGGTGGGTGCGCTTGAGGATATGAAGGCGCAGCAACTGCGCGTCATTGACGTGCGTGGCCGCATGGATGTGGCGGACACGCTCATCATTGCCTCGGGCACTTCGGACCGCCACGTGAAGTCGCTAGCGGCGAATGTGGTCATCGCGGCCAAGAAGGCGGGTCACCCTCCTTATGGCGTCGAAGGCGAGCGCACTGGTGAGTGGGTTCTGGTGGACCTGCATGAGGTCATAGTGCATGTGATGTTGCCGGCCGTGCGCGAGTTCTACGCCATCGAGAAGCTCTGGGAAGCGCCGGCGGCGGCTCCGCAAGCCGTCAAGTCGCGGTCCTAGTTCGCTAGTGCGCGCGCGCGTACTGGCGGCAGGCACGCGGCTGCCCCGTTGGATCGATGAGGCGTTCACCGACTACGCCGGCCGCCTGACGGGCGAGCTGAAAATGGAGTTGCGGGAAATTCCCGTGACCCAACGGCACGGGAACGACGTCGGCCGCGCTCGTACCGAGGAGGGGCGTCGCATGTTGGCGGCGCTGGACTCTGGCACGTTCGTGGTTGCGCTTGAAGTCGGTGGCAAGGCACACACCACGGAAGGGTTGTCGCGCTGGCTCGCGGCACGTCTGCAGGATGGGCGGGACCTCGCTTTTCTCATCGGGGGACCGGACGGACTCGACCCTGCCTGCACGCAGCGCGCTGACGCTACCTGGTCCTTGTCACCACTGACTTTGCCGCACGGTTTGGCCCGCGTGGTACTTGCCGAGGCCCTGTATCGTGCCTTCAGTCTCCTGAAGGGCCACCCTTACCACCGCGCCGGTTCGCCTTCCGGCTTGTGAATTGACGGAAACGGAAATGCCTCATCCCCCTGTTTTGCTGTTGGCTTCCGCGTCGCCCCGCCGGCGTGAACTCCTGGCGCAGATTGGTGTCACTCCGGAAGTGTGGCCAGCGGATATCGACGAGACCGTGCGGTCTGGCGAAGTTCCTGCGGACTACGTGTTGCGCTTGGCGCGTGGCAAGGCGGAGGCCGTCTGGGCCGCCAGTGGTGGGCGTTGCCCAGTGCTGGCGGCGGATACCAGCGTGGTGTGCGGCCCGGATATTCTTGGCAAGCCTGCCGACAAGGCCACTCTCGTGCTCATGCTGTCGCGGTTGGCGTCGCGTTCGCACGAGGTGCTTACCGCCGTGGCGCTGCGCTCTGCCGCAGGATTGCGCACCGCACTGTGCACCAGTGAGGTCACGTTCCGTCCCTTGAAGCGCGACGAAATCGAGCGCTACTGGGAGACGGGTGAGCCAGCAGACAAGGCAGGCGGCTACGGTATACAGGGTCTTGGCGCCATGTTCGTCAGTCGCTTGCAAGGTAGTTATTCGGGAGTGATGGGCTTGCCTTTGTACGAAACAGCACAGTTGCTGCAGGCCGCTGGTGTGCCCACGGCCTTGTCCATTCCGCGGGAAGCCATGCCATGACTGCCGAGATTTTAGTCAACGTCACGCCGCGTGAGACGCGTGCGGCCGTGGTGGAAAATGGGGTGTTGCAGGAAGTGTACGTCGAGCGTGCCAATCGGCGTGGCATCACCAGCAACATCTACAAGGGGCGGGTGTCACGCACGCTGCCGGGCATGCAGGCGGCTTTCATCGATATCGGGCTTGAACGCACCGCCTTCCTGCATGTCTCCGATATTGCCGAGCCCGAGATCGACGGCGATACCGCTGCCGCGGCCCCGCGTACCGAGAATATCCGCGATCTCGTCAATGAAGGCGATGACCTGCCGGTGCAGGTGCTGAAGGACCCCTTGGGTACCAAAGGGGCGCGCCTAACTACGTTCATTACGCTGCCTTCCCGCTATCTCGTCTACATGCCCAAGGGCCACGGTACTGGCGTCTCTTCCAGGATCGAGGATGAGGCAGAGCGCAACCGCTTGCGCGAGGTGGTCAGCCTCGGTCATGTCGGTACGGGGGGTTATATCGTGCGCACCGCGGCGGAAGGTGCTCCTCTGGAGGCCTTGCGGGCGGACATGCTGTTCTTGCAGCGACTATGGGAAGTGGTTCGGCAAAAGGCCTTGCGAGCCACGGCTGGCGAACTGGTGCATGAAGACCTGCCACTACACCAGCGCATCCTGCGCGACCTGTTAGGGCATGGCGTTGACCGTGTGCTGGTCGATGCCCCGACGGCCTTTGCCGAAATGGCCGACTTCGCGAACACCTTCATGCCCGAGAGCGCTGCCAAGATTGAGCAATACGCCGGCAAGCGCCCCATCTTCGACCTTCACGGCGTGGAAGAAGAGATCGAAAAAGCGCTGGATCGCAAGGTACCGCTGAAGTCGGGTGGCTACCTGATGATTGACCAGACGGAGGCGATGACGACGATCGATGTGAATACTGGCGCGTTCGTCGGTCACCGTACGCTGGAGGACACCATCTTCCGAACGAATCTCGAGGCAGCAGTCGCCATCGCGCGGCAACTGCGGCTGCGGAACCTCGGCGGCATCATCATCATCGACTTCATCGACATGCAGACCGAGGACCATCGCCGTCAGGTGCTGCAAGCGCTGGAGCGGGCACTCGCTGCCGACCATGCCAAGACGCATATCAGCAGCGTTTCGCCGCTAGGCTTGGTGGAGATGACCCGCAAGCGTACGCGCGAAAGTCTGGAGCATCTGCTGTGCCGGCCTTGCCCTACTTGCGCTGGTCGACGTTACGTCAAAACGCCGGAGACTGTGTCTTACGAAGTCTTTCGCGAACTGGTGCGACAGTCGCGTCAGTTCGAGGTGCGTGAACTCATGGTCTTGGCCCACCAGGACGTCATCGAGTTGTTGCTCGACGAGGAGTCGGGGGCTATGGCTGAGTTGGAAGTCGCCATCGGGCGCCCCATCCGACTTCAGACCGAAGCGCTGTATACGCAGGACCAGTTCGACGTGGTGCTCCTCTAGGGCTCCATGTCAGACCTCCCACCCCTTCGTCGCTGGCTGCGTCGAGCTGCCCTTGCGCTAGCTGCCTTGGTGGTGCTCGCGGCTGTGGCGGTGGGGGCACTCGCGCTTTGGCTCCAGCGTTCGCCCACACTTGCTAGCGATCTCGTGACGCGGGTGGAGCAGGTCACCGGCCTGCAGTGGCGCTTCGCGGACCTGACCGCGCGGCTGGGTTGGTTCGGGCCGGAACTGGCCTTCAGCCAAGTGCGGGTACTTGACCGCCAAGGCGGCGAGTTGGTTAGCGCACGCGCAGGCCGCGTCGGCGTTGACTGGTTCCGGATGCTGCGCACTTTCCGTCCTGCAGCGCGAGTGACCTTGGATGGGCCGGCGCTTGGTGTCGAATGGACCGATGCCGGTCTGCGCGTGGTGGGGCAGCCTGCTGCTGGTGGGCAGGGCACGCATCTTGAGTTCGATAGTCTCCCAACGGGTCTACTGCGCATCACGAATGCCAAGGTTTGGGTGAATGACCGGCGCAGCCTATCCGGCGCCACCGATCGGCACATGGAGTTCGATGACGTCGACATCGACCTCGTCCGTGATGAAGACGAGTTGAGTCTTGGCTTTGGCGTGCATCTGCCATCGCGCTTGGGGCGTCGTCTGGATGCGCGACTGGAACTGGCGGGGCTGCTGCACCAGCCCGAGCAGTTGGCTTGGCAATTGCAGTTGCGGGCGGGCGGGCTGCAGGTGGCGGGTTGGCGTGAGTGGTTCCCGGCTTTGTCCGGTGAGCGGCAGTTGCCACAGGCAGGTGTCGTGACGCTGTCGTTGGATGCCTCCGGCTATGGCCGCGTGCCTGAAGCGGCCGAATGGCACTTCGAGTCGTTGGGTTTGGTAGTACCCTCGCCGACGCCGGCGACGCCTGCAGAATTTGTCTTGGCGAATTCGCCTCTGCCAGTGGAGTCCTGTGGTTGGGGCCCTCCCGATGCCATGGCGGTATTGAACGTGCCCGTGATGACTGCCGCCTATCAAACCAGTTTGGCGAAGCTGGGTATCGACCGTCAGCCTTCGCTGGTGCAGTACGGGCGCTTGGCGATGGCTGGAAAACTGCAGCGTCGTGGCGCCACGACGCAGTTGTCGCTGCGCAATATCGACGTGATTACGGGCGGGTTGCAATGGCGCGGTGGTCGCGTCCAGTTGGCCTGGACGACGGACGCCGCCGGCATCGCCGAAGTCCATCTAGAGAGCCCTGAACTGCGCCCCGCGCCGCTGGTGCCGTTGGCTGGCTTGTTGCCGCAAGTAGCTTGGCGTGAACGTCTGGCGAACCTGTCGCCGCGAGGTGCGCTAGGCAAGGTGGACCTGCGCTTGCGGCGGGCCAATAGTTGGCGACCGGAGGGCAGTGCTGAACTACTCCAGTTCGGCATAGGTCCAGTAGGTCGTGCTCCTGGAATTGTGGATTTGGATGGCCGCTTCCACGGGACTGCTACTGCCGGTGAGATTCAGTTGCGTTCACCGCAGTTCCATTTGCTTATGCCGCAGCACTTGCGTCTTCCTGAAGGCGCCGAACTACCGGCAGGCCGTTTGGGCTGGCGGTATGACCCGGATGGTCTGCGCATTCAGGCAGATGATTTCGCGGTCCGGCGCGTGGATGTGCACGGCGAGGCCAGCGCGCGCCTGTGGCTGCCGAAGGACGGTTCTTCACCCGTACTGGCCTTGCATGCTGCTGTGCATCAGATGGACATGCGTTCCACCACGCGCCTTCTCTCCGCGACGCACTTGCCTGTGGCAACCCTGGCCTGGCTCGATGCCGCTTTCGTCAGTGGTGAGGTTACCGAGGGTACTATCGACTACGCCGGTCGCATGAGGTGTTTCCCTTTCCGCTATGGCGGCGGCGAGTTCCGCGTGAAGGTGCGAACGGCTGGCGCGCGGCTTCACTATGCGAACGGCTGGGCCGATCTCGAGAACCTGGTGGCCGAGGTGAATCTGAGTAGCCTGGGCGTGGACACGCGGCTGTACAGCGGCACCGTGGGTGGACTGGCGATTGCCAGTGGCGGTGGCGGTATTCCAGACCTTCGGGAAGGCCTGCTTAATGTCGCTGGCAGCGCCCGCGGCGATCTGGGGCGAGCTTTGCGGTTGGTGCAGACATCACCGGTCGCGCCATCGCTAGGTGCGCTCTTCAACGGGCTCGATGGACAGGGAATGGGCCAGTACGACGCCCGCTTGAATCTTCCGCTGCGTGATTTGAAACGGGCCGATATTGACGTTCGCGCACGACTCAAGGGTGCCACGGTTCGTTTTGCGGGGCTTGATGAGGCGGCCACGCAAGTGCAGGGTGAATTGCGAGTACATAACGCAGCGTTGGAGACGGCGGGCATCACCGCGCAGTGGCTCGGTGGCCCGGTCCGGTTCATCGCGAGCAAGGCCGGGCCGCTCGACCTCGTGAACGAACTCGAGGCAGTGGGGCGTGCGCAGGGTGAGCAAGTGGCTGTAGCCTTGCGCCTGCCGCAAGCCGCGTTGTCGGGTGCCTTCGATTGGCGGTTCCTTGGTCGCGTGCCCTTGGATGGCAAGCCGGACCGCTTGGGCCGCGCGACGTTTCATGCACAGACTGACTTTGCCGGTGCAGCGGTGAACTTGCCTGCTCCCTTGGACAAGTCCGCAGCAGAAGCGCGCCCCCTGCGGGCCGAACTCGTCATCAGCGACGAACCGCGGTTGTCGGCTGGCGCTGGTGCGCCGCAGCCTCCGGGTACCCGGTTGGTCACTCGTCTGCAGTGGGGCACGGACAGTGCCGCCATGGAATGGGTCCATCGTTCGGCCTGGCGCTTCACGCGTGGCACGGTGCGCTTGGGGGGCGGAGAGGCGACGTTGAAGGACGCCTCGCGCTTGTGGATTGAAGGACATGCGCCGGCGCTCGATGCTTCCGGTTGGATTCGTCTGCGTCTGCCGGAAAGTCCTGTGGTCAGCGCACATCCCATGCGCATCGAAGAGTTGTTGCGTGGTGCGGATGTAGTTGCTGACCACCTGTTGTTCATGGGGTATGACTTTCCAAGCAGCAGCGTGCAGTTGTCCGGTGAGGAGGAAGGTTGGCGAGTGGATGTGGCGGGTCCAGCCATCAGTGGCCGGGTGTTGGTGCCGTTCGAACTCCATGCAGGGCGTCTGCAACTGGATCTCGACCGGTTAGTGGCTAACGATGCTCATGGTGGTGGTGCGGCCAGCGAAGTTGACCCGCGAGGCTTACCCGCGATGCGTCTTGCGGTCCGTTCTTTCGAATTCGAGCATCGGCAATTGGGCCAACTCACCGCCGACCTTTTGCGCACGCCCGATGGGCTGCGCTTGGCACGCGCCGAGGTCAAGGCCCCCTCATTCAACGTGCTCGGTTCCGGCAGTTGGTCAATGGTGGAGCATGGCACGCGTCGCGACATAGAGTCTCGAGTACAACTGCAGGTGGAGAGCAGCGACGTGGCGAAAACGCTGAAGGCATTCGCTTTGGCTCCAGCGATTGCGGCGCGCCATGGCACGGCGACGATCGACGTGCATTGGCCCGGGGGGCCGGATGCCCAGTTTCTGGCACGGTTAGGCGGCCATATTGGCGTGCAGGCTGAGGACGGGCAAGTGCTCGGCGTGGAGCCGGGTGCCGGCGGTCGTGCCTTGGGTTTGATGAGTTTGGGCGCGCTCCAGCGGCGCCTGACCCTCGACTTCAGCGACTTGACTGGCAAGGGCCTGGCCTTCGACCGGGTGGCGGGCGATTTCGAATTGCGGGATGGCGATGCCTTCACGAAGAATTTGGTGCTGAAGGGACCGGCTGCAGAGATTGGTATCGTGGGCCGCACGGGGCTGCGTGACCGCGACTATGACCAGACGGTGAAGGTCACTGGCAACCTGGGTGGCCCCATTGTGGCGGCGGGTACTTTGGCCGGCGGTCCCGCTTTGGGCGCTGCCTTGTTGGTATTTTCGAAGGTGTTCAAGGAACCGCTCGCGGGTATGTCCCGCGGCTACTACCGCATCACTGGCAGTTGGGAGGCGCCCGCTGTGCAGCAGATCGGCGCGAGCGAAGCAGAATTGCGCGAGACCGCACCACCTGCCGAAGGAGTGGCGAAATGAAGCCCGTGGCTGCTGTGGTGCAAATGACTTCGGGCGATACGGTGGCCGACAATCTCGCCGCGGCGGGGCGGTGGTTGGCCACTGCCAAAGCCGGTGGGGCCATGCTGGCAGTACTGCCCGAGAATTTCGCGTTGATGCCACGCAACGATGCCGCGCGGCGTGCGGCGGCAGAACCTGACGGCAGTGGCCCCATTCAGGATTTCCTCGCAGAAACAGCGGCGCGTCTGGGTCTGTGGATTGTGGGCGGCACCATTCCTGTCACTGTATCGGGTGACGCACGCCCGGCGGCCTGCTGCCCGGTCCTCGATGCTTCCGGACAAAGAGTTGCTCGTTACGACAAGATTCATCTGTTCGATGTCGACCTGCCCGGACGCACTGAGCGCTACCGTGAGTCGGACCATATCTCGCCTGGCGGCAAGGTGGCGCTCGTCGATACGCCCATCGGGCGGGTCGGTCTCAGTGTCTGCTACGACATGCGCTTCCCGGAGTTGTATCGCGAGATGGTGTCGGCTGGTGCCGAAGTCTTCACCATTCCCTCGGCCTTCACTGCGCCTACTGGTCGTGCGCACTGGGAAGTGCTCTTGCGCGCGCGGGCCATCGAGAACCTTTGTTTCGTGCTGGCGCCCGCCCAGAGCGGCGTGCATGCGAATGGTCGCGAGACCTACGGTGATAGCCTGATTGTCGACCCGTGGGGGCGTGTGTTGTCCCGTCGGCCGCGTGGCGAGGGGGTGGTCCTGGCTGCGCTGGACCGCGAAGCGCAGCAAGCCACGCGTGTATCCTTCCCCTGTTTGCAAAACCGTGTTCTGTCGAGGTCCTCCTCTTGCTGAAACTTGCCCAATCCCGTTTGCTCGAGCCCGCCGGGCTTTCTCTGGCCGACCTGCAGGAGGCGCTCGGCTTGGTCGCCAGTGCCGGTGTCGATGACGCCGACCTGTACTTCCAGTCGGGCCGCTCGGAAAGCTGGTCGCTGGAAGATGGCACGGTGAAAGATGGCGCGCACAGCATCGAGCAAGGCGTGGGAGTGCGCGCACTCACGGGGGAAAAGACCGGCTTTGCGTATTCCGATGAACTTTCCAGAGATGCCTTGCTGGAAGCAGCGCGTGCAGCGCGTGCCATTGCCCGTCAAGGTGGCCAGGGCGCGCCCGTGCAGGCCTTTCAGGCGCGGGAAGGCAAAAGCCTTTACCTGGCCGATGACCCGGTGGCTACTCGTAGCGACCCGGACAAGGTGGCCTTCCTGGAGCACGTCGACCGTTATGCGCGCGCGCAGGACCCGCGGGTAAAGCAAGTGATGGCAAGCATCGTCGGTTCACACGAAGTGGTCCTAGTGGCCGCGTTGGATGGCACCCTCGCCGCGGACGTGCGTCCGTTGGTGCGCATGAACGTGTCGGTCATTGTCGAGAAGGACGGTCGTCGCGAGCAAGGCTACCAAGGCACCGGTGGGCGGTATGGTCTGGATGAACTACTGACGCTGGAACGTGGCGAAGCCTTGGCGCGCGAAGCCGTGCGGCAAGCCTTGGTGAATCTCGAGGCCATAGCGGCGCCCGCCGGCACCATGCCGGTGGTGCTCGCGTCGGGTTGGCCAGGCATTCTGCTGCACGAAGCCATTGGTCATGGGCTGGAAGGCGACTTCAACCGTAAAGGCACTTCAGCGTTCGCCGGGCGCGTCGGTGAGAAGGTGGCCAGCCCGCTGTGCACCGTCGTTGACGACGGCACGCTGGACCGGCGTCGGGGTTCGTTGAACATCGATGACGAAGGCACGCCCACCCAGTGCACCACGCTCATTGAAGACGGCGTGTTACGCGGTTACTTGCAAGACAAGCAGAACGCCCGCCTGATGGGTGTGGCGCCCACCGGCAATGGTCGGCGGGAGTCTTTTGCCAGCCCCATCCTGCCGCGCATGACGAACACCTACATGCGTCCCGGTCCGCACGACCCGGCGGAGATTCTCGAGTCGGTGCGCGATGGCCTCTACGCCGTCAACTTCGGTGGCGGGCAAGTCGATATCACTTCCGGCAAGTTCGTGTTTTCAGCCAGCGAGGCTTATCTCATCGAAGGTGGACGCGTCACGCGCCCCGTGAAGGGCGCCACGCTCATCGGCAATGGGCCCGACGTGCTGACGCGCGTATCGATGGTGGGACATGACTTGCAGTTGGATGCGGGCGTCGGTACCTGTGGCAAGGAAGGCCAAAGCGTACCCGTGGGCGTGGGGCAGCCGACGCTGCGTATCGATTCCCTGACCGTTGGGGGTACGGGCGGCTGAAGCCGCCCCTCTTCAATTTGCCGCAGGCGGGGCCGGCATTGGGGTAGGTGCCGCAGCCGGCACCGCCAGCCAAGCGGCGATGGTGGCCAAGTTCGCATCAGAGACTTCACCACGGCTGATGCGGGGCATGTTGCCGAGGCCCGCGCGTGCGGCCGCTACGACGAATTCCACGGTCAGGTCGGTACGCTTTTCCAGCGGTGCGGTGGCCGGGTCGCGACGACGCGTTAGCAGTACGGTTCCCATCCCCATGACGCGGTGGCACATGGCGCATTTCTCCGCGAACAGCGCCGCGCCGCGCTCGGTGGCGCCGCCGGCGGCCATGGCATTTGGTGCCAACACCGTAGCGATGACCAAGCATAGCCAGGCCAGCGGGGTGGCAGTTGGAACTGCCAAGCACGTGGCAGGTGTCGTTGCGAGGTGTTGGTTCTTCAAGCAAGGGAACGTCATTTCCGGTCTCCGCGGGCAGGACGCAGGTTGGCAGGCCAGATGCCACTCTTGCCCGGCGACAGGATGCCGCGCGGGTCAAGGGCATCCTTGACGCGTTCATTCAGGCGTCGCAGTGCGTGGCCGTTGAAGTCATAGCTGTCGGCAACCAAGTCCATGTATTCGATGTGGGTGCGATATTCGCCGTAGCGTTGTGCCGAGGCGTCTTTTACCAACGCGCGGAAGAAGCGGTCGACGCGCGACATCATCTCCGGGTCGTCTTTGTTGTAGAGCACCTGGTTCACGTTCGTGAGGTGGCGTTCGCCCATGGCGAAGCTGGCGTGGTAATCCATGCCGTAGTCCGCATAAAGCTTCGCAGTGCGATGGAATTGGTCCAGCGCCAAGTCGCCACGCGGCGGCAATACGGGCGAATACCCCACGTGACCCCCGCGTCCGCCATGCCAATTGGCATTCGCCAAGGGAAAGCTGATGGGCGCCCCCGCCCAGGCATTCTGCTGTGGGGCATCGCCTTCCTGCCAGCGCGCCGTCTTCACCGAGAGCACGGGCTTGTTAGCGAAAGCGCGTTCCACCACTTGCTGGCTGGCGGTAGTGATTTCGTCGCGCCCATAGAAGCGCAACTGCACACTCCACCAGCCAATGCCGAAGCGCTTGCGGATGGCGGTGATGGCGGATTCGGGCAGCAGGCCCGGTTGGTCGCTCCATTGGTTGCGCGTGGTCATGACAGCGGCGGCACGCAGCCAGTTGCCGATGGAAGGCGACTGCTGGATGACGCCCTCACGGCGCAAGGGAGCCAAGGTGTCGACCACCCAGCCCAGGTCCTCGGGCTGGTCGAATTCGTAGTCCAGCGCCAACATGGTCTCTGGCGCAGGCATTAGCCACAGGCCCATTTGTGTGACGACGCCGAAATTCGACTGGCAGAACATGGCATCCCACGAGGGGCCAAAACCCGGTCGGTAGAGTTGCCAGTTCGGGGAACCAGACATGGCACCCATGCCGGTACGCACGACATCGCCTTCTGGAAGTACTACCTCCAAGCCGCAGATGCGCGCCGCGTGGTCGCCATAGGTGGTGTAGCCCACGCCGCGGTCCAAGGCATTGCCGGCCACGCTGCCCCAGGAATTCCCAGGGACCGATAACCACAGCGGAATCTTTTCGCGTTGCAAGTAGTCGTATAGGTCATAGAAGCCCACCCCAGGCTCGACCAGCACGGTGCCGTTTTCCTGGTCCACCGTGAAGCGCGTCATGCGACTGAGATCGAGCACCATCGACCCCT
>Ga0114970_10003065_pt1 | contig 12371 bp, 13 predicted proteins | sample M_140205_XF_Meta_FD_87030 | JGI IMG/M metagenome (GOLD analysis project Ga0114970, IMG submission 87030) | Freshwater microbial communities from Lake Montjoie, Canada to study carbon cycling - M_140205_XF_MetaG | ecosystem: Environmental > Aquatic > Freshwater > Lake | place: Lake Montjoie... | reverse complement strand
TTTTTTTATAGCGGCATTGTACCCCGCACCGCAGGGTGGCGATCCGTCGCTAATATCGCTGCGCGAAAGCTCGACTACCTGGATTACTGAGTCTCGTCGACTATCACCGCTGAACTGACAAAGGGACAAGCGATGAACTTGAAACGCATTAGGAGACCGACTGGACCGGGCGAAATTCTACGCGACGATTTTCTGCGGCCGATGAATATCACCCAGAAGAGGCTGGCCGATCATCTGGGAATCGACATAAAGACCGTCAACCGCATCATTAACGGGCGATCCCCGGTTACGCCAGAGCTGGCGATCATGTTGGGGTTTACCTTCGGCACCACGCCCCTGCTGTGGATCAACGCCCAACTCGCCGTCGACCTGTATGACGCAGAAAAGAACCTGAAACACCGACCAGGACGAATGCAGGCGGGTTGACTCCGACAATGGCAGGGCACGGATGTGTTGCAGGCCTGAATTCGATCATCTCGAAAAAATTTCCTTAATTCCATCCTGCCAAAAAAGACACTTGATGGGTCCCCTCATGGTTGCGTGGGGATCGCGTGAAAGAAGGATAGGGCATACATTCGGGTCCTTCGAAAAAGCAAGAAGGGTCCGGCAGTCCTCTTGACTTATTTGTCCGCTGGATTTGATCTCAAGATAAACTCTGCTCATGCCTGGTCGATCAATGATCAAGTCAATTTCCGCATCGTCTTTCGTTCGCAAAAAGCTGAATGAAAAATCTCGAGCGTGGTAGGCATTCAATCGAATGATCTCGCAAATTATGAAATGCTCGAACGAGTCACCATACGCGAAGGTTTGCGGTAAAAGATGGACGGTCAGCGTGTGTTCTAGCGCCCGCTTGACCCCCAAATCGAAGAAATAAAACTTCGGCTTCTGTGCTTGTCGTTTACGAATGGACTCATGAAACGCATCTAAACGAAAACCCAGTAGAGTGTCCTCCAGAATATCAAAATATGAAATGACGGTGGTCGTATCGACGCCGACGTCACGCGCAATTTTTGCGTAGTTTAAAATCTTGCCATTCATTTGAGCTGCAATGGGAAGAAATTTGCGGAATGGTTCTATTTTGCGCACCCATTGTTCCGCCTGGATCTCCGTCGTCACATAATTCAATCCATAGGACCGCAGGTACGCGGCTCGCGCGTCGTCAGTCGTAAGGCTAAAAAGTTTAGGCAGACTTCCCCACTGCAAAACATCCTGAAGTGAAAAATCTTCTCCAAGCTCAATGTGAGTCAATGGAAAAGCGTAATTGGTAAATGCGCGACCAGCGAGCAGGTTCACACCCTTTTGCTTGAGTCGTCGGGCGCTAGATCCCGTCAACGCGAACTTTAGTTTTTTTGTTTCAATTAGATGATGAACCAAATTCAAAAGCTTGGGGACTTTTTGGATTTCATCCACGACCACCCAGCTACCCGGCGCGGCGCCCGAAACTCGCGTGGAGAATTCCTCGGGTTTGCGTACAAAAAGGTCCTCCTCCACCGGATCGAGAAGGTTGACCCAGATAACGGGCAGGTCCTTAAAAAACTCCGTCAAAAACGTTGTTTTGCCCGTGCCACGCGCGCCAAATAGGAAAAAACTATCTGATATTATTGGATTTATAAGTCTCTTGACCATATCCTATAATTGTACGCCATTTATTGGGTATGGTCAAGATCAGCAAATCCGCGGCGAGGTCAATCGACGTGTCCAGTCTGAGCATCCGACTGCGCGGACCTCAACATATCGACTGTGATTTTAATTCCTTCCAAGTCACCGCCTGGACCACTGGCCCGATTGCGCGACTCAAGGGTTTCGGCCAATTCAACGGTTCGCTTGACCAGAAGGTCACGACGGGCCCGCAGTTCACCGTTGGTGATGCGTCCCATCGATGCGGCCTCGATCAAGTAATCATCCATGGTTTTGAAGTTATAGAGGGCAGACTCCGAGCTAAACGCCGGCATTTCATCTGCGTTGTGGATCACCTGGCCACGGACGTTTTCGCTGTCAATTGGACCTTGGTCCGGATTGGAGGCGCGCGACAGAACAAAACGATCGACGGATTCAGCAACTTTCTGGTTCAGTGCCGCGGCCGGGGCTTCGACAAACTTCTTGGCCTTCATAGTGGAAAGCCAATCGCTCAAGCTCATCGCGCCGCCAGTGGATCCTGGGGCAAGAGCGGGGTCTAGAACCATCTCCTGACCGTTGACCACGATAACGGGCGCCACATGATAGACCCACGCCGCAGGATCCAGTAACGGTGCGTCGACTTTCCAATCTTGACTGGCCTCGTCATAGGTCGTGCGAATGAATACGACCCGTGACGGAATATTGGCCGCAAAAAGCTCCATCTGCATGTAGGTGGCACGGGCGTAACAACCGTCAGCCGAGTATTCGTACGGCAGATACGCCCTAGTTCCCTCGACAATCCGGTAGGCTTCGGTGGCTTCTGTTGACCGGACAAGAGCGTCTTGCAGATTAGCGCGGCCACGGGACTTGCATCCACCGAAGCAGAGAGTCCCAGCGACGGCCACAGTCATGCCAGTGATGAGGAGTTTCAATTGCGGTACCCCGGAAAAGGTGGATTGGGCTGAGACGGTGGTCGATTTGGCGGATAAGGCAGACTTGGCGGTTGCGGGGACAGTGGTGAAGCGGGCTCGAAGTGAGCCCGAATCTCCGCCTGAGCATCGAGAAGGGTATAGCCATCCTCGAAGGCAACCGTGACCGGAGACCTTGGGTTGTCACGGCCAAGACGGGAAATCTCTAAGGCGTTTTGTCTAGTTGAGCCCCAACCGGCGGCGTACATGAAGCGCCAGCAGTGCTCAGGATGACTGACAATTCCCCGCGTCGGAGAGTAACCGGAATCCATGACGCATTTTTTGAATAAATTGGCGGAAGATTCCGAGCCAGAAAGGCCAGAAACTACATCTTCAAAACCGTATCGCGAGAAACCAGCCTTTAAAAAATACTGCTGACCAATATCATCAGCATCGCGTTCGGTGCCATTCATCAGTTCCTCATCAGAAATTCCGCTTAATTTCATAAGTCCACTTAGCCGTTTTTCGATCTGCCGTTTTCTTTCGTACTCTTCCATGATCTCATTAGTTTCGGTAACAATGAACGACATGGTTGATTTTAAGTTGGTGAGTGAATCGTGGTCACTTGTCCCCTCCGCGACATATAACGCCTCGGAACGAAGTCGATCCATTTCGACAAGATTGTTCCTGATATCGGCAGCGATAGATGATTCTCCGACCTCCCAATCGGGAATAAGTACGAATGGAGCACCTCCATTATTATTTAAAGGGTCTGAAGACCCAGATTCGCGTAAATTTTCCATCCAGTACTGATAATACTGATCTTGCACTCTCGTCGCACAACTACTGGCGTCAGCTAAAGCCTTCCGGTATTTCTCCCTGTTTTCTGGTGATTCGATCCCATTCATAACTGACACGGATGTGGCATTGAATTCTTCAAATTGTCCAATGAGAGGGCCTCTTCGAGCTTCAAGCCCTATCCTCCGCTCTTCCAGATCCTTCTTTGACAACAATATATTGATTACTTCTTCTCGCTTGCGCGAACCCAGCGGATACATATCTGAAGCGATCGTGTTGTGACGGCGGACAATGTGCGCCAGTTCGTGGCTCATAGTTGCTGCTACTTGCTCGTCAGATTTGAAGGCGAGTAATATTCCAGCATTGAATTCAATTCTGCGCGATTTTACAAAGGCACCAGCATTAATGCTCTGGTCCTCTGCGACTGACAAACAAAATTTCGCCGGATCGAGATCTCCGCGGAAAACCTCTGGGTTTACAGCGGTGATGTGGTTAAATATCGTCGTGATATATTTAGTCGACTTTGGAAGGGTCGCTTCCACGGGAGCGCAATTTTCATAGCGGAAGGGTTCGTCTCCCTCGCCTTTGAGGCCAAATATTTTCTGTTTTAATTTGCATGACCCAACGCCTGGCGTCAGGAGGATTGTTGCAGCAAGAGATATGCTGGGTAATCGATTCATCTAAAGCCCCCGACCCTCGTAAAGGGAACATTGAGAATTTTCTTGATGCGTTGGGACGGCGTGCTTCCATCATTCCCGCCCTTTCCAATTTCTACGCCAGAGGGATCACCGATGTACAACTTGCTCCCGTCTAACTTGTAGATCGTGTACTCGGTGTTGAACAGATCGCCGTAAGCGCTGTCGCCTGCGCAGTCCCTTGCGGTCTTTTCGGTAGGCACGTTCTTGATAAAGGAACCACCGCAAATGGGGCGACCACGGGCATCCGTTCCGTTGAATTCGGACAAGGAATCATCCGAACTGACCGTAAACACAGCCTTGAATGCGGTTAAGTCCAGTTCAATCGCACCCGCTGGATCCTTCACCGGTGAACCCAATTTGTAAGTGCTCGTCTTATCCATCTTGTAGTCGTCTACTATCGTCGGCGTGCGACAGGCGGGGTCGCTGAATGTTTCTGACCTAAAGGAATGAGTATTTGGCGTGAAGGCAACAGAAGCTATAAAGAATCTTCCGCTCTCGGCAATGCATTGGGAAACCCACGTACCGAGCAAAGACTCTTGCGCCGGCCTCTGCACACTGGTTGTTGTCTTGTCTGTATTTTTACAGGCATGGAGCGTCGAGAATCCAAGAAGAACGCCCAACAACTTTATGCGATTGGAATAACCAATATCCCTTTTCATTACGCAACCCCCGTTCGTTCACCACGTTTTTCAAGGCCGTATTTCTCGACCTTCATGATCAATCCGGCACGGCTTATTCCTAATTCCTTCGGCAATTTAGATTTGTTCCAGCGCGTGCGCTCCAGACCCTGGCGGATCATTTCACGTTCAAGATCTTCAAGGGCTTCCTTTAGTTTTCCGTCCAAGCGGTATTGAGTATTTGGCGATTTGGCGACGGCATCCTTAATGCGCGGGCTGAGAAAATCATTGCTGACCTCCTTGTCATCGCCAGCCAACACACACAACCGTTCAATCTCGTTTTCAAGTTCGCGGACATTGCCCGGCCATTCGTGATTGAGCAGATCTTCCATGCAGTGGCTCGACAGGCTCTTCACAGGCTTGTTGGTCTGTTTGGCATAACTTCCAAGGAAGTGTTCTACCAAAAGTGGAATGTCCTCCCTGCGATCACGAAGGGGCGGCACAGTCACGTTGATGACGTTCAGCCGGTAAAACAAATCTTCGCGGAAGGTACCTTGCTTGACCATGGCTCCCAGATCGCGATTTGTTGCGGCCAGGATTCGCGCGTTGGAAGAACGCATCTCGTTGCTACCAACCGGAGTGAACGTACCTTCTTGGAGAACGCGCAGCATCTTGACCTGCATCGCCATCGACGTCTCGCCAATCTCGTCAAGAAATAAAGTCCCACCGTCAGCCTCTTCAAAAAGGCCTTTCTTGTCCCGGATGGCACCGGTGAACGAACCCTTCACGTGGCCAAACAGTTCTGACTCGAGAAGATTTTCGTTGAAGGCACCACAGTTCACGAGCAAAAACTTTTTGCCCTTGCGCTGGGAATTGTAATGCAGGGCCTTGGCAATCAGTTCTTTACCTGTCCCGTTTTCACCCTGCACGAGAACCGTCGCTTCGGATGGCGCCACGCGCTCAAGCATGCGGTAGAGCGACTGCATGGCGCCAGACTTACCAATCATCGAGTCAAAGCCATAACGAGTTCCGAGTTCCTTGCGGAGGTCGGCCACCTTCTTTTGGGAATCTGCGACGTTCTTGTTTGCCAATGCCATCTCATCGACCACGAGCTCGATGAGTTCCGTCAAGTAGGCCACCTCTTTCGAGGTCAAAACGGGCAGCTTGTCTACCTCGGCTTGAAGTTCTCTGGCACGACTAGGAAAAGTGCGTTCCAAATAGGATTTGATTAGAACCCGCTGCTCGGCAGCTGTTTCCTCGACCAAGAATCCATCGCCGAAAACGCAGCCGAGGTACTGGTTGTTGACGCGGATTGGCACTGAAATGGCGGAGAATCCAGCGTGGCATTTAAACAAACGTGAATCCTTGCTGTTCGTCGCGTCGACTGTGGTTTTGCGCGCGGTACCAAGGCAACTCTGAAAGCCTTTTTGGTCCCCCGTCACAGCCTTGCAAACAGAATTCAAGGGATTGAAAAAACGACCTTCCGGCACGCCGCGAAGAAAGCCCTTCGTATCGGTAAAGTTCAACTGGATATTCCACCAGCGACCCACCAAGTCACGCAGGCTGCGAATCACATGCAGCTTGTCAAACTCATCCCACTTGACGGCTTCTGAACCTGATGACGAACTTGGTAACGAACCCGATGATGACATTGCTTGACCCTCGTCGTGATGTGGCACGTCAAACGACGCTCACTCAGGTCATCGGCAGAAATGTAGATAATTTTAACAGGATAAAAATATCAATTAAAACAATCGGTTACTTTAAGGCCTGCAACAGCAGGCGTCAAAGTGTCGCTTTTGCAGGCGTTCTGGATGTCTACATTATGTCGTTCACTTTGACACCAGAGGGTAGGGCAAAGGACAGCGGAGTGAGTCCGCGCCGGTCTGGATTTGAGAAATCTACCGACAAACTTGCTTTGTTGCGCAGGGTAAAATGAACGCGCGAAACAAAACCAGCGTCCTCGTCGACCGTGAGTTCCAGATTGTCGATCTCATTGTTGTCCGTATTTGCTGGTTTGAACTGCAGGTGAACGAACTTTCCGTCGCGTTTTCCGGAGACGAGCTGATAGGTTTTGAAAATGGAACCCACATTAAGAACAAAATCGACCACACGTTTTACTTCCTTCGCCTGCTGCCCTTTTGCACTGTAACGGGCAGCGACGTTGTCTCTTGGCAAAAATTTGATCAGGTCTTTGCCATTAAAAATGGTTTCTTCATTGATCGGTTCACCAAGAACCCAACGAAAACGATCCGGCTTTTGAAAGAGGGCGTAGCCCTTGACCACAACCGGGCGATTTGGGCGTGATGGACTTGTTTTCTTTTGCACCATGTCAACACGAAGGCATTCGCTGGCCTGAAGTTTTTTCTGGATTCCATCAAGGTCACCCTTGGTGAGATCCGCAAGAGCCTGGCCGGATACCAGCAAAAGGAAGATGGCAAATTGACGCCGTGTTAGGCGGAATATTTGTAAAACGAACTGGATTTGGCTTTTCATCCGATTTTCTCCATCAGAAAGCGAATTGTATGCATGGCGGCATCTTCCCGGATCGCCGTACGGTTGCCCGTCAACTTCAACAGCCTGGCTTCAACCCCGGTTGGACCAGCGACCGCACACCAAACTGTGCCAACTGGTTTGTCCACGGTTCCGCCGTCTGGACCCGCGACACCTGAAACTCCGACCGACCAGGTTGTCTTAAAACGCTCACGGGCACTGCTTGCCATGGCCTTGACGACCGTCTCCGAGACCGCACCGTGCCTGACAATCACACTTGGATCGATCCCCAAAATGGCTGTCTTGGCTTCGTTGGCATAGGCGCAAACTCCACCAAGGAAAAAACGGGAACTTCCGGCTGGCATCGTGAGCCAAGTCGAAATCAGCCCACCCGTACAGCTTTCAGCCGTTGCAACGGTTCCTCCGGATGCCCCGAGCCTGTGGTACAAGTCAGAAATCACGACCAATATTTGTTCCGGAGAGATGCCGGGTCCGGTATCGTGTAAGTTCTTAGATATCGTATCCATGTAACAAGCGTTTCCAAGTGAGCTGGGATCTCGACTCACGCAGGAGGTTGAAATGGTTGCCCCCGGAATCAGTTCCGGCTTTGACTGGACACACTACTACGCCAGCGATGCCCCGACCAAGCTGGACTTTTCCCAAGCCAAAAACATTCCAGCAAAAATCGAGTCTGCATGCCTCCGTTTTGCCAATAATCCGGCGATCACAGCCATGGATGCCACACTGACCTACCGGCAGCTGGACCGGCTTGCAACCCGGTTCGCGGCCTATCTTCAGCAAGATCTCGGCCTAAAAAAGGGCGACCGCATGGCCATCATGCTGCCTAATATCCTGCAATTCCCCATTGCCTTTCTGGCGGTACAGAAAATCGGGGTCATCTGCGTCAACACCAACCCGCTCTACACGCCTCGGGAAATGCGGCACCAGTTTTCCGACAGCGGCGTCACGGCCATCGTCATCATGGATCTTTTCCTCGACAAACTGGAGCAGGTCATCAAAGACACTCCAATCAAACACGTGATCGCAACGGGGATAGCCGACCAATTGCCGGTCTGGAAGGGCCTTGCGGTGAAGGCCATGATGCACTTCAAAAAGATGATCCCGGCGCACGACTTGCGGGTTCACTCCTTTCGAAAGGCTCTTTCAAAAGGTGACGCATCCAAATTTGAACGGCCTGAATTGAATCTCGATGATCTCGCCCTGCTGCAATACACGGGCGGCACAACCGGTATTTCGAAAGGTGCGATGCTGACCCACGGCAACATCCTGGCCAACATGCAACAGATCCGTCATGCGGCATGGGGACAGATTGATGAAGGGACTGAAATAGTACTTACCGCCCTGCCGCTCTACCATATCTTTGCCCTAACGGTGAATTTCCTGTCGTTTCTGGCGCTCGGTGAACATTTGATCTTCGTGCCAAAACCGGTTCCGATCGCAAACACCGTCAAAATGTTCAAGAAACACGACATTACTGTCATGACCGGCGTCAACACCCTCTACAACACAATGACGCACGACAAGGATTTCAAAAAAATTGGCGTGCGCTCCATCAAGTTTGCACTGGCCGGTGGAATGGCGCTTCAGGAAAGCGTGGCAAAGGCCTGGCAGTTGATCACCGGCAATCGCATTGTGGAGGGTTTTGGCCTCACGGAATCCTCTCCCGTGACTCACGTTAATCCTTTGGGGCAAACTCCCCGTGCTGGTTCCATCGGCATTCCCGTACTCGGCACCGATGCCATGGTGGTGAATGATCAGGGTGAACCGGTGGCTAGCGGAGAATCCGGAGAACTCATTGTCAAAGGACCACAAGTGATGGCTGGCTACTGGCAACGCCCCGATGAAACCGCAGCCTCCATCAAGAACGGCTGGCTGTGGACCGGCGACATCGCAAAGATGGATCAGGACGGCTACTTCTTCATCGTTGACCGAAAAAAAGACATGATCCTTGTCTCGGGATTCAATGTTTACCCCAACGAGATCGAAGAGGTCATTGCGTCGCACCCGAAGGTGCTTGAAGCCGCGGTCATCGGCTTGCCGGACTCTTCCTCTGGCGAGAGTGTCAATGCCTACGTCGTTGCTAAAGACCCGAGCCTGACGGTTGCAGAACTGCGAACCTTTTGCCGCGACCAGCTGACGGGATACAAGCGTCCGCGTCAGATTCAAATGCGCGACTCGTTGCCTAAAACAAATGTTGGAAAAATACTGCGCCGGGAACTTCGCGAAGAGGCGCTCAAAAATGGAATAAGATCCAACGCCGAGGAGCCCACGACTTGATTCGCACGAGTTGCCTCATTGCTTTGCTTGCCTTGGTTGGCTTCAGCTGCCCAAGGCCATGCCTTGCGGCGAGTAAATGGAGCACTGCTACTTATATTGGGGCCGGCACCATCCAACAGCCTTCCAGCCAGTATTTCTTGCTGGCCTACAGCGCTAGCGTCTCCCTCGAATACAGGCCCGCGAAAGCAGGGGTTTCCTTCGTCGCCATTGGACGACCGGTTTATTCCTCCTCAGGCTATGAAGATCAGGATTACGGTGGGTTTGCAGAAGTTCAAAAGGTCGTCGCGGAACGAGGAAAATTTGCCGTCGGCGCGGGATTTGGCTTTGGGCAGATGCGCGGCTACATCAAATCAACAGACGAAAATGGGGGACGCAGCGATGTCCGGATGAATGGACCGGCGGCCACGATCGATCTGAGATATGCAGCAAAGAAAGACCGGTCTTTCACAGTCAAACTGAGCCACACAATCCTGCCAGGACTCAGCACAGCAGCTCAAACCAAGGCGTGGGTGGCCTGGCCGTGGTCTGTTGTCATGCTTGGCATCGGATACCAGACATGAACGGACTCTTGAATTCCTTTGCTGCAATGATGCTGTTCACAGCGATGCTGACGGGTCCCTTGCATGTGACGCGGGCTATGGCTGACGACAAACTGATCAAGGTCTCTCTGCAATATGCGGCCTTTGCCCCAAACGCCGGCGGTCAAATCACCTATGGATTTCGTGGGCTTCGCAACAACCGCGAAATTGCGATTTTTCAAAACCATTATTTAACGGCAGGATCTGAACCCTTGCTTGGCGCACTATATGCGTGGCGGTTCCCCATCTGTGACGAATCCTGCATGGTCCACATTCACACCCAGGCCGGAGTCGGCGTGACCACTGCTGGACCACTCGTCGAATTTCTGTGGGGAACTGAAATCCCCGTGCTGCCATTGGCACTGAATGGCGGTACAATTCGATATGTACCCATGCTGCGATTTGACATTGCCAGTCATTGGATTGCAACGCGCAGCCGCCTGATCACTTGGAGTTATCCTTTTTGGATTGGCGTCACTTTGCCATTTTAATTTCCTTGGCTGGATTTTCCGGTGACGCTGCTGCTTATCCAATTCCAGTTGATTTTTCAGGCACCCTGTTGCGGTGGAAGATTTTGGGTACGGATGACCCGGTCTATTATGAAATCATCAACGACTCCACCATCGACATGGAATTAGCCACACAGTTGGTTTCATCCTCTACGGGCATCTGGTCCAACGTGGAGGGATCCGACCTGCGTTTGGCCAGCGCAGCTGAAACTGCGGGATCGTCGCCAAAGATCACCGTCAATTTCAACTCTACGTTCGATGGTGGAGATTTTGCCGCAGCGTATGCTGCGATGGATGAATACGATCTGGATGGTAACCCCGCCCACTGTTCGGTGCACATTGCGATTCGCGGCGGAGAGCAGACTTCAGATCTAGAGAAAACCATCCTGCACGAACTTGGTCACTGCCTTGGACTTGGACATTCGCTTTTTCCAAAGGCCATCATGAGCTACCGGCTCGAGGAAAACTCATTCGCCCTGGATGTGGACGACATGGTCGCCATTCGCCGGCATTACGCGGCTGATGGAACAGGTGCAGCCCTTCCACCCGGTTGCACCATCGGAAGAAAACCAGGTAAGAAAAGCCAAGCGTCCAATATCACTTGGTTTATTGATCCATTTATCCTTCTCCTTCCCGCGATCGCTTGGTTGACGGGACGGCGCCTGCGGGGCTAAAACGTCCCTGACCCGGTAAACACCGCACCAGGACGATCGTTTATGACGCTACTGCAGCCCGCACTTCCTGATCTTTTCAAGTCGATGTCAGACGATGACGTCCATCAACTCATCAGCGCATCCAGAAAAAAACTTGGCGAGCGTTGCGTGATCCTTGGTCATCACTACCAACGGGACGAGGTCATTCGTCACGCGGACTACACGGGCGACAGCCTGAAATTGGCAAGGATCGCGCGAGATTTAAAAGAGACTCCTTATATCGTTTTCTGCGGCGTTCACTTTATGGCGGAAACTGCAGACATCCTGACAACGGGGCAGCAGCAAGTCTCCCTGCCCGATCTGCAGGCCGGCTGCGAAATGGCTGACATGGCAGAGACGTGGGACGTCGAGGCCTCTTGGGCAGAAGCCGTGGCCGCCGGTGCCGGCACGATCGTTCCCGTGACTTACATCAATTCAAAAGCAAGCCTCAAAGCCTTTGTCGGTGACCACGGTGGCACGATCTGCACCAGTGGCAATGCGCGTGAAGTGATCGACTGGGCCCTTGCGCGGGGCGAACATCTTTTCTTTTTTCCCGATCAACACCTTGGTCGCAACGTGTGCAAGGCCATGGGTTTTGACACTGAAAAAGACATGCTGCTGTGGGATCCGAAAAAACCACTGGGTGGACATTCGCCGGAAAAAATCCGGGAAACCCGCATCTGGCTTTGGCAAGGGCACTGTCCCGTCCATGCCCTCTTCACCCTGCATCAGATTAAAAAACTGCGGACTGAAAAACCTGGAATCAAAATCATTGTGCATCCCGAGTGTGCCATGGAAGTCGTCGATGCTTCCGACATGTCGGGATCAACTGAACAAATCATCCAGGCCATTGAGGCATCGCCGGCAGGAACTGTTTGGGCCGTGGGAACTGAAAAACACCTGGTTGAACGCCTTGCCACGAATAATCCTGACAAGGAAATCACAAGCCTCAATCCTTACACGTGCCTTTGCGGGACGATGAACCGGATCACTTCGCGCCATCTCGCTTGGGTTTTGGACGATCTTGTCCAAGGCAAGCCACTGCGCAACCCGATCACCGTCGACGAAAAGACAGCATCCTCGTCGCGCGTCGCCCTGGACCGGATGTTTAACCTGAACTAACCTGATCTAGCCTGATCATTTAGGGGAAACCAACCCAAGGA
>Ga0114970_10003063_pt1 | contig 12371 bp, 14 predicted proteins | sample M_140205_XF_Meta_FD_87030 | JGI IMG/M metagenome (GOLD analysis project Ga0114970, IMG submission 87030) | Freshwater microbial communities from Lake Montjoie, Canada to study carbon cycling - M_140205_XF_MetaG | ecosystem: Environmental > Aquatic > Freshwater > Lake | place: Lake Montjoie... | reverse complement strand
TGGCGGACTCGTCGGGCCGCGATTCAAAGGCGTCGTTGACCATGTTCTCGCCGAGCGCGATCAACTCGCGGCGCAAGAACAGGTCGTAGATCAGCTTGCCGTAGTCGCCGGTATTGATGACCGTCACGGCGGAGCCTGCCAGGTTGGTCAGGTATTTGATGCCGCCGGCGCTGACGATCAAATCGTCGCGCTCGAGGTAGGTCTTCAGCGTCACGGGATTGGCCTGATGGCCCTGTTCGATCAGCTTGGCGCAGGCCTGAAACACCCGCCCGTTCACGGGGTCGGCGAAGTGGTCCGGCAGCAGGAACTCGTTGACGCGCTCGAAGGCGCGGTTGTTCATCAGAATGGCACCCAGCAGCGCCTTCTCCGCCTCATAGTTGTGAGGCGGCGAACGAAGGGCGTCTCCGGCGGCATCGGCCGGATCATTAGCGCGCAGAGGTGATGGCATGGCGGGACCTTATGATGCTCCGCGCTATGGTTATATGGGCATGAGCCTGGGGATCAGGTGGAACATGGGGATAACTTTATCAGGCCGCCTAGCCGATTTGCACGCTTGTCATGAAGATCGCGCCTCCATCCGTATCGTTGAAAATCTCGACGGTTTCATCCGCACCCTGCACTGCCAGCACATAGAGCAGCGGCAGATAGTGCTCCGGCGAGGGCACCGACAGCAGCGCTTCCGCATCGAGTTTGGTATAGGCGGCGACGGCGGCATGGTTGCCGGCCGCGATGTGCCGTTTCACCGCGTCGTTGAAGCGTGTCCAGGACGCCGCCATCTGCGGCTCGTGGGAGCGCCAATAGCGCAGGTTGTGCACCAGATTGCCGCTGCCCAGAATCAACACGCCCTCTTCGCGCAAGGGTGCTAAGCGCTTGGCCAATTCGTAATGCGCCTCCGGCGTCAGGTTCAGCGGCATGCTGAGCTGCACCACGGGAATGTCGGCCTTGGGGTACATCGCCACGAGCACGCTCCAGGCCCCGTGATCGAAGCCGCGCACGAGGTCGAGTTCCACCGGGGCCGGCGCCAATAGCTGCGCAATCCGCCGCGCGAGGGCCGGGTCGCCGGGGGCAGGGTAGCGCACATCAAACAGCGCCTGCGGAAAGCCGTAGAAATCGTAAATCATGTCAGGCCGGGCCGCCGCCGTGACGGCGATGCCCTTGGTTTCCCAGTGAGCGGAAATGCACACGAGCGCCCGCGGACGCGGCAGACGCTCTCCCAGCGCCAGCCAGCTCCGCCGCCACGCATTGTCCTCGATCGCGTTCATGGGCGAGCCGTGGCCTAAAAACAGCGCGGGCATTTTTGTAGGCATACAGCCTCCGGCGGGTGCAAAGACCACAGTTTAGCCCTCATTTGAGGACATTTCCGACAAGATCCTTTTGTTAGATATGAGTCTAGAGGCTCAACAGTGGAGGATTTAGCTATGTCTGATTCCGCAAGCGTCGTGACCCGCGTTGCCGCCGTGCTGTTTATTGTCGCGGCCGGCGCCGGCGTCTACGGCTTCGTGGCGCACGACAATCTGAAAGCCGCCGAGCAGCGCCTGGCGACGGTCGAGCAGGAGCGCAGCACGCTCAAAGCCGAATTGGCGACGACCGAGAAAAATGTGCACGCCAATTCCAACGCCGTGAAGACCTGCACCGCCGAAGCGGAAACCTATAAGAGCCGCGCGCAGACAGCCGAAGCGGCGCTCGAGGACATGAAAGCGCCGAAAAAGGCCAAAAGCCCGCGCTCCGCTTTGTAACCGCAGCTTCAGTTTTTTGCGACATCGACCCCGCCGGGCCCAGACGCCCGGCGGGTTTTTGTTATTTGCTGCACTGCATTTCAGAAGTCCGGACGTTTTGACACTGCGTTTTCCGCATAGTTTTGGCGTTTTCCACACTTGCTTTTTTCACCGGATTCGGTGGAAATCCTGGTACCTTGCTATCAAGGTGCGAATACGAACCCTGTTGTATTGAGGCCGATAGGGGGGGATGCAATCAGGGGAGGCCTCGTACCAGTGAGGAGCAATTAATTATGGCTCGTTTTGTAGCAATCGCCATTCTGTTGGCCATCGCGGCCGGCGTGTACGGCTTTATCCAGCGTTCAAACGTCACCGCCGCGCAGATGCAGATCGCTGAAACCCAAAAAGAACTCGCCACCTGGAAGACACGCGCGAACCAATACCAGTCGGAAAACAAGAGCGCGTCCGCCAGCCTTGAATCTTGCAAGGCGCAGGTGACTGAAATCCAGACGGCGCTCGACGCCGCCAATGCCGCCAAGAAGCCGGCCGCGAAGCGCTAAGCTTCCGCGTCGCGCATCGCAATAACAGGGACAGGCCTCGCGGCCTGTCCCCTTTTTCTTTGGCCGCCTTTCTTTCAGTCCGGCGTCTGCGGCCTGCCGGCTTGCCATTTTCCCCAAGCTCTGTCCTGATGCGCCGCCCTGATGTCAGCTTGGTGTGCGATGGATCTCTCTGCGGTTTTGATGGCGGTTGTGCTCGGCATTGTCGAAGGCGTGACCGAATTCCTGCCAATCTCATCTACCGGCCACTTGATCCTGGTCGAGGACCTCCTGGGCTTTAAAGGGCCTGCCGGCGATGTCTTTGAAATCGTCATCCAGCTCGGCGCGATCCTGTCGGTCGTCTGGATCTACCGCGTCAAATTGTGGACCACGGCGTTGGGCTTCTTCCGCCCCGGCCCCGAACAGCGCCTGACCATCAACGTGGTCATCGCCTTCCTGCCAGCCGCCATCATCGGCGTGCTGGCCCATGATATTATAAAATCCGTGCTGTTCTCGCCCTGGGTAGTCTCGGCGGCGTTGATCGTCGGCGGCATCGCCATCCTCATCATCGAGCGCACGCAGAAGGATCACCCCATTAAAACCGTCGAGGACCTGCCGCCCGGCAAGGCATTAGCGGTAGGATTTTTCCAGTGCATCGCCATGATCCCTGGCATGTCACGCGCAGCGGCGACCATCATGGGTGCGTTGCTGGTGGGCGTCGCGCGCCCGGCAGCCGCGGAGTTTTCGTTCCTGCTGGCCATTCCCACGATGTTCGGGGCGACGCTCTACGATCTCTATAAGAATCGCCACACCCTGACCTCTGACGGCCTAGAGTTCATCGCCATCGGCTTCGTGGTGTCGTTCGTGGTCGCGCTGGTGGTGGTCAAATGGCTGTTGCGCTACATCTCGGCGCATAACTTCAGCGCCTTCGCCGTCTACCGCATCGTCATCGGCTTTGTGATGCTCGGCATTCTGCTTCTGCGCTAGCGGGGGCGAAAATCGGCCACGTGCACGTCGCCGCCTTCGGTGCCGACCAGCAGCTTGTCGCCGTCCGGATTCCACACCAAGGTTGTAATCGCATTGCCGTTGGCCTTCGTCACCAGCTTGGCGCCCGGCTGTCCGGGCTGACCCAGCATGACCGAACCATTCTCAAAGCCCGCCGCGACGATGTCGTGCAGCGGATGGGCGGCCACGGCGCTCACAATTGAATCGCCCGCGCCGCCGAATTCCGTGGGCGCCTTGCCCATGGGGCCCCCGCCGGTAAAGGGCCAGCAGATCACACGCTCCGAGCCGCCGGTGGCGAGGTAATGTCCGCGTCTCGTAAACGCCATGGAGCGCACCTTGGCGGCATAGCCCGACATGCGCATATGCTCGCCGTCCGACAGCCGCCAGCCGTGCAGCGCGTTCTCCTGCATCGCGGTCATCACGTAATCGCCGTCCGGCGACCATGTGACCTGCAGATGCGAGCCCTTCCATTCAAGCCGCGTCGGCTCCGACGATTGTGTCGCCAGCCACCATAGGCTCACGCCGTTGTAGTGTGTGGCTGCCAGCCGCTTGCCTTTCGGATTGATGGCCAAACCGCCCACCGAAGTCGCGTGGGTTAACTTACGGGCCTCGGCGCTCTTCTTGCCAAGGACATAGGCGTCCTTACCCGAGGCGTAGGCGCGTATACCGCTGGCGGCATGGGTGGTGACGTGTTCGATCCAGCGGCCTTTGACTTCGGCAACGGTCTCGATTGTCCCGACCGCCGCGATGCGCACCAGCTTGCCATCGTCGCCGCCGGACAGGAATGCGCCCTTGTCGATATCGGCGGCCAAGCACAAAGCCGCACCGCCATGTGCGCGGGCCGTCAGAGATTCGGCATCCAGTGTCTCGCTGTCGATCAGGCGCACGGTACCGTCGCCCAAGGCAACTGCGAACAGACGGCCGTTGACGGCGGCCGCCACGACATAGTCGCCGAATGGGAATGTGGCGATGCGCCCGCTTCCGCCGCCACTGCTGCCGCTGTTGCGTTGTTCTGCCGTGACCATGTTAGGCGACGCAATCCTCGAAGCCTTTGCGCAAGGCCGCTTCGTCGAGTTTGCGGCCAATGAGCACAATGCGGCTGCGGCGCTTGTCTTTCGCGGGCCATGCGCCGGTGTAAGCGCCCTCTGACACCATGTGCACGCCCTGGAAAACAAAGCGATTGTCGTTGCCGGCCATGTTGAGGATGCCCTTGCAGCGCAGGATGTCCTGGCCCTGGCCCATCAGCACGTCGTTGACCCAGGTGTCGAACTTGGCCGCGCTCAAAGGCTTGTCGCTGGTCAGCGAAATGCTGCGGATCTCGCTGTCATGCAGCGGGTTGGCGGCGTCATGCGCGTGATGGTGATGATCGTGCCCGTGGTCGTGATGATGATCGTGATCATGCCCATGCCCATGATCATGAGTCGGATCGAAGGCATGGCCGTGCAGGAAGCAAGGATCGAGCTCCAGCACGCGATTAAGATCGAAGGCGCCCTTGTCGAGAATCTCATTCAGCGCAATGCCGCTGCGCACCGTGTGATGGATCGTGGCGAAGGGATTGAGGCTGCGAATACGCGCCTCGATCTTCTTCACCTGCTCGGGCGAGACTAAATCGGTCTTGTTCAGCAGCACGATATCGGCGAAGGCGATCTGCTCTTCGGCTTCGTTGCTGTCGGCCAGGCGCTGTTCGATGTGCTTGGCATCGACGACGGTTATGATGCTGTCTAGGCGGGTCTTCTTCTTGACGTCGTCGTCGGTGAAGAAGGTCTGGGCCACAGGCGCCGGATCAGCCAAGCCGGTGGTTTCCACGAGAATGGCGTCGAACTTCTCGCGGCGCTTGAGCAGGCTGCCGATGATGCGGATCAGATCACCGCGCACGGTGCAGCAGATGCAGCCGTTGTTCATCTCGAAGACTTCTTCGTCGGCGCCGACCACCAGGTCGTTGTCGATACCGATCTCGCCGAATTCGTTGACGATGACGGCGTATTTCTTACCGTGGTTTTCGGTCAGCACGCGGTTGAGCAGGGTGGTCTTGCCGGCGCCGAGGTAGCCGGTCAGCACCGTGACCGGGATCGCGCCCGTGTCTTTGTTGGTTTGGCTCATGCCATTCTCCTGGAGGAGGCTTTTATGTGGCCGATATATAGGCTGTGCGGGGCCCCTGGAACAGGGGGGCCAAAACGCAATCGGCGCGGACCTTGCGGACCGCGCCGAGGGTATTCGGTATCGCGAAGACGGCTTAGGCTTCGGTTTCTTCTTCCTTGGCTTCCGTCTCGACGGCTTCGGCTTCACCTTCGCCGGCGAGCTTGGCGGCATCTTCGGCGCGTTCCAGCATCGCTGCCGCCTGGGCGGCAGCTTGCGCGGCCGTCTGGTTGGCTTCTTCGACCGAGCGGGCGACGGTGAATTCGACGTCGACCTTCACTTCCGGGTGCAGACGCACCGGAGTCTTGAAGCTGCCCAGGGTCTTGACCGGCGCATTCAGCAGAACCTGCGTGGTGCGCTCCAGCGGAATGCCCTTTTCCTTCAGCGCGTCGGCGATGTCGCGCGCGCTGACCGAGCCGTACAGCTGTCCGCCTTCACCGGCCTGACGCACGATGATCAGCTTCAAGCCGTCCATCTTCTTGGCGACAACCTGAGCCAGGTCGCGCTGCTTGATGTTGTCGGCTTCCAGCTCGGCCTTCTTGGATTCGTAGAGGGCCTTGTTGTCCTTGTTGGCGCGCAGCGCCTTTTTCTGCGGGAACAGGAAGTTGCGGGCAAAGCCCGGCTTCACGTTCACCACTTCGCCCATCTGACCAAGACGGTCGATACGTTCGAGCAAAATAACTTCCATCACTCACCTCCTGACGCCCGCGTCAAATAGCGCGCGCGTATTTGCAAAAAACTGTCCATTGCGCCCAAGCCCACCAGCAAGCCCCAGCACCCGATCATCAGGGTCCAGGAGATACTGGCCGTCACCAGCGCCACTACGTAAAACGCCGCCAGCCAAATCAACCGCTGCTTTGTCCCCGCCGCGGCGCTATGCACCACCGCGAGGCCTTGCAGCACCAGCGGCAAACTCAAGATCGTCGCCGCGTTGCCGGCGATGAAGCCGGCGTCGTTTCTCAATCCCATCGCCGCGATGGCCGCCGCCCCGAACAGGGCGAAAAACCACTTGGGCGCTTCAAACCCGCGATAGTCCGGCGTCGGCCACATCGCGAGGCTCATCTTCGTCAGCATCAGCTGCCCTAAACCAGCGCTCAGTATCGCCCGAGAGCACCAGTTCCAGGCCGCGGCTCCCGGCAGCAGACCCGCCACCTGGCGCGCCATCTCTGCGCGCGCTGCGGCGAAGTCGGCGCTACCCGGCGCGGTTGCTTCCGAAGGCGTTGCCGCCGCCAGAAACTGATCAAGCTGCGCCTTCAGAGCCGCCTCGATCCCATCCGATCCCGCCGCCGACCCCATCGAGGCCATGGCGAGACCTGTAACCACTGCCGCAACGGCCGCCAGCACCAACCAACTGACCGTGCGACCGACATCGGACCCGGGCAACGGAGTGCCGCCCTTCAGCATCGCGGCCAGTCCCAAACGGGACAACACGGCCACAGGTGCTGCGTCCAACGCCAAATATGCGGTCGCGAGCGGGAAGGACCCCGTCACGACCATCACCGTCACCGCGCCCGAGACAATCGCCAAGGGCAGAAGGGCGCCTCCCAAACCGAAGGCCACCATCGCCAGCGGCAGCGGCGACAACATTGCTCCGACCAACACCCCCAGCACAGACTGGCGCAGGGCCGCCACCAGAAGCAAAGCGCCCAGCGCTCCGGCAACGACGGCGATGGTGCTGGGTCGTATCACATCAGATCGCGACGACGTACGGCAGCAGCGCCAAGAAACGCGCGCGCTTGATGGCCTTGGCCAGTTCGCGCTGCTTCTTGGTGGACACTGCGGTGATACGGCTCGGCACGATCTTGCCGCGCTCAGAGATATAGCGCTGCAGCAGACGTGTATCCTTGTAGTCGATCTTCGGCGCGTTGGCGCCCGTGAACGGGCATGTCTTGCGACGGCGGAAGAACGGTTTGCGTCCTGCGGGTGCGGCCATCTTTATTCTCCCGTGCTCGGAGTGGAATCGCCATCGAAGGAGCGCGGACGGCGTCCGGAGCTAAAGCGGTCACCACCGCCACCGCCACCAGCGCCTTCTTCACGCGGACGACGGAAACCGCCGCCACCGCCGAAGCCGCCGCCTTCACGTCCACCGCGACCGCCACCGGGGCCGCCGAAGAAGCCGGTACGCTCGGCCGGGCGATCCTTGTTGATCAGAACGGCCGACTGGCCTTCTTCCAAGGTTTCGACGCGCACGGTCAAATAGCGCAGCACATCTTCGTTGATGCGCATGCGGCGTTCGTATTCATTGATCGCCGCCGGAGGGGCGTCGATGTTGAAGAATACGTAGTGACCCTTGCGGTTTTTCTTGATGCGATAGGTCAGCGAGCGCAGGCCCCAAAGCTCGCGCTTTGTGATCTTGCCGCCACCTTCTGTAATGATGTTGGTGAGCTCGTCAGCCAGCGTGTCCACCTGGGTGGTGGCAATGTCCTGGCGCGCGATCACCACGCTCTCGTAGAGAGGCATGTAGTTCGATCTCCCTCTGGCTTTTCTCGTCCCAGAACACCGACCATCGGCGTTAAGGGCATAGCCGGGCCTAAAGGACCGGCAAGGAGTTATGTAAGGGCGCGGAATATACACATTTACTTTGGCCCGGCAAGGCATTCCGCCGGGGTTGCAGAATCCCAGAACCCCCCCGCCGGCGAGCCCGTACCGCTAAAAATATATATTAATATCAATCACATAACCTGGAGAAATTTAGCTTTCCTTGACAGGCGGCGGCGCATGGGTCACCTCTGTCGCCGCAATAACAGGCGGATAAGCGCCGCGAAATGAGGGAGATTTCATGAGTTGGGCTTATGTCTTCCCCGGCCAGGGCTCCCAGGCCGTGGGCATGGGCAAGGAACTGGCTGCCGCCTTTGCCGAAGCGCGCGAGATCTTTGGCGAGGTTGATGAGGCCCTGAAACAGAAGCTCTCGACCCTGATGTTCGAGGGCCCGGCCGATGCCCTGATCCTGACCGAAAACGCCCAGCCGGCCTTAATGGCTGTCAGCATGGCCGTGGTGCGCGTGCTGGAAAAGCAGGGCCATATGTCGATCCGTAGCACCGCCCGCTACGTCGCGGGCCACTCGCTTGGTGAATATTCGGCCCTGGCGGCGGCCGGCTCGATCACCGTCTCCGACGCCGCGCGACTCCTCAGGATCCGTGGCCAGGCCATGCAGAAAGCGGTTCCCGTGGGCGAGGGCGCCATGGCCGCGCTCCTGGGCCTTGATGTCGATGCGGCCCTGGAAGTCGCCAGCGAAGCCTCCGGCGGCGGCGAGATTTGCGCAGCCGCCAATGACAATGCCCCGGGCCAGGTCGTCGTTTCGGGTCACCGGGCGGCCGTCGAGCGCGCCATCGAGATCGCCAAAACCAAAGGCGCCAAGCGCGCCATGATGTTGCCTGTCAGCGCGCCGTTCCATTGTCCGCTGATGAAGCCGGCCGCCGATGTCATGGCCGAGGCCCTGGCGCGCGTGACCATCGTTTCGCCTTCGGTGCCGGTGATCGCCAACGTCACCGCCGCCACCGTCGTCGATCCCGACGAAATCCGCCGTCTGCTGGTCGAGCAGGTAACGGCGATGGTGCGCTGGCGTGAAAGCGTGCACGTGATGAAGGACGCCGGCGTCGATACGCTGATCGAATTAGGCGCTGGCAAAGTGCTGAGCGGCCTGGCCAAGCGCATCGATCCCGAGCTCACCGGCATCAGCGTGCAGACGCCGCAAGACATCGAAGAATTTCTTAAGCGCCGCTAAAGGCCACGGGAGCGACTAATGTTCGATTTGTCCGGTAAAACCGCACTTATCACCGGCGCCAGCGGTGGTCTGGGTTCAGCCATCGCGCGCGCGCTGCATGCGCAGGGGGCAACCGTCGCGCTGCACGGCTCGCGCAAGGATGCGCTGGAAACGCTGGCCCTTGAGCTTAAAGAGCGCGCCCATGTTATCGTCGCTAATCTCACCGAAAGCGATGCGGTGGTCGAGAAGCTCATCCCCGATGCCGAGGCTGCCATGGGCCAGGTGGATATTCTGGTCAACAATGCCGGCATCACGCGCGATGGCTTGATCCTGCGCATGAAGGATCAGGATTTCTGGGATGTCATCAACCTCAACTTGGGGATCGCCTTCAAGCTCTGCCGCGCGTCGGTGAAGGGCATGATGAAGCGCCGCTATGGGCGGATCATCAATATCTCGTCGGTGGTCGGCGTCACCGGCAACCCGGGCCAGACCAATTACGTGGCGTCAAAAGCCGGGCTCATCGGCCTGACCAAGTCCCTCGCGCAGGAAGTCGGCAGCCGGGGCATCACCGTGAATGCGTTGGCGCCCGGTTTCATCACCAGCGCCATGACCGAGAAGCTGAACGACGAGCAAAAGGCCCGCATTCTGTCCAGCATTCCCCTGGGCCGCATGGGCGAGGGGGCGGAGGTGGCCGCCGGCGTGGTTTACCTCGCCAGCGCCGAGGCCGGGTACGTTACCGGCCAGACTTTGCACGTGAACGGTGGTATGGCGATGATATGACAACGGCAAACATCTGATAGGGAAAGCCTTTGACGGCTTTGGCCGCGTGCTCTAGCCAAGAAAAATGTAATATGCTACTCAACCCCTCGTCCGGACTGGGCGCCACCCGCTAGGGGAAACATGGATGTCCCAACCCGTTGATTGCGCACGCTAAAAATTATCCATTTAAAAAATAACTGCCTGAGGAAATGCGAATGAGCGACGTTGCTGACCGCGTGAAAAAGATTGTCGTGGAGCACCTCGGTGTTGAAGAGTCGAAAGTGACCGACAACGCCAGCTTCATTGACGACCTGGGTGCCGACAGCCTGGATACAGTCGAGCTGGTCATGGCCTTCGAAGAGGAATTCAGCGTCGAGATCCCCGATGATGCGGCGGAGAAGATCCTGACCGTGAAGGACGCGATCGCCTTCATCCAGGCGAACGCCAGCAAATAGTCCTCGTGATTTTCGATTGGGCGCATGCCCGGCGAATACGAGCCAGTTAAGAGTGCAATGGGGCCTTGGAAGATACCGGGTCCCATCGCCATTTCTGGAACACTGAACGGGAATTTGGTTCATGGCCTTCGAACCTAAACGTGTTGTCGTTACCGGTATCGGACTCACCACGCCGCTCGGCAATGGTGTGGCCGGCAATTGGGAATCCTTGATCGCCGGTAAGTCCGGTCTCGGTCCCATTACCCGCTTTCCGGCCGAGGATCTGCCGTGCCGCGTCGGCGGCGAGGTGCCCCTCGCTGAAGATCATCCCTACAAGTTCATCGCCGACGCCGTGGTGTCGCCGAAAGACCGCCGACGCATGGACGACTTCATCGTCTATGCGATCTCGGCAGCCGACGAAGCGATTAAAGACTCCGGCTGGGTGCCGCCCACCGACGAAGCGCGCGAGCGCACCGGCGTGATGATCGGCTCAGGGATAGGCGGTCTCGCCACCATCGACGACACCTCGAAGACTCTGCACGCACAAGGTCCGCGCCGCGTCTCGCCGTTCTTTATTCCGGCGAGCCTGATCAATCTGGCCACCGGCCAGGTCTCCATCAAGCACGGCTTCAAGGGTCCGAACCATGCGCCGGTCACGGCCTGCGCCACCGGCGCCCATGCGATTGGCGACGCCGCGCGCTTGATTAAATATGGCGACGCCGACGTCATGGTCACGGGCGGCGCTGAGTCGGCGCTTTGCCGTTTGGGTATCGCCGGCTTCGCAGCGATGAAGGCTCTGTCCACCAGCTACAACGACACCCCCACACGCGCATCGCGCCCCTGGGACAAAGGCCGCGACGGCTTTGTCATGGGCGAAGGCTCGGGCGTCTTGGTGATCGAAGACCTTGAGCACGCCCGGAAACGCGGCGCGAAAATCTACGCCGAAATTCTCGGCTACGGTCTCGCCGGCGACGCCTACCATCTGACGGCGCCGGCCGAAGACGGCTCGGGCGGCTTCCGCGCTATGCGCGGCGCGCTGCGCGATGCCCACCTCAATGTCGATCAGATCGACTACGTCAACGCCCACGGCACCTCGACGCCCAAGGGCGATGAAATCGAACTGGGCGCGGTCAAGCGTCTGTTCGGCGATCAGGCTTACAAGCTGTCGATGTCGTCCACCAAGTCGGCCATCGGTCACCTGCTCGGTGCGGCGGGCGCAGTGGAAGCGATCTACTCGTTGCTGGCGCTGCGCGACCAAGTGGCGCCACCGACTTTGAACCTCGATGATCCATCTGACGGCTGCGACATCGACCTCGTGCCGCACAAGGCCAAGGAGCGCAAGATCCGCTACGTGATGTCGAACTCTTTCGGCTTCGGAGGCACTAACGCTTCCCTCGTTATCGGCCCGCCCCCTTAAGCTGCAACGACCCATGACGCCCGTAAGCATGACGTCGATGCCCTCATGAAGCCGGCGCGCGTTCTCGGCGTATTTGTCCTGCTGCTTGTCATCGCCGGCGCTGCCGCCAGCGGAGCGTATATCTGGTTCACACGCGCGGTGACCGCGCCGGGACCGCTTCAGGCGCCGGTGACGGTGATCATCGCGCCGGGCTCAGGCGTTGCATCCATCGCCCGCCAGCTGGCTCAGGCCGGCGTGGTTGCCGAGCCTTGGATGCTCACCCTCGAAGCCCGCCGCAGTGGGCGCGACCGCGCTTTGAAGCCCGGCGAATACCGCTTCGACGCTGCCATCAGCATGACCGATACGCTGGCCAAGCTTGTGCGCCACGACGTGGTCGCGCGCTTTGTCACCGTGCCCGAAGGCCTGGTGACCGCCGAAATCACGACCATTCTCGATGCTGCCGAGGGCCTCACGGGCGCTGTCGCATCGCCCATCGCCGATGGCGACCTGTTGCCTGAAACCTATCGCTACGAATGGGGTGATCCGCGCGAGTCCGTCATTGCTCATATGCGCAGTGCCCGCGACGCGGCGCTCAAGGACCTTTGGGCGACACGCGCCGAAGGCCTGCCGCTTGATTCGCCCGAGCAGGCTGTGGTCCTGGCCTCCATCGTCGAGAAGGAAACCGGC
>Ga0114970_10003062_pt1 | contig 12375 bp, 12 predicted proteins | sample M_140205_XF_Meta_FD_87030 | JGI IMG/M metagenome (GOLD analysis project Ga0114970, IMG submission 87030) | Freshwater microbial communities from Lake Montjoie, Canada to study carbon cycling - M_140205_XF_MetaG | ecosystem: Environmental > Aquatic > Freshwater > Lake | place: Lake Montjoie... | reverse complement strand
CGCGCGACATGCCTTCGCGCATCAGGCGCTTCATGTAGCGCACGGACAGTGGGGCCTTGGAGGCGATGCGCGCGGCCAGCGCGCGGGCGGCGGGCATCAGTTCATCGGGCTCGACCACGCGGCTCACCAGGCCCATGCGCTGTGCGTTGGCGGCATCGATGGGTTCGCCCAGCAGCAGAACCTCGCAGGCGTTCTCCCAACCCACGATGCGCGGCAGCAGCCACGGTGCGCCGGCGTCGGCCAGCAGTCCACGTGTGACATGCAGGTCGTTCAGCTTGGCAGTCGTCGACATGATGCGGAAATCGCAACCCACGGTGAGTTCGAAACCGACACCGACGGCCGCGCCGTTGATGGCGGCGATCAGCGGCGTGTCCATGCGCGCCATGACGTAGGCCGGTCCGATGATGGCCCGCTCGATGGTCAGGAGCGAACTCTTCTCGCGCGCTTCAAGGCGACCCTCCGACATATCGGCGCCAGCGCAGAACGCGCGTCCGGCCCCGGTGAGGATGACGGCACGAATCTGATCGTCCGCTTCGGCATCCGCCAGCGTGTCGGCGAGTTCCTGGCGCATGACGGCCGAATACGCGTTCATCTTCTCGGGACGGTTGAGGGTGATGGTGGCGACGAAGTCGGCCTTTTCGTAAATCAGGGTCTCTGGCACCGGCAGCTCCTTTGTTGTGTGGACATTTATGTTCGTGACGACGCTTTGACGACCCGGCGGTTCGTGTACTAACGCGGGTGATCATGATGTTCGTTGCTATATTAACCCGCGCGCAGTCAATGGGCCGTCATCAAGGTAACATTGCAGGCTGTGCTCAACGTAGGCTCGCTGCTCGAAGGCGAAGTCGGCGGCCACGCGTTGAAAGCTGCAGCGGACGCCGTTTCAAAATATCGCAGAAAAGGAGCGAGGCTTGGACTTCAAGTGGACGACAGAGCATGACGCCTATCGCCAGCGGATCAAGGATGTTCTGAAGAAACATCTTCCCGCTGACTGGGCGCAGAAGTCGTTGTATGACAACGGCAGTGATTTCACCGTCGCGTTCTCCAGGACGTTCTGCCCCATTCTCGCCCAGGAGGGCCTGCTGATTCCGCATTGGCCGAAGGAATACGGCGGCGGCGGCATGGATGCATTCCATCACTGGATCCTCAATGAGGAAATGTGGGCTGAAGGCGAGCCGCGTGCCTATCAGTACATGAGCATCAACTGGGTCGGTCCGGCCTTCATCAAGTTCGGCACCGAGGAGCAGCGCAAGGTGCACTTGAAGGGCATCACCTCGGGGACGATCTCCTATTGCCAGGGCTTCTCCGAGCCGAACGCCGGCTCGGATCTGGCTGCCTTGCGCACGCGCGCCGAGAACACCGGCAGCAGCTACGTCATCAACGGTTCCAAGATCTGGACCTCGGCCGCCAGCTTTGCCGACTACTGCATCCTGCTGGTCCGCACCGGTCCGCAGGGGCGCGGCGGCATCACGGTGCTGGTGGTGCCGATGGATACCAAGGGCATCACGGTACGCGTGATTCCCAGCCTGCAGGGCGCGCGCGCCATCCACGAAGTGTTCTTCGACAATGTCGAAGTACCCTTGTCCGCGCTGCTGGCTGAACAGGACAAGGGCTGGGGCGTGGTCACGCAGATTCTCAGCAACGAACGCATTGGCGCGCCGCGCTATGCGCTGACCTGGCGCGGCTTCAATCGAGGCATTGAGTTGCTGAAACAGCATGGCCGCTTCAAGGACAGCGACGTGCAGGCTGCTGCGGCGCGTTGTCAGGGCGCGCTGGAAGCGGCCAAGGCGCTGGCGCTCCGGGTCATCGACGGGCGCGTCAAGGGCAAGCCGGCCGATGCCGAGACCAACGTGGCGCGCTACGCTGCGGTGATGGCCGATCGCAGCGTGTGCGAGTTCCTCGGCAATTACGTGCCGGACTTCATCTTCGCCGCCGATGAGCCGATGCTGGCGTCAGCCTACAAGCGCACGGCGTCGATCGGTATCGCCGCCGGCGCCGCCGAGGTGCAGCTGAACCTTATTTCCCGCAACCTGCTCAAAATGCCCCGGGAGGAATAGCATGGACTTCGATTTCGACTCCGACCACATTGCTCTCGAAGCAGGCTTGGATCAGTTGCTCGCCAAGTACCGCGGTTCGCTGCCGGCCGGCAGTGCCGCAGCCTTGCAGGAGAATCCCGCCATTGCGGCCAGCCTGCGCGAAGCCGGCTATTTCGACATCGAGCGCGAAATGGGCGCCACGGGCGCTGTCATGCTCATCGAGGCGGTGGCCAAGCTCCCCTACACACTCGAAGTCGCCGCGTCGGCTCTGATCGCTCCCAAGCTGTCGAAGCAGCCCCTGCGCGGACCGATCGCCTTGTCACAGGGCTCGCTGGCGACGCCGACAAGGTTTCTTCCCCAAGCGAGTACGGCGCTCCTTGCCGACGGCAATCAGGTGCGAGCCATGGATCTGACGGGTTGCAAGGTTGAAGCACTGTCATCGCAATTTGCCTACCCGTACGGACGCTGCGCGGCAGCCGATATCGGCAAGGCGCCGGTATTGCCCGGGGTGACGGTGGCTCAGCTCCAGCAGTGGTGGCAAATCGGCCTCGCCGCGGAGATCGTCGGCGCCATGCACTCGGCCATCGACCTGACGGTCGAATACGTCAAGAACCGCCGCCAGTTCAATCGTCCGCTCGGATCCTTCCAGGTGATCCAGCACCGTCTGTCGGAATGCACCGTGCTGCTGCATGCCGCGCGCCTGTTGACCTACAAGGCAGCGTGGAGCGGTGAACCGATCGATGCGGCGCTGGCAGCCGCCTATGCGCAGGATGCGGCGGTACGCGTGGTGTACGAAACCCACCAGTTTCACGGCGCCATCGGCCTGACGCTGGAATACCCGCTCCACTACTGGACCAATCGCCTGCGTCGTTTGCAAGGTGAGTTGGGCGGCGCCTCGCAACAGGGTTCGCGGGCGGCGCAGGCCTTGTGGGCGGCATGATGGGTCGGTGCGGGCAATGACCGTGATGGCAGGGGCAGTGGGTTAGATGGCGACTTACGCCATCGGTGACGTGCAGGGTTGTTTCGATGAACTCGAGCGCCTGTTGGTCGCCATCGGGTTCGATCGCCGCAGCGATCGTCTCTGGTTCGTCGGCGATCTGGTCAATCGCGGACCCAAGTCGCTGGCCACGCTGCGCTTTGTCAAAGCGCTGGGTGACGGCGCGGTCACCGTGTTGGGCAACCACGACCTGCACTTGCTCGCCGTCGCCGAAGGTTTTGCCAAGCGTCGCTACGACGACACCATCGATGACATTCTGGAAGCGCCGGATGCGCCGGAATTGCTGGCCTGGCTGCGCAGCCAGCCGCTGCTGCATCGCGAAGGCGAATTCCTCATGGTGCATGCCGGCTTGCTGCCGGGTTGGACTCCCGACATGGCTGCAGGCCTGTCCGTGGAAGTGGAGCGCAAGCTGCGTGGCGCCGGCTATGCGGAATTCCTGTCCAAGCTCTACGGCGGCAAGCCTGATCGCTGGAGCGACGATCTGCGCGGCGCGGACCGGCTGCGCGTGATCATCAATGCCATGACGCGCATGCGATTCTGCTCATCGCAAGGCGTGATGGAATTTGAAACCAAGGGTGAGACGGCCAAGGCACCTGCCGGCTACCTGCCCTGGTTCGATGTGCCGGGACGCTGTTCATCGAATGTCACGGTGGTGTGCGGACACTGGTCCGCCTTGGGAGTGAAACTGGCGCCGAACCTGCTGGCGCTGGATTCCGGTTGCGTCTGGGGCGGCAAACTCAGTGCAATCCGTCTCGAGGACCGTCGCCTGTTCCAGGTGCACTGCGCGACGAAAGGCCTGCCGCTGAAGTCGTCGCGCTGACTGGCACACCCAGTGCTGCCGCGACAGCCGCTTCTGCCTGTCGAGCCAGTTCACGTCGCTGGCGGCCCGCGCAGACCAATGGTGCAAGCCACTGCACATCGGCAACGATCGTTCGAGCCGATGTCGTTGACCACAGTGATTCCACAAACGTTGTTTCACCGACGAAATCGGTGGCGCTGCAGTGACCCCCATTGCGATCGGTATAACGCAACGCCAGCGGAACCAGCGTTGCGCCGGCATCGATGGCCGGCTGGAACAGCGCGGCGTGAAAGCGACCGATGGACAGGCCGTCGCTGGTGGTGCCTTCGGGATAGATGCCGACGACGGTACCCCCCTGCAGCGCGGTCACGATAGCGGCATTCACATGCCGCGTGGCGCTGCGCCGGCCGCGCTCGATGAACAGCGTTCCGACGCGTGCGCACAACCAGCCCACCAGCGGCCATTGGCGGATCTCCGACTTGGCGACAAAAACGGACGGATGGCTGGCCAGCACGACGAAGATGTCCAGCCAGGAAATGTGATTGGTGACCAGCATGCACACCGGCGGCAGTTTATCGGGATGGTTGGTGGCGTGAACGCGAACAGCCAGGATGGTCAGCAGCTGGCGCGACCAGCGCCGCACTTCGCCGCGTTGTTGCGCCGGCGACAAGCGCGGAAACCGGAACAGGGCAATGACCAGTCCGCGCAGCAGATGCAGCGCCACTCGCAGAATGCGCAGGCAGCGCGTGATGAACGGTGTCGGGCGAGGAGACAACGGCAGGGTCCGGTTTCTTCAGAGTGCCGGACTATAGCCCAAGGTGCGGGAAGGCTGGTCCGTAGGCTGGAGCGATTGCGCGGCGCGGGGACGAGAGGCCAGTGAAGCGGCTTGGCGACGGAACCATCAATTCCGCGAATTCAGACTATCAATATCGCGAAGATGCTCGTCCATAAGCGCTTTACAGGATTGGGTTGTCACAATACTGCAACAACCGAACTGCATCGGCCCGGTGCAACGGGGCGCGACATGTCCGACGCGAAATGGTGCGCCGAACTGTTCAGTGCGTGACGCGTGTCGTACCGCTGCCGGACAACAGCCGCACGCGTTCACCGGGACGGAACTCTTCGTCGGCTTCCTGGGTGATGGCACGCAACTCGCCGTTCTCCAGCCGCACCGTCACTTCGATGCCCTTCTTCTCCGTGACCTTGTGCTCGATGGCGTTGCCGGCAACGCCGCCCGCCACGGCGCCCAGAATGGAGCCGATGGTCGATCCGCGTCCGCCGCCGATGTTGGAACCGGCAATGCCGCCGATGGCGCCGCCGGCGATGGTGCCGACCGGGCCCTGCGCGTTGCCTTCGATGTTGACCTGGCGCACCGACTCGACCACGCCGAGGCGCACGGTCTGCTCGCGTCGCGTCTGGCCGGACGAATAGACGCTGCCGGAATCGCTGGAGGTGGCGCAACCGCCAGCCAGCAGGGTTGCGGCCAGGAGGGCGGATCCGATGATGATCTGGTGGCGTTGCATGGTGTCTTCCATTCAGTTGATCTGCGCTGGCATCTCTGCGCCGGTTCTTCAGCGCCAGTCCCGCATTGGTAATGTTAGTTACCTTAACGCCAAGTCCGCGACGGCGTCAGCGAGTCGTTACAAGTCTTACATCGTTTACATCGATGCCGATCTTGCTAGGGCATCGATGCGACAGCGCTGGCAAGTGATTACAGCTTGGCGCCGAATTCACGCTGATATCGACTGACGATCTCATCGCGGGTCGGCGCATGGTTCTGGCCGCCGCGGCAGGCGATCTTCAGCGAACCCATCAGCGAAGCCAGTTGGCCGGTGGCGCGCCAGTCGCGCCCGATGGCAATGCCGTACAGCAGGCCGGCCCGGTAAGCGTCACCGCAACCGGTCGGATCGACCACGTCTTCTGCCTTAACGCACGGGATGTCCAACTGTTGACCCTCGACATGGATGGTCGAACCGGACGCGCCGCGCGTCACGACCAGCGCTTTCACGCGCTTGGAGAGTTCGACCAGCGTCTTGCCGGTTCGTTCCTCGAGCATCTTGCCTTCGTAGTCGTTCACCGCGACATAGGTGGCCTTGTCGATGAAGTCGAGTAGTTCGTCGCCCGAGAACATCGGCAGTCCCTGGCCCGGATCGAAAATGAAGGGAATATGCTGTTCCGCCAGCTCCCTGGCGTGCTGCATCATGCCGTCGCGGCCGTCCGGGGCGACGATGGCCAGCTTGGCGCCGGTCGCCGCGGTGATGCGATTGCTGTGCGAGAAATTCATCGCGCCCGGATGGAAGGCGGTGATCTGGTTGTCGTCGAGGTCGGTGGTGATGAAGGCCTGCGCCGTCAGTTCCTCGCTCATCTCGGTCACACAGTTGCGCGGCAGCCCCAGCCGGTCCATGCGCTGCAGATACGGGGTGGCATCCGACCCGACCGTGGCCATGATGAGCGGATCGCCGCCCAGCAGCTTCAGGTTGTAGGCGATATTGCCCGCGCAGCCGCCGAATTCACGGCGCAGCTGCGGCACCAGGAACGCCACGTTCAGGATATGGATCTGTTCCGGCAGGATGTGATCCTTGAAGCGGCCGTTGAAGACCATGATGTTGTCGAAGGCGATGGAACCGCAGATCAGTGTGCTCATGGCTATTTCTTGAATGGTTCGGCCCGGGCCACAATGGCCGGGACCTTGGTGAATGTGGAAGATGCGCCAGCCCCCTCAGGGAGGCGGGCCACCCATCTGTCGCGATGGCGAGGAATTACTTCAGGGCGGCAAGCGCTGCGTCGTAGTTCGGCTCGTTGCGGATTTCCGAAACCAGCTCCGAGTGCAGCACCTGGTTGTTCTCGTCGAGAACGACCACGGCGCGCGCCGCGACACCGGCCAGCGGTCCGCTGGTCAGTTCGACGCCGTAGTTGTTCAGGAACTCGCGGCCGCGCATGACTGATAGCGGCACGACGTTCTGGATGCCCTCGGTGGTGCAGAAGCGGCCCATGGCGAACGGCAGGTCAGCGGAAATGGTGGCCACGACCGTGTTGGCGAGACCGGCGGCCTTCTCGTTGAACTTGCGAGCGGAGGTGGCGCATACCGCCGTGTCCAGGCTCGGCACGATGTTCAGCACCTTGCGCTTGCCGGCGAAATCGGCCAGCGAAACGTCTTTCAGGTCCTTGCCGACCAGCTTGAAATCGGGTGCCGCTTGCCCTTTTTGCGGGAAGTTGCCGGCGACGTTGACGGGATTGCCGCCCATGGTGACAGTACTCATTTGAAAACCTCCGGAGTTGGGTTGTTGGTGGAATGTGGGGAACGGGGCGACGCCGCGCGCGGCGCCTGCGGGCAGCGCGGCATGGCCTGACGGGAATGAAGGATAACGGAAATTGTGTTCATGTTTCAGCACGCATTGACCGGTGCCCTATCAGAACCGGGCGGTTGGATGGCGCATGTCGATCCGGCAAAGTCTGGATCAGGGATAAAACAGGTACAGGCGATAGCCGGTGGCCTTGACCGCCGACGCCTCGAAATAGATCTTCACCGGCAATTCCGAACTGGCGGGAAACACGCCGTTCTGGATTCCCGCGATGACATAGTCGCTGGTGCTGATCACACGCCGGGCGACGGGTTGGCCCTGCGCGTCGGTCAGCGTCAGTTCGAGTGCCGGCTGGGCCTGTGCAAACGGCGCGCGATTGCGCAGGGTGGCAGACAGCACCATGACTGCAGGGTTGATGCTGTCCGCCTGCAGGTCGGAAGCCTCGATGCTCATGAGTTCCGCACGTTGCGGGGATGGCAGTTCGCAACCGGCCCAGTCGCACCATTGCACGGCGGTCGCCCGCACCGAGGGAAACAGCAGCACCAGGTCGCCGCGCAGGTGATAGGCGATTTGCGCTGCCAGCGCCGCGAGCAGCAGGATGGCGCCTGGAATGCCGAGCCACTTCGATAGGCCGGGTTGCGTCTTGCGCGGCGCGCCGAATTCCAGTTCCAGCGGCTCCACGGTCGATGCGACCCGCGCTTGGGCAGGTTCGCTGGCACGCGGCGGCATGGCGGCCACTGCCGCATCGATCGGATCAAGTCGGTCATCGGGCAACACGACCGTCGCCGGTTCATCGGCAGTGGAGTCTGCGTCGCCCGCGGTGACGGGGTCTGTGTCGCCTGGAGGTTCAGTATTGTCGTGGGTGTCTGCCTCGGTCGATGAGGCCGGGGATTCGTCTTGCGCTGGTTCGTCTGTGCTAAGCGCCGACTCGTCCTGCTGCGCGTGAACATCGAGACGTTCAGCGCGTGCGTCGTCCAGTACTTCCGCGAAGGGTCTGACAAGGTCGTCGTTGCTGAAGTTTCCGGATTCGGCGGAATGTTCGGCGGGCTCAGACGCGGGCTCCGCAGCGGCGACAGGCAGTTCGGTTTCTCCCTCAGCGGCTGGACTGTCGTCTGAAGAGTCCGGTGCCGATTCGAGCAGTGGATTGTGCGGTTCTGGAACGATTGCGCCGGCGCGTTCTTGCGCGGCTGTCTCGGCTGCTGTACCGGCTGCCGGGACATCGGCCAGCAGTTCCTCGTCGGTGGCAGCAATGAAACTCGTGGCGTCGTAGAGCGGTTCGTCGTCCGTCGCCTCGCCGGAGGCTGTCGGAGGCGATGCAATGCCGGCGGTCGGTGTTGCCGGGGCGGGTTCAATCTCGACGGCGTGGGCTCGTGCGTCGAACACGTGGTTGCAACGTCCGCAACGCACCAGACCGTGACGAAGCGACAACTGCTCCGCGCTGGCGCGAAACGCCGTGGCGCAGTCCGGGCAGCGGGTAATCAGGCTTTGCGCTGACCCGAGAGGCATACCCAGCCCTCCAGTTCCCGTGGCGGTTCGAATTCGAACCACGCACGATAGATGTCCATGACTTCTTCGGCCTGCGCGGCGAGCACGCCGGACAGCGCCATGATGCCGCCCGGTCGAACGTGTCGGGATAGCGCAGGTGCCAGCATCTTCAGCGGATTGGACAGGATGTTGGCGACCAGCATATCCGCTTCGATGGACAGCGTCGTGGCGGCATCGAGAAACTCCGCGGCGACATGATTGCGTCCGGCGTTGTCGCGGGCTGCCGCCACGGCGGCGGGGTCGATGTCCACGCCGACCACGCGCCCCGCACCCAGTCGCGCCGCGGCGATCGCCAGGATGCCGGATCCGCATCCGTAGTCGAGCACGCTTTCGCCGCCTTGTACGCGCCGTTCCAGCCATTGCAGGCAGAGTTGCGTGGTGGGATGGCTGCCGGTGCCGAAGGCCACACCCGGGTCCAGTTCGATGTTGATGGCGTTGCTGTCGGGTTGTTCATGCCAGGAGGGCACGATCCACAAACGCTCCGATATGCGGATGGGCTGGAACTGCGCCTGGGTCTTGCGCACCCAGTCGTCGTCGGGCACCGCCTCGATACGAAACGCCGGTACTGCGGCAAGTCCTGCAGCACGGGCCGCATCGGCCATGAAAGCCGCCGCGTCGGTGGCTTCATCAAGCAATATCGTCAGTCGCAGGCGCGGCCAGGTGGCCGGATCGTCCGTGTTGGGCCAGGCCGCCTCCTTCATGCCCGGTTCGCCATACATCGGCACTTCGTCCGGCGTGCCGACGAGCGGATCATCGGCGCTGACCGACAGCGCGCCCGCGTCGAAGCAGGCGTCCGACAGCGCATTGGCCTCTTCCGCGTCGAGTTCGAAAATCAGGCTCTTGAGGGTCATGGGTGTAGGAGGCTATGCGCCACAGGTCAGATTTCGGATGTTCATGACATTCGACACTCGCTCCGCCGATTCCAGGGAGCGCAGTTTTGCCGACAAGCTCCCTGCCGACAGGATGTCAGCCGCCGGTATCGCGTTTCTTCTGCTGTGCGAGTTTCTGCTCGACATAGTGGATGCTCACGCCGCCCTTGACCACGCGATTGTCCATCAGCAACTCCTGATGCAGCGGGATGTTGGTCAGGATTCCCCCCACCACCATTTCGGACAGCGCGATGCGCATGCGCTTGATGGCCTGGTCGCGCGTCGCGCCATAGGAAATCACCTTGCCCACCATCGAATCGTAGTTCGGCGGCACGCTGTAGCCGTGATACACGTGCGAATCGACGCGAATGCCGGGGCCTCCGGGCGGATGGTAGGACGTGATCTTGCCCGGCGAGGGCACGAAGGTGAACGGGTGTTCGGCATTGATGCGGCACTCGATGGCATGGCCGCGGAACTCGATGTCGCGCTGTCGGAAGGACAGTTTTTCACCGGCCGCCACGCGGATCTGCTCCTGCACGATGTCCACGCCGGTGATCATTTCGCTGACCGGGTGTTCGACCTGCACGCGGGTGTTCATCTCGATGAAATAGAACTCGCCGTTCTCGTACAGGAACTCGAATGTGCCGGCGCCGCGGTAATTGATTTTGCGGCAGGCTTCCACGCAGCGCTCGCCGATGCGCACGCGCTGGCGCGGCGTGATGTCCGGCGCGGGCGCCTCTTCCATGATCTTCTGGTGGCGGCGCTGCATGGAGCAGTCGCGTTCGCCGAGATAGACCACGTTGCGATGTTCGTCGGCCATGACCTGCACCTCGATATGACGCGGATTCTCGAGGTATTTTTCCATGTATAGCGTCGGGTTGCCGAACGCGGCCTCGGCCTCGTTGCGGGTCAGCGACACGGCGTTCTTCAGCGCGGCTTCAGTGTGCACCACGCGCATGCCGCGTCCGCCGCCGCCGCCGGAGGCCTTGATGATGACCGGGTAACCGATTCTGCGCGCCATCTTGATCAGTTCTTCCGGCTCCGGAGGCAGCGCGCCGTCGGAACCCGGCACGCACGGTACGCCGGCCTTGATCATGGTCTGCTTGGCGCTGACTTTGTCGCCCATCAGGCGAATGGTTTCGGGCCGCGGGCCGATGAAGACGAATCCGCTCTTTTCGACGCGCTCGGCGAAGTCGGCGTTCTCCGACAGGAAGCCGTAGCCGGGATGGATGGCTTCGGCGTCCGTGACTTCAGCGGCGCTGATGATGGCGGGGATATTCAGGTAACTCAAGTTGGACGGCGCAGGACCGATGCAGACCGATTCGTCGGCCAGCGTCACGTACTTCGCTTCGCGGTCGGCTTCCGAGTGCACCACCACGGTCTTGATGCCGAGTTCGCGACAGGCGCGCTGGATACGCAGCGCAATCTCGCCGCGGTTGGCGATAAGGATTTTCTGGAACATGGGCATGTGAGGTCGGGCTTTTCTTACCCGATGACGATCAGCGGCTCGCCGTATTCCACCGGCTGGGCGTTCTCGACCAGGATGGCCTTGACCACGCCGTTGTGGTCCGCCTCGATCTCGTTCATCAGCTTCATGGCTTCGATGATGCACACCGTCTGGCCCTTCTTGACGGTGTCGCCGATTTCCACGAACGGCTTGGAGTCCGGCGAGGACGAGCGATAGAAGGTGCCGACCATCGGCGACTTCATGATGTTGCCTTCCGGTTGGGCCGGTGCCGGCGGGGCGGTGGCCAGCGCGGGTGCCGCCGGTGCTTGTTGCATGTGCTGCGGCTGCATCATCACGTACTCGCCGCCGCTGCGGCCGCCGTTCTTGACGATGCGGACCTTTTCCTCGCCTTCCGTCACTTCCAGTTCGGCAATGCCGGATTCCTCAACGAGGTCGATGAGCTTCTTGAGTTTTCTGAGATCCATATTTTCTCCTCCCGGAAATAGCCGCAGCAGTGCTGCCGGCGCCGGTTTCTGATGCGGTATCAGTTCTTGGGTTGAAGGGCAAACTGCAGCGCGAGGTCATAACCCCGGCTGCCGAGGCCGCAGATCGTGCCGGTGGCCACTGCGGAAAAATAGGAATGGTGGCGGAACGGTTCACGCGCGTGCACATTGGAGATGTGCACTTCGATGAACGGGATGCCAACCCCGGTCAGGGCGTCCCGCAGCGCGACGCTGGTGTGCGTATAGCCAGCCGGATTGATGATGATGTACGCGTATTTCTGCATTTTGGCAGCATGTACACGCTCGATCAGCGCACCTTCGTGGTTGCTCTGGAAGCATTCCACGACGGCGCCATAGCCCCGTCCAAGCTGGGCGAGGCGCTGGTTGATGTCGTCCAGCGTTTCGCTGCCGTAGATATGCGGTTCGCGTGTTCCCAGCAGGTTCAGGTTCGGACCATGCAGGACCAGGACTCGCCGCGCGGCCGCTTTGCTTGCTTGCGGCTTGGTCCGCTGCCGGGAGGCCCCTGCAGCGCTTTTTGGAGGCTTTGTCATATCTGCCAGTTTGCCGTAATTACCATCACTTTGTCCACCTGTTAGCCGGAATTGGACACGCACTGACTCTTGATGGCACCTATTTCAGGCTGCCTGCCGGCCCTGGGCGAGCAGTGGCGCGATGACCTCGTCGATTTCCTGTTCGGAGATCTTGCCAAGATGGGTCCGGACCACCTTGCCACCCTGATCCAGCACCACTGTATAGGGCAATGCACCAGCCTTGTTGCCCAGTTGGCGAGAGAGATCGACGGTTTCCAGGCCGCCGATCAGAAGCGCATAAGTGATTTTAAAATCTTTGGCAAATTGCCTTACTTTATCGTCACTAT
>Ga0114970_10003061_pt1 | contig 12377 bp, 12 predicted proteins | sample M_140205_XF_Meta_FD_87030 | JGI IMG/M metagenome (GOLD analysis project Ga0114970, IMG submission 87030) | Freshwater microbial communities from Lake Montjoie, Canada to study carbon cycling - M_140205_XF_MetaG | ecosystem: Environmental > Aquatic > Freshwater > Lake | place: Lake Montjoie... | reverse complement strand
GAGCGGGCGCCCGCCGCCTTTGCCGCTTCCAGAACCGCCTCCATCTCATGGTCATTGAGCGCCGGAATGGCGGGCGCAAACATCACCCCTGCCGGAATGCCCGCATCCGTCAGTCCACGCACCGCCTGCAGCCGTCTTGCTGGCGTTCCGGCGCGCGGCTCCATCACCCGGGCCAGCTTGCGATCCAGGGTGGTGACCGACAATGCAGCCTTGGCCAGGCCATTTCCGACAGGATATCCAGGTCGCGCAGGATCAGGGGCGACTTGGTGACGATGGCGACGGGATGACGGAAATCGCGCAGCACCTCCAGGATGGAGCGGGTGATGCGCAGCTTCTTTTCCAGTGGCTGGTAGGGATCGGTATTGGTGCCCATCGCAATGACCCTGGGCACATAGCCGGGCGCCCGCAGTTCCTTGGCCAGCAGCGCAGCCGCGTTTGGCTTGGCGAAGAGGCGGGACTCGAAATCCGCACCGGGTGAGAGGCCGAGATAGGCGTGGGTGGGACGGGCAAAGCAATAGATGCAGCCATGCTCACAGCCGCGATAGGGGTTGATGGACTAGCTGAAGGAAATGTCCGGTGATTTGTTGCGGGCGATGATGGTACGGCTGGAATTCTGGATGACCTCGGTCCGCAGCGCGGGCGGGGCATCGTCATCAGCCCGCCAGCCATCGTCCCAGCCGTCATCTGCGACACTGGTGGTGACCATGTCTTTTGTGGCGGCGCGGCCGAATGGCTTGGCGGCACTCGCCTGTCGAGCACTCCGCTCCCAACCATCATCGAGCAGTGTCCGGGTTCGCTTTTCATAGCGGCCGGAGGCGTTGGAGAGGGCGCCGCGTCCCCGCAGTGATTCCCGGGGGATAGTCGAATCAAGGACTATGGTCATGATGTAGGACTTTAGGATCTAATATAAGAACAAATCAAGTACAAACTGGTCCATTTTGCACTCGGCTGGCAGCGAGCCGTGCGATGGCGGTCTTGGGGAGCAGGCCCGCCGTCCGCGCCATAAAAAACGCCGCCGGTGATGAACCGGCGGCGCTTCTTTTGGGCTTGCGAACGCGGTTAGCGCGCGTGCGCCGGCAGCAGGATGCCGCGGCCATGGAGATGGCCATGGTGCAGATCGTCCATCGCCTGGTTGAAGTCTTCCAGCGCATAGGTCTGGGTATGCAGCTTGACCTTGCCTTGCGCCGTCAGGGTCATCAGCTCGGCCAGGTCGTTATAGGTCCCGACCAGGTTGCCGACAAAGTTGATCTCGGTGGAGATCATGTCGATCGCCGGCGCCGTGATGGTGCCGCCATAACCGATGACATAGTAGGTGCCCGCACGGCGCAGCATGGCGACGCCGTCCGCGATGGCGGTGCCTTCACCCACAAAGTCGATCACCGCCTCGCAGCCGAAGCCGTTGGTGATGTCCTTGACCTTCTGGATGTGCTTGCCGTCGGCCAGCACGGTGATGTCCGCGCCACTTTCCTTGGCCACCTTCAGGGCGCCTTCGGAACGGTCCACCACGATGATGGTGGCCGCGGTCAGGCACTTCAGCGACTGGATGCCGATGTGACCCAGGCCGCCCGCGCCGATCACCACGGCAAAGGTGCCGGGGTAGAGCAGGGGAACGGCCTTCTTGACGGCGTGGTAGGCGGTCAGGCCCGCATCCGCCAGCGCAGCCACGTCGCGCGGCTTGATGATCGGATCGAGCTTGACCACCGCGCGCGCGCCGGTCTTGAGGAAGTCGGCCATGCCGCCATCGACATTGATGCCGGGGAACAGACCCTGGAAGCAATGCATGTCGTCGCCGGCACGGCACGGGCGGCACAGGCCGCAGGTGACGAGCGGATGGACCATGACCGTGTCGCCGAGGGCGACATGGCTGACGGCGGAACCGATCGCATGCACCCAGCCGCAATTCTCATGGCCGAGCGTATAGGGCAGCGGGACGTTGGTCTTTTCCTTCCACTGGCCCTCGATGATGTGCAGGTCGGTGCGGCAAAGGCCGGCGCCGCCAATCTTGATGATCACATCATGCGGGTCGGTGATCTTGGGATCGTCGACCTCGTCCAGCGTCGGCCGCTGGTCATAGGCATGCAGGCGTACTGCTTTCATGACTACTTCTTCTCCAGCGTGTAGCGCACGGTCTGCAGGCGAATAAGGCCGTCGCGGAACACGAAGGTGTCGATGCCGTCACGAACGCGGGTGTTGGCGGATTCGGCTTCCCATTCCAGGAACAGGGTGTCGCCGTCGAACACGGTATTCAGCTTCCAGGCGGCATTCGGGACATCGGCGAGCAGCTTGGTGAAAGCCTTGCGGATGCCGTCATGGCCCTTGAGGATGCCATCAGGGCTGATGAACACCGCGTCGGTGGTGTAGTCGGTGACGATGCCTTCCAGGTCACCGGCGCCAAGAACCGAACCGTGATGGGCGAAAATTTCTTCGGGTGTGCGAGCCATTACCGTATCCTCCAAAATGTTGTTTGTGGTGGGCGTTTTTTCAGGTGGCGGCAACCGATATGGATGCCACCGGTGGTTTCTTCCGGTGTTTCAGTGTGGCCGAACCATAATGGGCCTTTTTGCCCACATCAAGGGCGCGGGACGGGGATTTCCGGCGGCAAAATGAGAGCCTTGCGCGCCCGCAAATCCTATTGGAAACGGCCTTCGCTCTGGATCACCTCGATCCGGTAGCCGTCGGGATCGGTGAGGAAGAAGAACTGGGCAAAGGGCTTGCCGTCATGCTGCATCGCCTTCAGGTCGGTGGGCTTGAGCCCGGCCGCGACGAGGCGCTGGTGCTCGGCCGCCAGGTCGTCCACCGCCACCGCCAGATGGCCATAGGCGTTGCCCAGGTCATAGGGCTCGGCGCGGCCCTTGTTGACGGTCAGTTCCAGTTCGAACGGGCCGTCCTCACTGCGCAGATACAGCAATGTGAAAGTTTCATAATCCTTGCGCTCCACCACTTTCATGCCCAGCGCGGTCTCGTAGAAAGTGACGGCGCGGGCTTCGTCCAGGACGCGGATCATGCTGTGAATGGCTTTGGCCATGGCGGTGCTCAACTCTCAGATTTTCGAGTGGGCAGGAAATATAGCATCGCCGGCGCCGGGGCAATTTCAACCTGCTTGCCGCGCTGTTGCAACTGCGAAGGCGGTCATGCTTGCCTTTCGCCAGTCCTGCCGACACGATCCTATAGGGCCGCCGCGAGCGGCACGAATTTCCGGGAGGAACGACCATGACCCATTCCAACGGTGACGACACCGACGACAAGCTTTCCCGCCGCACCATGTTCGGCGCCATTGCCGGCGCCGCCGCGGCCGTGCCACTGGTGGCCCAGGCGCAGCCCGCGCCGGCCCCCGCTCCCGGACGTGGCGCCGGCGCGCCCGCCGGTCGCGGCGGCGGACGCGGCAATGCCCAGGGCGGCACCGGTCCGGTCAAGGTGTTGTTCATCTCGGCCTATCATCCCTTCGACCGCGAAAATCTTTTCGCCGCGCTGGATTCCATGGGCCAGGACATCAGCTGGACCCATGTCGAGCATCCCGCTGCCGAAGCCTTCTACGATCCGCAGCTCGCGGCGCCTTATGATGTGCTGCTGTTCTACGATGCCTTTGCCGGACGCGCCCCGGGCGCGACGGGCAGCCGCATGAACGGCCAGGACATGCCGCCTTCCGCCCGGACCCAGGCCAACCTCAAGGCGTTGCTCCAGGCTGGCAACAAGGGCTTTGTCTTTTTCCATCATTCCGTGGCGTCCTGGACGCATACCTGGCCGGCGGGCGTCAACGGCTCCAATGCCTATTCCGAAGTCATTGGCGGCGTCGCCGATTGGGGCACACCGCTGAAGAATGTTCGCGGCAAGGATTACCCGCCCTCGGGTTTCAAGGTGCAGCCGCAGCACATCACGGTGGTCGACAAGAACCATCCGATCACGGCGGGCGTCGAGGATTTCGACATCGTCGATGAAAGCTATCTCTGGCCGGTATTCGAGGATTCCGTCCGTCCCTTGCTGCGCACCAACGCGGTCCAGACCGCGGAGAATTATCGCCCGCAACAGGCCGGCCATCCGCCGGGCAGCAGCCTGACCGGCTGGTACAAGGCGGCCGAGCGTTCGCCCGTGGTCTATATCCAGCACGGCCACGCCAATGAGGCTTGGACCAATCCCAGCTTTAAGCGCCTGATGACCAACGCCATCAAGTGGGCGGCATCGCCGGAAGCCAAGGCCTGGGCCCGCGCCAATGAAAAGCGCATCTTCGTCTGATTGGGGAAAACACATGACTTCTGATGACGACAAGCCCGGCGACAAGAAAGACCTGTCACGCCGCGGCGTCTTCGGCGCCGTGGCCGGCGCGGCGGCGACCGGGGCGCTTGCGACCAGCGCTTTGGCGCAGCGGGGCGGGGGCGCCAATGCGCCGTTGGCTCCCACCGGCGCCGGCTCGCCCATCAACAGCACCAGCCTGGACAATTTGCCCGGGCAGGGCGGCGGCGGCCCGATCCGGGTCCTGTTTCTGTCCTCCTATCATGCCTTCGATCGCGAAAACCTCTTCCGCATGCTGGATCGCTTCGGCACCGACATCACCTGGACGCATGTCGAGCATCCGGCGGCGGAGCGTTTCTACGATCCGGCCCTGGCGGAGGATTTCGACGTCTATCTTTTCTATGACGCCTTCGCCGGCCGCCGCACCGTTACGCAGCCCAATGGCACCCGCCGGACGGCCAACATGCCGCCTTCGGCGCGGACCCAGGCCAATCTCAAGCAGTTGCTGACCAATGGCGACAAGGGTTTCGTGATCTTCCATCACGCCTTGTCGTCCTGGGTCCATACTTGGCCGCCGGGCGTCAACGGCACCAACGCCTATGTCGAAATGATGGGCGGCGCCGCCGACTGGGGCGAGGACCTGCAGAATTTGCGGGGCCGCACCTATCCCCGCTCCGGCTATCGCCAGGGCACGGAACAGCGCTTCACCGTGGTGGATCGCAACCATCCGATCACGGCGGGCGTGGAAGATTTCGACCTGGTGGACGAGCCTTACCAGTGCCCGATCTTCGAGGACTCGATCCAGCCCTTGCTGCGCAGCAGCTTCCAGCCCACGACCGACAAGTTCGCCCATGCGCCCAACGGCGCCAATGTCGGCGCCGGCCATCCGCCGGGCAGCAGCGTGGCGGCCTGGGTCAAGACGGCGGAGAATACGCCGCTCTGCTACATCCAGCCCGGACATGACAACAATGCCTGGTCGCACCCGGCCTATCAGCGCCTGATGCTCAATGCCATCAAATGGGCGGCGTCTCCCGCAGCCAAGACCTGGGCCCGCGCCAACGCCAAGCGCATTTTCGTCTGACGCATTTCGTGATTGCGGTGAAAGGCTCCGGTTCGCGCCGGGGCCTTTTGCTTTTGGGAACTGCAGCGCATTTTCCTCAACTGCGAACAAAGCCGTTAACGCGGTCTTCATCTTCGCAAAAAGTTGCCGGGAGCCACGGCAACCAATTGCGCTACAACACGCTCCTACATTGAACGATATTGTAGGCGAATTCTCATGGCTTCCTCGACGAAAGCCCAGGAATTGCGTGCGCTGCTGGGGCTGGCTATCAAATTGCGGACTTTGGCGGAAACCACGGATGATCTCGCGGATGTCGAGCTTTTCCTGTCGGCAGCGCTTGCGCTCGAGGATCGCGCCAATCTGCTTGCCTTTGGTACTCCCAGCACCCGCCCGCCCGAACACCAGAAAGTCGACATGATCTGCTGATCCAGGTTTGACACCCTTGGTCTCTTCGGTGGAAAGCCCGGCCCCCAAAGGCCGGGTTTTCTGCTTTCCGCAAAGGCGGTTGCGCTGCGCCCCCCGAGACTGCGACTCCCGAAACTGCGACGTAAAGGGATTTTGCGTCCCGCCCCGGTACTGACATTATACCGTCATGATCAGCGTCGTGATCCCGACCCTCAATGCCGAGCGGCAACTGCCCCGCTGCTTCGACAGCCTGATCCTGCCCGCCGTCCGCGGGGTGGTGCGGGAAGTGATCGTGGCCGATGGCGGCTCTTCCGACAGCACCGTGACGATTGCCGATGCCGCCGGCGCCCATATCGTGCAGGCCGGCCGGCGCCGCGCCGCCCAGTTGATGGCCGGGGCCGAGGCGGCGCGCAGCGAGTGGATCCTGTTCCTGCATCCCGAAACCGCCCTGGAACCGGGCTGGGAAGTCGAGGTGGAGTCCTTTCTCCACCAGGCCGTGCCGGAACGCCCGCGCGCGGCGGTCTTCCGGTTTGCGCTGGATGATTTCGACGCGGCCGGCCGCCGGGCCGAGGCCAAGGCGGCGTTGCGCAGCTGGTTGCTGGCCTTGCCCTATGGCGATCAGGGACTTTTGCTGCCGCGGCGCCTCTATAAGAAGTTGGGCGGCTATCGCGACCTTGCGCGGCTGGAGGATGCCGACATCATCCGCCGCATCGGACGGCGCCGGCTGGTGCGCCTGAGATTCCGCGCCGTCAACGCGGCCCGGACACGGCATGGCTGGCTCAAGCCCGCGACGTTGTCGCTACTGCACCTGCTGCGGGTACCTTCGCGAGTCCTGGCGAAATTCTGATCGAATAGCGCGTTACTGCTGCTGCGCGTTGGTGACTTGCACCGGCGCCGGGCGCGCGGCGTCGGCCATGGCGGGCTGCACCGGCGTCGACGCCAGCATCGGCAGATTGCGGCTGGCGGGATTGTAGATCGGCCAGCCGCCGCGCGCCGTCTGGTCCAGGCTGGGCGCATCCTCACCGAAGCGGCGGCGATAGAGCCAGTGATAGAGCATCAGGCGTTTGACGTAGGAGCGCGTCTCGTAAACCGGAATGCTTTCCACGAAGAGCAGGGGATCATCCTTGCCGTCCTTGGTTTCGCGCCAGCGGGTCACCGCGCCGGGACCGGCATTGTAGGCGCCGCCGAGCGCGACCAGATTGCCGCCCAGACTGTCCAGCAGTTGCGCGATGTATTTCTGGCCGACCGACAGCGCCACGCTGGGATCGTTGAGCGTATCGACCTGCTTGACGCCCAGCGCCCGGGCGGTGGCCGGCATCACCTGCATCAGGCCGCGCGCGCCGACCGGCGAGGTCGCCGCAATCTGGAACCGGCTTTCGATGCGGGCAAAGGCCAGCACCAGCGAATGATCGATCTTGTAGCCGTCGGCCGGGCCATAGGCAGGGACCGGAAACAACCCGTTGAGCAGCACGCCACGGGCCGCGCTTTTTTCGCTGGCGCGCAACTCGACATTGGGCACGCCCAGGGCGCGGGCCAGCGCCGCCATGGCGGGATCCAGACGCTCGTCATTCTGGACAAAGGCGCGATTGAGTTCAGGACCAACATAATCAGCGAGCCCTGCCTGCCACAGCGCCACGGCGCGGCGGGCGCCGCCCGCCCGCATCAGGTCGGTGAAATCGGCGGCGCTCAGCACGGCATCGGTGAAGCCGGTCCTGATGTCGACGCCCAATGTGCGCTCGGCGATGATGCCATAGAAGCTGGGATTCTGTTTCGCCGCGAAGGACAGCAGCGTCACCACCTTGGCGGAATCGCCGGTGCGCATATGGGCGCGCGCCGACCAGAAGGCGCCCTGGGCGCGCAGCGTGTTCTGTGCCGCCGCGTTCTGCGCCAGCGCTTCCAGCTTGGCGATGGCGTTGTCCCATTGGCCCATGCGGAAGGCGGCGAAGCCGGCATCCCACAGGAGCTGCGGCACCGACGGATCGGAGACAGCGCCGGCCATGGCATAGGCTTCACTGTTGCGGCCTTCCGCGAGATAGGAGGCGGCGATGCGGTGGGAAAGAATCGCGACATCGTTCACGGTCGCGGTGGCGCGTATCTTGTCGAGCCTGGCGGCGGCGGCGTCGGGATTGCTCGCCTTGATATCGGCAAGAACGCCCGAAAGGATGGCGCGGCCGACATCGTCGCGGGGACTGGGTTCGGGGAGTTCGGAATCTTCGTAACCGCCGCTGCGGCTGCCGACACTCACCGGGGCAGGAATTCCGGTAACCACTGCCACCCTTACACGCTTGCCGGCCCGGCGCACGGTCGTGGTGGAACGCGTCACCGCCAGGCGATAGATGCGGTCGGCGATGGCAAGCTCACGATATTCCTTCAGCCAGGCGGTAAGTTCCGCCAGCGTGGCGCGCTTGGCCTGGGGCGAGAGCAGTTGTTCGGCTTCGACATAGCCTTGCAGCGCATTGTCGCCGACCTTGCCGAGCAGCGTCTTCGATTTGGCGATCTGGCCGGCGCGGGCAGCGGCGATGCTCTCGCGATAGAGCGCGGCGTCGCCGGCGCTCAGCACTTGCGGCGCGACCGACGGCGCAGGTTCCTGCGCGCTTGCGGTTCCCGCAAGCAACATCAGCAGGCCAATAGTTAATGCGCCGCGCGTGAAAATCTTAACGCCCCGAGGTGAAATTGTTCTTCGACCGCTATTAGTTAGCGCGCCCGGGGACTCGCGGCAACCCGATTGTTTCCATGCGGGCCGCGATGGCCTGCAAATCGCGCCAAGCCAGCTTTTTATGGGCCGGCTGGCGCAGCAGATAGGCCGGATGCAGCGTCGGCATCAGGGGAACCATGCGGGTTCCCACGCGATACTCCAGCCAGCGTCCCCGCATCTTCATGATGCCGTCGGAAAGGCCCACCACATGCCGCGCCGCCACCGCGCCCAGCAGCACGATCAATCCCGGATCGGCCAGTTCGATATGACGCCGCAGGAAGGGGAGGCATTGCGCCGCTTCTTCCGGCGAGGGATCGCGATTGTCGGGCGGGCGCCAGTTGATGACGTTGGTGATATAGGCGTTGACGTTGCGGTCCAGCCCGATGCTCAGCAGCATCTTGTCCAGCAACTGGCCGGCGCGGCCGACGAATGGCTTGCCGATGCGGTCTTCATCGCGGCCCGGGGCTTCGCCGATGAAAAGAATGCCGCCCGCCGGCGTGCCGTCGGCGAAGACGGTGTTGGTGGCGGTGCGCTTGAGCCCGCAACCGTCATAGGCTTCCAGCGCGGCCCGCAGCTCGGCCAGATTGTTTGCCGCCGCGGCGGCGGCCTGGGCGCTGCCGATCGCGTCGCCGGCGACGGGCATGGCAGTGGGACGCGAAGTCGGGGTGGCAACGCGCTGCGTTATGGGTGCAGGCGCGGATGCCACCAGACGGTTGACCGGCGTCTCGCCCATGGCCTCGCCGGCCCCGGCCTCGACCAGCCAGTTCAAGGTGGAAAGCGTATCCTCGCCCATGGAACGATCTTAGTGGCTGTTTCCGGGCCATGACCAGTGTAGAAAACGCCATGAGCGAAACGATCCAGCGCGAAAGCATGGACTATGACGTCGTCATTGTGGGCGGCGGTCCGGCCGGGCTGGCAGCGGCGATCCGGCTGAAGCAATTGGCGGCAGAGGCCGGACGCGAGGTCAGCGTCTGCCTGCTGGAGAAAGGCTCCGAGATCGGGGCCCATATCCTTTCGGGCGCCATCATCGATCCGGTGGCGCTGAATGAACTGATCCCGGATTGGAAGGCCAAGGGCGCGCCGATCGCCACGCCGGTGCGTGACGACCGCTTCAATTTCTACACCGCCACGCGCGCGATCACCCTGCCGCATTTTCTGATGCCGCCGCTGATGTCCAATCGCGGCAATTACGCCACCAGCCTTTCCAATCTCTGCAAATGGCTGGGGCGCCAGGCGGAAGCGCTGGGCGTGGAAATCTATCCCGGTTTTCCGGCCCGGCACCTGATCGTGGAAGAGGGCGTGGTGAAGGGCGTCGTCACCGGCGATCTCGGTGTCGCCCGCGATGGCCATCACAAGGGCAGTTTCACGCCGGGCATGGAGCTGCGCGGCAAATACACTTTCTTCGCCGAAGGGGCGCGGGGCTCGCTGTCGAAAATCCTGCTCAGGCAGTTCGGCCTGGAACGGCAGCCGCAGAAATACGGCATCGGGCTGAAAGAAGTATGGGAACTGGCGCCTGGCAAACACCAGCCGGGACTTGTGATCCATGGCATGGGCTGGCCGCTGGACAATGAAACCGGCGGCGGTCTCTTCCTGTATCATTGGGGCGAAAATCTCTGCTCCATCGGCCTGGTGGTGCATCTCAACTACAAGAATCCCTGGCTCGATCCCTTTTGTGAATTCCAGAAAGTGAAGACCCATCCCTCGATCCGGCCGATGCTGGAAGGCGCCAGGCGTGTCGGTTATGGCGCCCGGGCCATCACCGAAGGCGGCGCACAGTCTGTTCCCAAGCTGGCGTTTCCCGGCGGCGTGCTGATCGGCTGTGCCGCCGGCTTTGTGAACCTGCCCAGGATCAAGGGCAGCCAGAATGCGATGAAGACCGGCATGCTGGCGGCGGAAGCGGCCTTCGCGGCCTTGGGCGAGGGCCGCTCCGGCGACACGCTGGACTCCTATGAGGCCGCCTATGAGAAAAGCTGGGTGGCGCGCGACCTGAAGCGGGTGCGCAACGCAAAACCGCTCTGGTCCCGGTTTGGAACCCTACCGGGCCTTTTCCTGATCGGGTTCGACCTCTGGATGAACCAGCTTTTGGGGTTCTCCATCTTCGGCACGCTTAACCATGGTGCGCCGGACCACGCCAGCCTGCGCAAGGCCGCGGAAAGCCCGAAAATCGCCTATCCCAAGCCCGATGGAACCCTGACTTTCGACAGGGCTTCCAGCCTTTTCGTCTCCGGCACCAACCACGAGGAAGACCAGCCGGTTCATTTGCAACTGCGCGATCCCGCCATTCCCATTTCGGTGAATTTGCCGGAGTATGGGGAGCCGGCGCAGCGCTACTGCCCGGCGGGGGTGTACGAAGTGGTCGATGATGCTGGAGGGCCGCGCTTCCAGATCAATGCCCAGAATTGCGTGCACTGCAAAACCTGCGACATCAAGGATCCGTCGCAGAACATCAATTGGGTGACGCCGGAAGGCGGCGGCGGGCCCAATTATGTGAACATGTAGGAGTGACGATGCGCGTCCTGGCTCTTTGTGCCGTACTTGCCCTGTCAGGATGTTCCGTCACGGGCTCAGGGGAAAATCCCGCATTCATCTTCCGTCCTTCCGGCCTCAATGAATCCCGAGGCGCCTTCTCAACCTATCTGTCGGCGCGCTTCGCCCAGAATGACCATGATCTGAAAAGCGCCGCCCGCTATTATGGCGAGACGCTGCGGAAGGATCCGGCCAACTCCAGTCTGCTGGAACTGTCCTTCTTCTTTGCCGCGACCTCGGGCGATTTGGCCTCTGCCGGCCCCTATGCCGAGAAGGTGGTGGCGGCCACGCCGGACGACCGTTCCGCCCGCCTGGCGCTGGCGGTGATCGCGCTCAAGAAAAAGGATTATGCGGAGGCGCGCCGGCACGTGACGCAGTCCGCCAAGGGTCCGTTCTCGACTCTGACGGTGTCCCTGTTGGACGCCTGGGCCGCCGCCGCCCTGAATGACAAGGCGGGGGTGGAAAAGGATCTCGCAGCCCTGGCGACGGAAAAGGGCGCGGAAAACATCGCCGCCTTCCATATGGGCCTGCTGGCCGAATATACGGGCAACATTGCTGCAGCAGAGATCGCCTACAAGCAGGCGCTGAAATCCGGGCCGACGCCGCGCGTGCTGGAGGCTTATGGCCGGATGCTGGAGCATGCCGGGCGCGGCGCCGAAGCTGCTGCGCTCTACCGCCAGCATGAAGCCCAGGGCGGGTTCCTGGCGGTGGTGCAGCCGGGGCTGCAGCGTGTCGCCGTCAATGCCAAGGCGGAGCCACTGGTGGCCTCGCCAGCAGAAGGTGTTGCCGAAGCGCTGTTCGGGCTGGCGGCGTCGCTCAACGACTCCGGCAGCGCTGATGTCTCGGTGCTTTATCTACGCCTGGCGCTCCATCTGCGTCCCGATTTCGCGCTGGCCAATATCCTGCTGGGCGACCGCTTCGACCAGCTGCGCAAGTTCGAGGATGCGATCGAGGCCTATCGCGGTATCGAGCCGAATTCGCCCTATCGCCGCATGGCAGTGATGGCGATGGCGCTGGACCAGACGCGGCTGGATCGCCATGACGCTGCCGTGATCGAACTGCGCCGTCTGACCACGGCCAATCCCAAGGATGTCGAAGCCTGGATCGCTATGGGCGACGCCTATCGCGCCCTGAACAAGGATGCCGAGGCGCTGCAGGCCTTTGATCGCGCTGTCGAGGCGCTGGGCACGCCCGCTGCGCGCGACTGGCGCGTTTTCTATGCCCGCGCCAATGTGAAGGACAAGCTGAAGGACTGGAAGGCGGCCGAGGCCGATATCCAGGCCGCGCTCAAGCTGGCGCCCAATGAAGCCACGCTGCTCAACTATCTGGGCTATTCCTGGGTGGAGCGCGGTGAACGAATCCCCGAAGCGCTGACGATGCTGGAGCGCGCGACCAAGCTCCGTCCCTATGATGGCTATATCATGGACAGTGTCGGCTGGGCCTATTTCAAGCTGGGCCGCTATG
>Ga0114970_10003060_pt1 | contig 12380 bp, 12 predicted proteins | sample M_140205_XF_Meta_FD_87030 | JGI IMG/M metagenome (GOLD analysis project Ga0114970, IMG submission 87030) | Freshwater microbial communities from Lake Montjoie, Canada to study carbon cycling - M_140205_XF_MetaG | ecosystem: Environmental > Aquatic > Freshwater > Lake | place: Lake Montjoie... | reverse complement strand
GTTTTTAGCATAGTAAAGGCGGCTATCAGATTTTCTAGATTTTTGTGGGGAAGGGGACGCCCAACGTACATAATGTACGAATCCTTATCTGTTAATTGCTCGATTTTTACTGGTTCGTCAGTGATTTTGTCGGCAGATTCATAAGTTACGAAGATTTTTCGACTATTTATGTGAGCGAATTTTGCAACAGCGTCCTTAACATATTCGGATGGCGTAATCACAAAAGCTGATTTGCGAGCCACTAATTTGTTAACTTGCTTATAAACTTGCTGTTTGGCGGTAAAAACTAGTCTATTTTTAGAAGGATTACGAAATTTAGTGGTAGTTAAATCATGCATTGTTGTCACGACTTTGCTGCGCAAATAAACTGGTTGCTGCACAAAAGCAAAATGTACAAGATCAGCGTTCAGACTTTTGACTTGTCTCGAAAAACCAATTTGTTCAGCAAAAGTGAATTCCTTAAAAGGCGCAGTCACCTTTTTGAAGTGCTTATTAGTTGGCTGCCAGCCATCAAAATCCTCAGGTTTGAGCAATACAACGTATTCATGGCCATTATCGATTTGCTGTAAGTAATGCAACAATCTCTCGATATAGCGACCCGAACTAGTCCTGAGTTCCCTTGCATCAATCGCAATTTTTTTCATACTCCCCTAATAATACTACAATTCTCCATCTCCAAACTGGTAAATCACAAAAACCTTCCCTGTTAAGGGTTGAACCCTTAACAGATGAATAAAATGTGATTTAGTAAGCATGTACTATATGTTTGAGCAAAACACCGATGCTATATTAGCCCTATGCCTAGAAGAAATGTTCAAAAATCCGATATTGCCGAAACCTATTATCACGTTTATGCCAGGGGTACCAGTAAGCAGCCAATATTTTTAAATGCAAGTGACTTCAAATATTTTATCGGTCTATTCGAAAGATACTTAAGCTTACAGCCCAAAATAGGTAAATCGCATTTGGGCTATCCTCATTTTCACGGCAAGGTAGAGTTACTGGCATATTGTTTGATGAACAATCATTTTCACCTGCTTCTGTATCAGAAAGTTGAAGGCAGCATGTGTCTATTCATGAAGAGTGTCATGTCTAGCTACTGCATGTACTTCAATCTCAAGTATAAAAAGTCAGGGTCAATTTACGAAAGTACCTACAAAGCGTCGCTGATTAATTCCGATAGTTATTTGTCGCATATTTCACGTTATATTCATCTCAATCCTAGATACTGGCAGCGCTATAAGTATTCTAGTTTAAAATATTATCTTAGCTTGGAGTCGGTGGAGTGGCTTGATATGGCAAAAGTTGAGGAGTTATTTTCTGGTCCTGATGAGTATATGGACTTTCTGAAAGATTATGAGGGACAGATGGAGATACTTCACGAGCTGAAGCACGAGTTGGCTCATCTGTAAATTTCGCAAATCACAAAAACCTTCCCTGTTAAGGGTTGAACCCTTTGGTCTGGGGGTTTGGTGATTTTTTTGGTGAGATTTTACGGGTTTTGGGTGATTGGGGAATGTCCTATATAATGGGTAGAAATGGTGGGTTTTATTAATTTAACAGAGGAAATTATGTCACACGAATCACAATCTTCTAGCCCCGGCTCATTTAGAAACTTTTATTTCGAGAATGGATTGTATGCCTCTGGCATGACCAAAGACGAAGCAGTCAGTAAATATTCTGAGGCCGCTAACAGCCACCGTGAAGCACTAGTCGCTGACAATAATCTAGATGCAGACGCTCTTCACTATGGCACTAGATTGCCTTTAGTAGAGATCGAGCCAATAGTAAGCACCAGGCCAGTCGGTGACCCAGCTGCTAGCCGTGAGATTCACAGCTAATATACTTTAGGCTTTGACGTTATTTGATTTATGAATGCCAAAGTCTTTTCGATTACTTTGTCCCAAGAATAATTATGAAGCACGCTCAGTTGTGCTTTTAATGCGCTCTGTTGATGTTTTGGATCAGTAAATTTCAGTAATAGTTCTGTCAGCTCGTCGATATTAAGGGGGTCGAAGTACTGTCCATGCTTCCCTAGTATTTCTCTTTGTGGCGGAATGTCGCTAGTAATTGCTGGAGCTCCAAGGGCTAGTGACTCCAGAGTCATCATTCCAAACCCTTCATAAAGTGACGGTATTATCGTGGAGGTGGCGTTCTGATATAGCCAAGTTCTCTCGTTTTCGCTGATGTAGTCAAGGTAATGTATGTTATGATTATTGGCTTTCGTTAAGCGATCCAAGACTTCTGAGTCCCATCCTGGTTTCCCCGCCAAAACAATAGGATATTCTGATTGAACACTGGGTGAAAGCCGTTCGAACGCGTCAAGCATTCGTCCGATATTTTTCCGTGGCTCAATAGTCCCTATGAATAAAAAGTATTTTTTGGAAACTAGACTGATTTTGCTCGGTTTCTTGGGTGTCGCCATTGATATTTTGGGTGGTATGTCGACCACCAAAGCTGGGCCGGTGTAATTATAAACATCTCGAATCCGAGATAGGCTAAACTCAGATATAGTAATAATTCCAGATGAGCGCTCGATAGTTTTAGGTAAGAGCTTTTTTAAAATATGGGCGTTTTTACTCTGGACCCACTCTGGGTGGTCATAAAAACATAGATCGTGAATTGTCGCTATGCTCGGTATGTTTCTGATATTCGGAGGTAATAAGTAGTTGGTTCCCAGTACTACATCGTAGCCTTTTGTCGAAAAAAACATTTCAAGCGGTAGTTCGATACTTGCATAACGAGGATAACTCATCAATTTTCCAGGAAGAATCTTCTGCTCTTGTGTTTTTAACAAAGTTGAGCCGGGTTTTTTGCCAAGAAGATTGAACGCAAAGCCCGTGGTGTCTACGGATTTGACCTTTGCCAGACCCTCAACGAGACTCTCGGTGTAGTAGCCGATACCAGTTAATGGTCCGGCATATAACGGGCTTGCGTCGATTAGTATATTCATGCAGCCTCATTATATAGAGGAATAATATTTTCTTTGACTATTTTGTCTAGTTGAAAGTTCTCAAGGTATAATTGTCGACCAGCCTTACCCATATCCGCTCTTAGCTTTGGATTATCGACCAGTTGGTTGATGGCTCTAGCTAAATCTTTGGAGCTTTTTGGTGGCACGAGTATGCCGCTAACTCCGTCTTTTACTATTTCTGGTACGCTACCCACAGAACACGCGATAATTGGTAGTCCGCACATTTCAGCCTCTACTAATGATAGTCCAAAGCCTTCGTGATAACTGGGGTGAATTAAGATATCAGAGATGTTTAATACTTCGTTTACATCCGTTACGTGCCCAAGAAATTCTATGTTTTTAAGGTCCTTGGCCATGGTTTTAAAGCGATCAGCCTCAGGCCCATCCCCACAAATCTTTAACACTACATTTTTATTATCGACTAGCTTCATGGCTTCAATTAACTCCCCGATTCCCTTGGCGCCAACAAGTCTTGAGGTTGATACTAGAGTTAATTTATCGTCTTTTCGCTTAACTGATTTGTATCTGTCTATTACGCCAATATGAATAACCGAATAATTTGTTGGCAATTGTTTGCCTAGAGATTCTTCTATTAGTTTTTTCTCGCTAAAGCTTTCTATTGCTATATGATCGGCCAGTTTGCCAGCAAGGTAGACTAACTTGCCGACAGGATTTTTGTACCATGTTCTATGATTCATATATATGTATTTAAGGTCGGCGTGGTCCGACCAGACTGCTCTTTTTTGCAGTAATTTTGCCGCGAAAGTAGCTGAGATAAAGTCATCTCTGCTTTGGGGGTGAACTATATCGATACGATTCTTTAAGAAGTAGCCGATATACCAAGCCGTCAAAGCTATTATCCATATAAGATAAACAGGAAATGCGAGTATATATAGGCCGCTAATATTTTGAAACGACCACCAAGGTGAGCGCAGGGTCGACAGGTTCTCGTTTTTAGCCATTTCTCGAGTTGTTTTATTGGCAGACAGAATGAAGGGTTGGTAATCGTTGAGAGCTAATATTTTTGCTAGGTTAATAGGGAATATCTCTGCGCCACCGACATCAAACGAGTAAGAGTTTCTGATTAATGCAATTCTTTTCACAGCTTCATTTTATGTTCTCTGGGTCATCAATAGCAAATTAGTTTAGGTTAGTTTGCTAAGTAGGCGCACTTTCTTGGTATTTGACATGCTCTAGGATGGCATCAATGGTATAATAATAAGCTATATGAGATACCTTTCGACTAAAAACCGCTCTATCTTGCAAGAAATGGTAAGAGCCGATTTCAAAGTTCGTTATCAGAGCTCGGTGCTTGGCTATTTGTGGTCAGTGCTTAGGCCGCTTTTTCTTTTTGCGATTCTTTACGTAGTGTTTACTTATATTTTTAAAGTTGGTAAAGGCGTTCCGCACTATCCGGTGTATTTACTGCTTGGTATTGTGCTCTGGACCTTCTTTACCGAGTCTACAGTAATTGGTATGAGTTCGGTTGTCGCCAAAGGTGATTTGATTCGAAAAATCTCAATTCCAAGATACTTAACCGTGCTTTCTTCTACGTTATCAGCTTTGGTTAATCTTTGCATAAATCTTGGTGTAGTGATTGTTTTTGCTCTTATTAACGGAGTTAGTCCTACCTGGCGTTGGGCGCTTTTGCCTATGGTTTTGGTTGAACTGTTTATATTTTCAACCTCTCTAGCATTTTTTTTCTCTGCGCTTTTTGTGAAGTTTCGCGACATCACCTATATTTGGGAGGTGGGCATACAGGCGGCATTTTATGCCACTCCAGTACTTTATCCATTATCTCTTATACCTGATAAGTTCAGGCCATATATCTTCATAAATCCTGTGGCACAAATCATCCAAGATGCTAGATATGTTTTTGTTTCTCAGAATACTATCACGGTTTGGAATACGGCGACGCTATTAGCAGTAGTGCCATTGGGTATTGTAATACTAGGAATCCTACTGTCGGGAGCTTATTTTAGACAGCAGTCCAAATGGTTTGCGGAGAACATATAAATATGGAAGATGACGTAGCAATTAAAGTCCACGACCTTCATAAGTCTTTTGATTTTGCTGAGAACAAGCATACTTCAATCAAGCAGCTAATAGTAAACATTGGCAAGAAGGATCATAAACATCGCCAAAAGGTACTCGACGGTATAGATTTTGAGATCAAAAAAGGTGAGTTTTTTGGAATAGTTGGCAGGAATGGCAGCGGCAAGAGTACTCTACTCAAACTCCTTGCAGGCGTTTATACTCCTGATACTGGTGCAGTACAAGTAAATGGGCAATTAACGCCATTTATTGAGCTCGGCGTAGGCTTTAATCCTGAGCTGACTGGCAAGGATAACGTATATTTAAGCGCAGCGCTACTTGGATTTACTCGCAAGCAGATTGATTTGCTTTATGACGATATCGTAGATTTTTCTGAACTGCATGAACACATGGACAAAAAACTAAAGAACTATTCATCAGGCATGCAAGTGAGGCTGGCTTTTTCTATTGCAGTAAAAGCCAAAAACGACATCCTTATTTTTGACGAAGTTTTAGCTGTAGGCGACGAAGCTTTTCAAAAAAAATGTGTGAAGATTTTTGAGGAATATCGTCGAAACAAACAAACGGTAATTCTTGTTACTCATAGCATGGATAGCGTGCGCAGACTTTGCACTCGAGCATTAATGTTGTCGGAAGGAAAAATACAATTAATCGGCACTGTAAAAAAAGTAGCTGAGGCATATTCAAAGAGTAATGCGGATGCCGCCGGTCCTGATCTAGGTGTTCAAAAAATAAAGAGCAATACCAAAGGCATAAGACTAACAGGCTGCGACACTACTTATAAGCCTGGTGATATTATGAAGTTAAGGATCGAGTGGCCAAAGTTGAGAGGGGTGAGCAAAGTTGGGGTTGCGATTATTGGAGCAAAAGATGAATACGTGTTTGGTAGTAATATTGGGGGCGAATCGTTAAGCGAAGAATATATTGACTATGCCGTAAATCTAGACTTAGGTCCTGGCGACTACTATCTAACTATTGCGCTCTATGATAGTAATGGTCAAAATATTGCTTTATATGAAAAATATCAACACTTCTTAATTTATGACGATTACAGAAAAGATGTGGGAGGACGGGTTAGACTTAAGTATAGCTACACCGTTTCAACACAAACTAATAGCTAGACTTAGCTAACACGGTCGTTAATTAATAGTAGGTTTCGAAGCTATAAATGATGAGATAAAAAAGGTATAATAATAGATACTATTATTATTTATTGGCCTTGCCTACAGGCAATGTATGGGAGTGAGAATGTTTAAAGACAAGGTTTTACTCATAACTGGAGGAACGGGATCTTTTGGAAACGAAGTACTAAATGGATTTTTAGGCACTGACATAAAAGAGATTAGAATTTTCTCGCGTGATGAGAAAAAGCAGGATGATATGCGTAAACGCTACAATAATCCAAAGCTTAGCTTTTTTATTGGCGACGTAAGAGATATGAGTAGTATTGATGTTGCGATGAAAGATGTAGATTATATATTTCATGCCGCAGCCTTAAAGCAGGTTCCATCTTGTGAGTTCTTCCCCCTCGAAGCAGTAAAAACAAATGTTCTCGGTACAGACAATGTACTGACCTCTGCCATTAATCACAGCGTAGAGAAGATAATTTGCCTGAGCACCGACAAGGCTGCCTATCCTATTAACGCTATGGGTACGAGCAAGGCTATGATGGAAAAAATCATAGTCGCTAAAGCTCGGCAACTTGGTGAAGATGCAAAAACAACAATTTGTTTGACGAGATACGGCAATGTTATGGGGTCACGAGCTTCTGTAATTCCTTTATTCTACAAGTTAATAAATGAAGGTAAGCCTCTTACTATAACCAATCCAAGTATGACCCGCTTTATGATGACTCTTGCCGATGCAGTAGATTTGGTGGTATTTGCGTTTAAGCACGGCAATCAAGGTGATTTGTTCATTCAAAAAGCTCCAGCCGCAACAATCCAGACATTAGCAGCAGCCATAAATACGTTCAAAAAATCAAATGCTGAGACAGTAATAATCGGTACGAGGCACGGCGAAAAAGCCCACGAGGTTTTAGTTACTAGCGAGGAAATGTCGAAAAGCGAAGATATGGGAGATTTCTTCAGAATTCCTATGGATAACAGAGACATGAATTATGGCAAATTTTACGCAGAAGGTAGTGGCGAAGTAACAGAATTTCAATCCTATAGCTCTGATGTTACAGAGCGTCTAGACGAGAACGGCGTTATCGAGCTTCTTAAGCGAATGGGTGAGGTCGAGGCGTGAAGCTACTCGTCGTCGGCGGGGAAGGCATGCTCGGTCATGTAGTAAAGCTTTATTTCAAAGAAAAAGGACATATCGTAAAATCGACATCACGATCCGATAAAGGTGATTTTGTATTTGATGCCATAAAAAACTTAACAGATTTAGAAAAATATATCCAAGAATTTAAACCTGACGCGGTAATAAACTGTATTGGAATACTTAACAAAACAGCAGAAGACAATAAGTCACTTGCCGTTCTGGTTAATAGCTACCTGCCTCATTATCTCAATGATATATGCATCAAGAACAAAGCTAAGTTCCTGCATATATCGACCGACTGCGTATTTGATGGTAAAAAAAGTGAATACACAGAAGATAGCTTCAAAGATGCGATTAGTTTTTATGGCCAATCTAAGGCTTTGGGGGAGGTAAATAACGACACAAGCTTAACGCTGCGAACCTCAATAGTTGGGCCAGACATCAATACTAACGGGATTGGTTTGTTCCAGTGGTTTATGAGCCAACAGAACGAGACTAATGGCTTCGATAAGGTCATTTGGACTGGTGTTACAACGATAGAACTAGCTAAATGTATGGAAAAAGCGATAAATAATAATTTATCTGGCCTAAGGCATGTTGTGAATAACGAACAAATCGATAAGTTTAACCTACTCGGTTTGTTTAAGTTACATTTTAATAAAAGCATTATTATTAATCGAATGAGTGATTATGTTAGCAACAAGAGTCTAAAACGAATCACGGACTTCGATTTCGAGGTTCCTAGCTATGATAAAATGATAAAAGAAATGGCCGATTGGGTTACGAAGCACGAATCAATTTACAGCGAAAGTCAGAGGGTATCAAAATGAAAGTTATGACAATTGTCGGCACAAGACCAGAAATAATCAAATTATCGGCTGTGATAGCAGAGCTAGATAAATTTACCGAGCATGTCCTAGTTCATACCGGGCAAAACTACGACTACGAACTAAACGAAATCTTTTTTGACGGAATGGGTATTCGAAAGCCCGATATTTTTATGGAAGCTGCTGGCAAGGATGCTTCTGAAACCATTGGTAACGTTATAATTAAATCCGACCAACTATTTAAAGAACACAAGCCAGATGCACTACTGTTATATGGCGATACTAACTCTTGTTTGTCGGTTATTTCGGCCAAGCGAAACAAAATACCAGTGTTTCACATGGAGGCTGGTAACAGGTGTTTTGATCAGAGGGTTCCAGAAGAACTGAACCGAAAAGTAGTTGATCATTTGAGCGATATTAATATGACGATCACCGAACACGCCCGCCGCTATTTGATAGCAGAAGGTATACCAGCTGAAACGGTCATAAAAGTAGGTTCAAGTATGAAAGAAGTGCTTGCTAACAATAAGCAGTCGATAGACGACAGCCAGGCACTAAGCCTATTAAACCTAAAACCAAAAGAATATTTCCTACTGAGCGCTCATCGTGAAGAGAATGTCGATAGCGAAAAGAACTTTGCGGATCTAGTCGAGTCAATTAATGCTATTTGTGAAACCTATAAAATGCCTATAATATTTGCCGTTCATCCAAGAACCCAAAAACTAATCGATGCAAAAGGTATAAAACTTCACGAACTAGTGCAGGCGATGAAACCGCTTGGCTTTGCTGATTACATTAAGCTTCAACAAAATGCTTTCTGTGTAATATCTGATAGCGGCACAATAACCGAAGAATCATCTCTACTTGGCTTCCCGGCAATTACCGTTAGGCAAGCCCATGAACGTCCAGAAGGCATGGACGAAGGCACACTTATCATGACTGGCCTAGATAAGGATACGATACTGGATTCAATTAAAATAGTAACTTCAACCAGGATGCCAATAGTAAAAGATTATGATGCTGATAATGTGGCGCAAAAAGTGGTTCGTATAATCACGAGCTACACCGGTTATGTTAACAGAACGGTGTGGAAAAAGGGAAGTATTGAAAATGTATAGACGTATTTATAGGAAATTAAAAAGAACCATATTTAGTAATAGTGAAGTTGTCCCCGTAAAAACCGAACAGCTAACAATTAAACAAAAGGTTGCGCGGATGAATGAGTACAACCACACAAACTTTAAGTACGTTGAAGGAAGAAATTACGACGACAAGATGTCTGTCAGTGGCAATCATTTAAAAAGTGGCCTAGGTGCTGGTTTCCACGGTATATTAATTGACTATATTGAAAAATATAAACCAAAGAATGCGGAAAAAGTTGCGATAATAGCCGAATCAGATGAAGTTGCTCAGGAGCTAAAAAAAGCCTTTCCTTGGGCTACAACAATTATTAATATTGTTGATTATAAGGATAAGAAAACAGGCGATGATTTTGATGTTGATCTTAATATAAAACATAACTTTAAGAGTGAGTATGATGTGGTTCTTTCTCAGGCACTGTTAGAACATGTTTCAAATCCGTTTATGGCGGTTGAAAATTTTACTGACCTATTAAAGAAGGGTGGCGTACTTATTTTACATACTCATAATTATAAAATGCCATATCATGCATGCCCAATAGACTGTGTAAGGTACTTTAAGGATTGGTTTGTCGATTTGCAAAAATATCTTCCTATTAAAATGGTAGATTTTTTGGAAGCAGACGTACACATGTTTTGTGCCTATAGAAAGAAATAACAGTAAATGATTTATTTAAATTGTGAAGTTAAGAGCGGCCTGGGCGAGGATACGTTTTGGACATGGTTTAGTAGAGAATTCCCTAACTCGAGTTTTGATACACCGCTAAAGTTAAACGATCATGATATCTTATTGAGATATTCTACTCTAGGTTTTTTGCCAATTGAGGGAAAACAAATGGCGTTATGCTGGGAATTATACCCAGAAATGAAAAATTATTTTAACACAGCTAATTTTGATGACAGAGCCAGAATAGTCGATAATACTGCTAGGTACTCTACCTACCGAACGGTAGCAACTCAAATGACCAAGAAGAACTACGAAAAATACGGACAAGTAGAGGTTATTCCTATTGGTGTAGACACAGATCTGTATAAGCCTTTAAAGAATAGAAGCGCATTACGCGAGAAGTATGATCTTCCAAAGGATAAAAAGATAGGTATTTGGATTGGAACTTTTCATCCGATGAAGGGTGTTTCAAAAATGCTTGAATACGCAGCGCTTAACCCAGAAATAGAATGGATATTTATTTGGAAGTGGGAAATGGAAGCCCTAAAGGTTGATAATGCCCATAACTTCGTGAAAATTAAACAAAATCAAATATGCGAACTTTTAAATGCCGCCGACTTCTTTCTATCAACCAGCCAACTAAACCCTTTTTATATGGCGGAATGGGAAGCGATGGCCACTAATATTCCTTTTGTATTTTTTGGAAACGCAGACAGGGAGTTTTACCCATCAAATACTCCACGTGACGATGTATTTGCTATGGGTTGGGATAGGAAAAGTGTTAAACAGAAGTGGATAGAATTTTTTGATAGCAAGGGCGTAAAATGGTAGAAATTTCTATAGTTTGCCTAATATATAAGTCTAGACGCTTAGCTGAAGCTCTTTACGAATCAGTACTAGAATATACACCAAAGCTATCCAGTGGTCAGGCAGAATTTTTCTTTATTGCGAACGATCCCACAGAAGACGTAGTAGATTTCCTAAAATCCAAAAACATACCACACTATATAAATATTAACGAACATTTATCAGATGAAGAGTTGTTTGGGCTTGGTATTGGCACTCCTGAATACATGCGAAGAGTATACCAAGGATATAATTTAGGGTTATTGAAAGCTAAAGGTCAAAAAGTTGCGCTAATTAATAGTGATAATTTTTTTAGCCCAGACTGGCTAGAAAATCTACTGAAGTATTCTGATTATAAAAAAGTAATAAGCTCTACTTTAATAGAGCCCGGGCAAGAAAATTTCGGAGTATTTCCATTTGCTATAGAAAACAACTTTGGACATACACTAGATGACTTTAGTGATGATAAGTTTCAGCAATTTGCTAAAAAAATTAGTAAAACAGGGTATTCATCAGGAGGTGCATATATGCCCTGTTTGCTATATAAGGACGTAGCAATATTGGCTGGATTATATCCTGAAGGGAATATTGCAGGTAAGTCATTTGACGTCGTGACTCGTTTTGGAGATGAATATTTTTATGACAGGCTTAAAGAATTCGGAGTTGAACATATAACCGCCAAAGATAGTATCGTATATCATCTAAAAGAGGGCGAGAAGTCAGAAGAAAATGATAAAAATATACTCTATAAGGCTAAGATAAATAAGCCTACAAGATTTAACAATAGGCTCGTAGTGCATCCCGCAAACTTATTAACTTATGTCACGCCAGAAGTTAAACACCAGCAAGTTATTGATGAATTAGGCCGTAAAGCCACCGTATTAATCATAAATCCTGAGAATGAAGATGAAGTTTTAGGTCATCTCAAAACTGTTGATAATTTTAATTTTAAAAATATTGACGTGGTCCTCATCAGTGATAATAAAAGTATAATTAAGCAAATTAAAAACAAAGTTAAAACCGTTTACTCTAAGGATAAAACTGATAGGGCATTATATGACGTGTTCCATAATATGTATGGTGAGCACCTATTAGTAATCAATAAGCTTTGTGAGTATGAAAAAGACTTATTCGATGAAGTTATTGATCGTAACGTAATATATTATTTTGGACATGAATTACACGACGATGAAATTATTAATGACTACATGGGGCACTTCTTAATACCTAAAAATATTCTCTATAACAACATTCCTTCTTACTTGGAGTACTTGTTAAAGGTTGATAAGGTCAAGGTTAACTTTGGTAAATGGACAGTTGCGGCTATATCAAATGCAAAATTTGTACTCCCAGAGCTACAAGAGCCTACTCCTAGGCGAAGGAATGTTGCGTATAGAGCAGCACGAGTACTTAAGCATAGAGGGGCACGAGGGTTTATCAGGGCTGTAAAAAATAAAGTTACCAAAAAATGAAAAGTAATGCTAAAGTCTCCATCGTAATTCCGGTATATAACGGCTCTAACTTTTTAAAAGAAGCAATAGATAGTGCACTTGATCAGACTTATAAAAATATCGAAATAATTGTAGTTAACGATGGGTCTAGTG
>Ga0114970_10003059_pt1 | contig 12383 bp, 24 predicted proteins | sample M_140205_XF_Meta_FD_87030 | JGI IMG/M metagenome (GOLD analysis project Ga0114970, IMG submission 87030) | Freshwater microbial communities from Lake Montjoie, Canada to study carbon cycling - M_140205_XF_MetaG | ecosystem: Environmental > Aquatic > Freshwater > Lake | place: Lake Montjoie... | reverse complement strand
GTTAAATAGTTTTTAAGTGCTTCTAGTGATGCCTATTTTTTAGGCTTTTTGGGCAATTTTAATTTTTTTGGTTTTTTCATTAAATTTTTCCTGTGTAATATCTATAGTTTATTAAAACCATTCCGCCAAGCATTAAAGCCACAATCATAATAGGGGTCAAGCGTTGAGCTTGCGTTTCCTCTCCTACTACCAAGGCACTAATATTTTTCGGAATATTATTAATTTTTATAGTTTTCATTTTTCTAGTTTTTTTAAAATTTCTTGTATTCTCTCGGTATTAATTTCAATTTTTTTCCCAGCTGTAAAATATTTTGCAATCTCAATTAATAAATAAATTCCCGCCATTACGATGGGCGTATAAGAGTCATGATTTTCCATATTTATTTTTTACCTTTTTTTTTATTCATCGCTAAATATCCTAAAAGACCTATTCCAATTATAATTCCTATTGATGAAGAATTTTCCATCATTAAAGGTCTATCTGGGCTAGGAATTTGAGTTTGTCCATTTTGCCCTTGTTTTCCCGTTGGGGGTATATATAAAGGGTGAGAGGGGTCGGTTATAGGATTTTTAAAGGGAATCATTCCCGAGGGTTTTGATTGCTGGGGAATATTTAAAGATCTATCTAAAACGGGTTTATCTGAGTTACTCATTAAATTAAAAAATTCCTGTGAATTGGTTCCCAGACTTGGGGGTCTTAGTCCGAGCGTTTCCGCAATTCCTGAACCTGTGTTGTAATAGTTTAGACCTGTATTAATTGCTGTGTTGGCATTCTGGGCAAGTGGAATTTTTTCCTGAACTGTCGGATTGCTTAATAAGGCTCCCGTAGCGTTTAGGGCTGAAGCCATTGTAGGGCTACCGTTTGCGAAAAGTGTACTTCCTAGAACTGAACCTGTAGCTACAATAGAGGCTCCCCCGACTATAGAACTTGCCCCTATACCGGTTGCCGTTGCCAGTCCTCCCGCCAATACTCCCGCCGTTCCGCCCGTAACAATTAAGCCCGCTACGGCTCCCGTTACTGCTAAGCCAGTTTTTAATTCTTTAGGCGTAACTTTTGCAATTTTAGTTTTACCTTTTTGTAAGGTTAACTTTTGTAATAGATTAGGTTTTTTTCTTCCAAAAGTCAATTTTGTTCCAATTTTGGGGGCTTTCAATTTTAGAGAAATTCCCATTAATTCATTTTTGGAATAACCGTAAACGGGTATTGAGTCTATTTCTTGTTGTATGTCTGATTGTGAAAAACTTTGTTCCTCTTGCTGTTCTATTGGGCTATAAACAGGCTCTGGAGCATAATTATCTTGTTGTTGCTGTTCAATTTCACTCATAAAATCTTGATAACTAGAAGTTTGATCAACTTTTTGTTTAGGTGAAAAAGGGTTTTTTGGCATAGAAACACTTTTAAAATTTGCTTTAGGTAAACTAATTTTTGCAACTGGTAAAGACATTTTAATTGGTGCAATAGACATTTTAGGGGGTATGATTTTGGCTTTAGCTATTTGCTGAATAGGTCTAGTCATTTCTCGTGCAATTTGTTTCGAAACCGTAGTAACCTTATTTAAGCCTGGAATAGTAAAAGGAAGTTTAAATTGATTTGCCTTAAATGCAGCAGTAAGCCAACTTCCTAAGGTTTCATTTGTCGGCTTATTGCCCTCTAGGGTATATAATCTGTTATACTTTCTCATTAGTACAATAGTACAACTCCTAAAAAAAATATCAATTATTTTTTAATGGATAAAATAATTTTCGAAAAACTTCTTTGTATGGATATTTCCCGAAAATATTTTTTGAATAGGTTGCGTCAAACGGGATCCAATTGTTTTTAAAATCTTGGATCTCTGGGTAAATATGATGGGGTTTTGTAGATCGTCCACTAATTACAATTCTATATGGTATGTTTTTTAATTGAAAATAACAGATTGCAATGAGTGTTTTATCATCGCAATCTCTAGGGAGGTCTTTTCTCCAGATTGATAATTCAGGACGTGATAAAAATTCTATTCCTTGTGGATCGGGTTTGTACTTTAAATTTTTAATAATTTCAAAAACTTGCTCAGGTGTTTTATTAATTAAAAAATTGCAATCACTCATATATTTTTCGGAAAATTCAATTATTTTTAAAACCGTTTTTTCATAGGTTTCTAATAAATTATTGGTTACATTTATTTTTTCTAAATTCATTTATTCCTCTCTCTTATTAACTGCTGATAGTATTGATTGTTTTCAAATTTTTCCTTTCCCTGTTTTTTTATCTCTTGCCTGTATTCTTGACCGTATGCAGTTTCTAGTAAAAAATTTAGACCACTAATGGAACGGGTTGCCCATTCCTTCAAATCCTCTAGTCCTGTTTTATATTTTGGTAATCCTATGGAATTTTTTTCCTCAGTGTCCAGAAAATCAGTCCAAAATTTTGAGGTGTTCCAATGCCTTTTATGGAGTAGTTTATTATTCTTTCCTCTAGTTTGATCTAAAAATCGTAAATAATACAGGGCTATTTTTTCAAAATTTCTTTCTGAGTATAATCCTAAGATGATCTTTTCTGAATTATTTTTTTTGGAAATTTCCCCTGTTTCTGGATTAATAAAAATACTAGGATTACAATATTGATCAGCTACTTTACGTCTAAATTGATATTCTACCCGTATCCAGTGGAATTTAGTTTTTTCCTTTGCTCCTTTGTCGTAAATCCTTACCAAAGTATTTGAGTCTTTAAGATTTCCTAAATAAATAGTTTTCCCGCTTACAGTACTTCCAATTTTTCCGCTTTCAATTGCACTATAAATTTCTCCTGAATATACAGAATAATTTCGGAAGCGTGTAGTAATCTCGGCATTTTTAATTTTATTATAAATTTCCTCTATGTTAAGAATTCCTCTGTAGTCGTCTTTTGCTAGGTCTATTCTGGTAAATTTTCCTCCCCTTTCAATTGCCCAGGAAATAATATTTTCTAGTTCTAAGGTTTGGGAATAAAGTGCTTTGGATGACAGACTTATATAAAGTCTCAATTGCGGGTTTTCCAGGTTATAGGCTATTAATGCCCCCGAAGAACTAATATAGGCTTGATTATATCCAGAGTAACCTTTTAAGATCTGTGAGGGATCCCCAAAAATTAAAGAATCTCTTAAATTTTCTTCGCTTAAATTTATTGTAAAACTCAACCAATCACAAAAAGGTTTTTCAATGTTCTCAGTTTTTCTATTTTGAAAATTCAAAATTTCCTAGCAAAATTCAATATTTCTGGTTTTTTTTGTCAGTAGAACAGGGGTGTTACTAGACCCCTGTTCCGCTTCAACCGATTCTAAAATATAAATTCCGTTATCTATGCCGATAATTTTAGAAGCTATTTTTCCGTTTAAATGTCTAGAAAAATGTTTTCCCTCTGAAATTAGTTTTAATTCTTCTTCTAAATTCATCTGTCTAAAACCACCGTTAAAATGTATCGACCTAAAAAATAAAAACAATGAATATTTGTAAATTTTAACTCTATTTTATGATATCTATAAAAAACAAAAAATTCCTCTTTTGCCAATTTTTGAAAATAAAATTCCAAGAGATTTCCTCCAATAAAAAAATCGGTTTTTTTAAGTGAACCGATAAAAACACTTTTATTTGTTTGGGGTGACTAAATGGTCTTAGCGTCCCCGCCTTTTAAATTTAGTCCTCTAAAAAATCTCTTCCGTTGTAGAATCATAGGAATGATCTTCTTCTGTTTCTTGAGGTTGGTCAACTTCCTTTTTGTCCTGACTCCAAAAAACGGAACCGCTCCAGATTCCAGCTTTTTGGTTTTTATCCTCAAAAATTACAATTTTTAAGATATTTTCGGGTAAAATCAAAGTAAAAATATTTCCTGAAAAGTAGTTCTTTTGTTCTCCTTCTTTTTCAAATTTATTTTTCCAGACAGCCCCAACTTTTATTTTACTATTAAATATTACATAATCTGGAGAATTCTCTTTTTCTTTTTTTGTATTCTCCGTAATAAATAAATCGGCTTTTGGTAAAAATGGGATAGCTAAAATTATTTTACCTTTTTTTGTACTTTTTTCAATCTCGCAAAATCCTATTAATTGCATTATATACCTTCCTTTTTGTTCCGATCTACCGATCGGGGATTTACAGACCTAAACCCCTCCAAATAAATCGGGGTCGCTTCGCTCAGTTTAATATTTTTACAGGGGTAATTTTCTACAATTTGCCCTTTAAAAATTTTCATTATTGCTAGTATAATTTTTTCTTTATTCAAAATAATCCTCCAAAAAATTAAAAATTAAATTAAAGATATAAATACTAACCAACCCAAAAAAAATAATAATTAAAATTAATTTCATTTTTTTTTGTTTTTTAGATATTCTAATCTATTGGCTATTGTCTCCCTTATAAATGCAGAAAGATTAATCTTTTCTTTTTTTTTATAGGATTCTAATTTTTCATAAAGATCCTCAGAAATTTTAAATGAAATAGTTTTATTTTTCATAGTTTACATACTCCAAATTGTTTGCTATCCTATTAAGTCTTACATCCAATTCATGCAATACACGCAAAGGTAAAACGTGCAAACCCCATTTACGTATGATATCATATAACTCAAGGGCAACAACTGAATGATCTAAAACGTCCAATTCTTTTAAATTAAAATTTGAATTTATTGAAAGTATATGCCTAAGCTTACAGTCTATTTCTTCTTGTATCTCCTTTTCTGATTTCACCTTACAAACCCCCAACCCATAGAATAAAAATAATCAATACAAATCAGCGTTGTAAAAACGCTGAAATGTATAGATACCACGCTGACAAAAATTATATCTATTGTATCCATATTAATATAACCTATTATCAATCAATCGCAAGACATCATAATATAAATCTTTTAAACTAAAAGCATCAATACTATTAGGCTCATGCCATAGCCCAAAATTATCCATAATCGAATAAGAGTAGGCTCTTTTACGTTGACATACAATTCCCCATTCTTTGGGGTGTCCTATTGCAATAATAAGTCCATTTTTATGAGCGGTTTGTTTTATCTTTTTTACTGTTAATCTCATTTTTATAGCCTTCCTATTGCTTCGTAAAGTGCGTTCATATTTTTTGAATATCTTAACATTTGAAAATATCTTACAAATTGCTTTACTCCAATTGTTTCATTCTCAGATATTATTTTTTTTTCTATTAAAATCAATCTTAAGGTTTCTAAATCTTTTAAATATCTTTCATTATCCATTTTATAGCCCTCCTAAGAGCTATAAAACAAATAAAATAATATTATAAAAAATGCAAGTATTATTTTTATTATTTTTATTACAAATAATACTAAATTTAATAATTATCTAGGTTTAAAATTTCGGCTAAAACTTCCACCTTGTCCCGTATTTCCACAAATTCATCTGATTTTAAAATCTTTTTTGGAAGGTGTTCTTCAAAGAGTATTATAAGATTTTCAAAAATCGAAAAAATTAATTCATCTTTAGATAATTGATAGTATTCTGAAGGGATAACTTTTTCCATTTTTTTTAGATCCTTTTAATTTTTGGGGGTTGTGGTATGGTTTTGCTTGTTATGTATGCTTCTGCTACTTGACCAATAAGAGGGCTTAGCTGTTCTAATATATTCCTAAAACTTTCCATCAGCAAACTTTCGGTTTCTAATCCAGATTCCAATTTCACTTTTTCCTTTTCTATCTCCAAGCGTTCCATGTAAATGCTTTCTTTTTGCTTTAGCATATCTTCAAATTGTGCTTTCATTCCATTCAGTTTAATTTCTGTGATTTCAGCGTGACTTTTAAATTTAAGTTCTGATAAAAGTTCCTGTTGGCTCATTAATTGCCTTATAAAACCAAATTCTACTAAATTATTTTGTTGTTGTGGAAGTTCGGATTGGGTTGGTTCTTCTTCTTCCTCTTCTTCTTCTAGGGCAAATTTTACCGTTTTTATAGGAGCTTCGTTAAAATAAATAGTTCCAAAAACAAATTGATCCTCGGGAAATTGTCCTCCAAGTATATCGCCCGATGGGATTTCCTGTGGATCGTTTAAAATTATCTCTTTTCCAGAGCTATTTTTAAAAATTATCTTTACCGTTCCTTCTGGTGACATTCGTATCCGTCGATAGCAATCAGCCTTTAGTCGATATAGGGATAAATTTAAAGGGTTTCTGTGTTGGCTCTGTCGCCTCATAATATGCCTCGTTTGTGCTTTTTTGTTAGTTTAAAAATGCACAAATGAATTTATTTGTAAAGGTAAAAAAGAATTCCGCCTATGATAATAAGCGGAAAAATATTTTTTTGTTGGGTTGGTTGGTTGGTTGGTTTTGGAGGTAGTTTTAAATATTTTTTTGGATCTACGTTGTTTTTATTTATATAGATTTCAAAATGTAAATGTGAACCTGTGGAGGTTCCAGAATTGCCAGAAAAAGCAATAGGCGTATCTTGGCTTACATAATCCCCTACATTAACTAAAGATTTATCAAGGTGTGCATATAGTGTTTTAATTCCTGAGCCATGATCTAAGAGGATTTTTAAACCATAGGAAGGCGAATTTTCTATATTTTCAACTATACCACCCAAAGAAGGAAAAACTTTGGTTCCCGTTGGCACTGCATAATCTAAACCCTTATGCCAGGTAACTTTTTTGGTAAATGGATCTTTTCTAAATCCATATCCTGACGATATTTTTTCACTTGCAACTGGGTGAGTAAAGTCCATTTATTTTTTAAAATATAAAAAACCCGCCAATAATAAAACCCCAATAATTAAACTAGAATTGTCGACTTCCATTTTAATACTTGCGGGTGTTAAAACAGGTTTCGGAGTAACTACAGGCAAAGGAATAGGATTTACATTTATAATCTTTGTAGGTTGTGGACTGGGTATAATATCTTTAGGCATCACTTTTGTCATAATCTCAAATTGATATACTAAAGGTTTTGTCCAATTTCCACCCCATTCAATACTATTATAGTCCATAAGTAAATTATTTACGATTTCTTTAAATTGTTTTGTTTGCGGAAATCCTCCCCATGTGGGTTGGTTTTTTATGTACTCTAAAATTGTAATTGCTTTGGAAGGTTGGCTGTTATGTTTTGATTGACCACCTTTTAGAGTTGTAGTTTTTTTTACTTTAAAAAGATAGTCTTGTCTTTCATTAGATCGGTAGCCTTCAAAGATTCTTAAATCTTTTCCCGCTTGTCTTGCCTCTGAAATTAATTTATTTGCAAAGCTTACTAAATTTGAATCTATTAAATTTTTATCATTATTAACTAAGTCTAAATTTGCCATTATCGTCTTACCTTCTTTTTTAATTTTTCCGATTTTTCAATAGCTACCAATAATTTTTTCATTATTGTAAAATTATCAATTTCGTTCATTGTATTATTAATTTTAATTATAAATATAATTTCATCCAAATTTTTTCTTACAATTTTTCCCTTTTCCCATGCTTCAGAATTAGGATATTTTTTTTCTAGGCTTCTCATTTGTAGCATTGTCATTTTAAAATATGTCCTTATTATCTAAAATATTATGTATATCATAATCATATTGAATTAATTTTATGTAATCGCTTTTATTTTCTGAATTTATAAATTCTCTTTTTTTATTTAGTTCTTTTAATTTAACCAAATCGCTATTTATTAAATTAAAATTATTTTTATTAATAATATCTTTTAAATTTTCGTAATCATAAAATATTTTATCTTTTAAATAATAAATTTTTGGTAAAACTTCTTTTGCTCTTTTTATACTATTTTCACTTATTCTCATAGAAGCTTCGGATTCTTCTTTTTCTGATTTTTTTAATTTATTTTTTAATTTATTTTCATTATAATCTATATTTTCTTTTGCATTGTTTATATTATTTACTAGCTCATTTTTCCAATAATTTAAAAATTCTTTATTATAGTAATTGATTATTTTTATATTTTTTGTATTATAAATTTCTAAATTTTTGTAATTATCTAATAAACCTTTTTTTTCCCAATCGTCAAACTTTTCATTTTCATAAGACTCATAAGTATTTTGTAGTTCTTCAATTTCTAAGCTTTTCGCTTCTTTGTCTAGTTCTCTGTGAGTTTGTTTTTTTACTCCGACTTTGCCCCCTAAGACTTGATAATCTGGATAGTTATTGTCTAATATATCACGCTCACAAATAAAACTTCTTTTGTCCTGACTCCAATCTGTATAGTATCCAGCTACATCATTATAATTGCAATCGCTATGTAATTCATCAATAAATCTATATGCTGTACCTGTAAAATCTAAATGAATATTTTTTCTTTTATCTTTTTTTGTAATTGGTTCGATCGGAGATGATTTTAAAAAATTATATAAACTTCTTATTAGTCCCGCAGTTCCTAAGTCATAGCCTTTTCCATTTCCTATTTTCTTAGCTTTAGAAAATAGACTGGCTTCTTGTTCCCATACGGGAAGTTTTTTAGTTATAGCTTTTAATTTTTTTTTCTTTATCATTTTATTTGAAAGTGAGGTAGGTCTTTAAACCTTTGCCAATTTCCCCCCCATTCAATATTTTTCCATTTTTCAGATTCTAAAAATTTATTAGTAAAACTAAAATATTCTTTTGATACAATTAGACCCGCCCACGTCCAGGGGCTTTCTATTATATCTATTGCAAGAGATGGATTTTTTAAATGTTTAGAATTTAAAGTTTTTGAGTAGCCTTGAGAAAATAAAACTTTTTGCCGTTCAAGTGTTCTATGTCCCTCAAAAATTTTAAAATCTCTATTGAATTTAGTTTTTATTTCTTTTGAAAATTCATTATAGAATTTTACTAAATCGGGGTGTATTAGATTTGTATCTCTATTTATTTCTTGAGACATACAAGAACCACAATAAACCGACTAGAAAAATAGGCGTTAAATCTGCATTTAAATTTACGTCAAACAGTCTAGGTTTTAAATTTTTGTCATTGTCCATATCGGCGTTGGCTCCGTTGGAAAAACTGGATTCTCTACAGGGTTTAAAATATAATTTCTTAGTATTTCTCTATAATTTATAAATTCATTTTTATTTTCGATTTTAACGTCTTGCAATACAGACCAATCGCAATTTGCAATTAATTGTTTAGATTTTGTCTTACATTGATTTTTTTTATAATTTTCGTTAACCAAATCCCATTGGTTGTCTAGTTCTTCTTTTGTAGGTTTTGGGTCTGTATCGTACCATTCCAAACCTTCATAAATATTATTTTCTAATACATAAGATTTATTAGTATAGTTTGTAGATAGTATAAGGCTATAATTTATCATTGTTGAATTTCCATCACTGTAATAATTGATAAAGGGCTTGGGTACGAGGTATTGTTTCCGTTTGTAAAATCTCTGTTAATATATCCTGTACCACTATCTACCAACCACTGAATTTTATATGTAATACTAGATATAGTATTAGGTCTGTCTAAAAATTCTCCAGATGCTACAAAATTAGAATTTAAATCCCCTATGGCTCCTCTTACTGCTGTATGACATAGCCTTCTATTTCCTTGATTTCCGTTTCCTATTGCCGTAGAATTCCTTACTATTTGATAAGCGTTAAGGGCTGAGGTTGCAAGATTTGAACCATTAAGTTTAAATAGAATTAATATTTTGCTTGTAGTATAATTTGGTGTAATTGATACTGATAACCCTGTTATATCTACATAACTGGTTGATCCTGTAGACAATTGGCTATCTATAGAAGTTTGTAATACTTGTAATATATTTCCTGTAAACCCACCGTATCCAGTTCCAAACTCTCCAACCCTAGAACCATTACTTGAAAATCCTACTTTTCCATCTGAAATTCTATACATACCCGTATCAATATCAGTTTTAAAACTATGGGCTGGTGTGCTTGGGGTGTTTGATGCTTCGCCTCTAAAGTGTGAAGCCAAAACAGATTGAGTTAAAAAATTAGGGGAAAATACAGGGTTATTATAAATATCTTCGTATGGAACGGCTTTACTTTGGTCTCTGTTATCTATTAAAAACCAACTACCATTTATATATGATAGTGAAAAAGGGGCTACGTCATGAGTATAAAAATTTTCGTTTTGTTTAATCCAAGACATTAGAAGCCTTCCTCAACTAAGTCAAAATTAATAGTATAGGATAAATATAAACTAATTGTTTGACCTGTCGCAAGGCTTGGAGTCGTTGAGTTCATATTTATTCTAGGAAAAATTGAAATTGCTAAATTATTCTCTTGATTTGAATTAAAGTAAAAATCTGAAATGTTATTATTTGATACATAAGAATTAAAACTAGAATCAATTAAAGAAGTAGAGGAATTAAATGTATTAGTTTGAAGTAACCCTAAATTAAAAAAATTAAATTCTGCTACCGTATTGGTTTTTTTTTGCGTCTGACTAAAATTTGCCTGTGAATCTGTTTGTCTGGTTTGTAAATAATTATAATATTTTTTTGGATCGCAATATGCCGATTGATTAGAGCTGTCCGCTCTATCTAATTGATTGTAATTGTATTCCGTTGGACTACTAACACCATTAAAAGATAAAGAAGTTAATGAATACTGGTCATAAAAAGCATCGACTATAGGATTGTCAGACAGATAAAATCTTATTGGAAAAACTGGATAGGAGTTTATAATTTCTTGCGTTCCAGCAACTAAAGACATACTACCAATATCGATAGAAAGATTTTTAATTTTGTATTGCATACTATTATTTAACGATACGCAATTTATATTTTTATCAACGTCAAAACCAAAAATTCCGCCTGTGTTAGAGGCTGTCATTTTAAATTCATTGAAAATTGATATATGTCTAGTATTCACTTAATTAGAAGCTCCTAAAATCTGGTATCCGAAAAGGGTTACACCTAAATCTTTAGCCGCAATACTGGAAGCTGTTGTATTATTTACAAAAAGCTGAATAGATTGTCCAGAACGCAATACTATAGGATCTTTCAGTTTTATAAAAGGTAAAATTTGACTTGTTCCTCTTTTAATTCCAACGGTTCCAATTTCTGTGTTTGGCGTTACTAAGTCTCGGTTGTGTTGCGAGTCGTAAAGTCTTACAAGTACCTCCTCGATAGAGCCATTAAAAAGAATTGAAAACCCTTCAATTATAAAGTCTGCTCCCGCGTTATGTGTGATTGTTACCGCTAGGGTATTGACTCCCGCCGAAATTGAGGTTGTATTTCTGTCGCCTTGTATAAGTGGTAAGCGTTGCATATTTTCTCCTGTTTCCCTCGGTTTTTAGTGCCGAGGGATTTTTAAAAGGGTCTTATCTAACCTGTGAAAGGTTGGATTGTGGTATTTCCTCTGTTACAAGTATAAACACTATTTGCCAAGTATTTAGACTTGCATCAACTGATATGCCTGTTGGAAGGGAAACGTCAAAATTGATTGTTCTTCCCTGAGCGACCATTAAAGGAGGTGTCCAGTAAATACCTACTTTTTGCGATCTTTTCACCATTGGCGAACTGTCGTTACTGCTAACCATTGCAGGTAAATTGTAGGTGTTTGTAGGTGTGCCAACTTTGTAGGGCATAACCATAGTAGGCATAGGCTCAATAAGAGAACTTAAAACGTCTTCATGCACAACCTGAGAATCTTGAGAAATTACAAGTCTTGCTTGATTAATTAATAGGCTTAATTTATCAAAAGTTGTAGGAGCTGTATTTTCGCTACTCATTGCAAAGGTTGGATTAACAAAAGATGGTCCCGTTACAAATGCCTTTAAGGCACAAACTCGCCCTTGATTGTTTGTAAAAATGTTTTGCCCTTTGGTATAGTTTCTAAGGGTTATATCCTCAGAAGCGTTGTAAGGCTTGAATCCAGTATCCGAAGTTGTCATTTTCCAAGTAGAATATTTTGTCGACTGGTAGTATGGTACTACCGCATTTCCTATTTTTGTTTGACGCATTTTATTTTATCCTTTTTTTTCGGTTTTCACCGTAATTTTTTTTATTTAATCCAACGGGTCGTTAGAAGCTCCAGAAACGACAAATTGATCCGCTCCTAGTTCATCCATTGGTTGCATTTCTCCGTAAAGATAATCATCCCCTAGTAAAGGGTCTGCCGATTCTGTCCCTTGGATTACATATTGATCCTCGCCTGCTATTAGTTCACTAACAGAAGTCGGTAAATATTGTTTTCCCAGAGAGCTTATTAAATTAATTGCACTTGATGCAATTATTCCGTCCGAATAATCAGATTTCATATAATTAGCTAAAATTCCAATTCCGAGAGGGGAAATTGAGGAAATCATTGGTATTGATTGACCATAACGAACGACTACGTTGTTTACCATATTTCCGAGTATTGCCCCAATTGCTAGGGGTAACATTTTATGTTTTCCCATAGATTTTTTAGAAGATCTTTTAAGAGTTTTTATTTTTTTACGTCGTGCCATTTTAGTATAATCCTTTTATTTTAGTAT
>Ga0114970_10003058_pt1 | contig 12385 bp, 10 predicted proteins | sample M_140205_XF_Meta_FD_87030 | JGI IMG/M metagenome (GOLD analysis project Ga0114970, IMG submission 87030) | Freshwater microbial communities from Lake Montjoie, Canada to study carbon cycling - M_140205_XF_MetaG | ecosystem: Environmental > Aquatic > Freshwater > Lake | place: Lake Montjoie... | reverse complement strand
GCTCCCAGCAGATAGCGCGTGTTGGAAAGTTCCCATCGCCGGGTTATTAAAGGAGCTGAATCGACGGTGCCCCGCGGTGAAAGCGCCTCCAGATACATCTTCAAATCTTCCGGCATACGCGGCATCTGAATGATGTCGAGGCACTGGATGTTGTAGTAGGGGAAGTGGTGCTGCATCCATTCGATGCGGTAAAGCTGGTCGAGCAACTCCATGCCCTCGGGAGCGCGGAAAGGCAGGCCGGCCACGCGTTGCTCATAAGGTTTTTCGCGTAGTTTTTCCACGATCGGGTTGAGCGAGCCGACTTCGTATTTTTGTTTATAGTCCCAATGAGTGACGTAAGGCAGGGCGGCCCGGCCCAAATCAAAAATCAGGAAGGCGCCAAGCAGCATGGAACCAAGCCGGGCGCGTGGACCCGAAAAGCGTCCAGCCATCACGAGTGTCAAGAGTGCGATCGCGGCGGCCAGCAACACGATGAACCATGCGACTTGGTTCAGACAGAAGGCGGCAATTTCTTTGGCAAAGGTTTCATCCGGGTAACCCATTTTCTGGAGGTAGCCCACGAAGGCATTCTTTTCACCTGACAAAATGAACCAGCCCAAGACGCTGACAGCCAAAAGTCCGAAGCAAACGTATTTCCAATTCCGGTCAAAGCGACTGACCTGCATATTGCCCTTTTTATAGGGCCCAGTGGCGCCAGACGGTTGGGGAGCGTGGGGATTGAGGTGGAGTTTGCTCAAGGCATGCACGCCAAACGCGAATAGAATGACGATGGCCCAGCAGAAGAAAAAGATAAATTTGGCCGGGTTGCGGATGGTGGAAAAATAAGGCAGCTGATACAGCGCTCCGTAAAACATGGGCGCAAATCGTCCCCAAGCCAGCAGGAGGGAAGCGCCCATCACCACGGCCCAGAACCAAATCAGTTTTTTCTGGAGGTCGTCGAAGGCGGAATCTTTTCTCCGTAACGATTGCGCAATAGCCCACGCCGCCAGCAAGCAAACCAGAATGCCGCAATAATTGCCGCTGCCGGTGAAACGCATGAAGCCCTGGGGCATCGGGCCTTGCGAACCCGCATCCAGCCAGCGGTCAATTTCCGGGCTCCGTCCCATGCCGCCCCAATAAACGCCGCCGTCATACGCCGGCTTCAGTCCTGGCATCATGTCTTTGGGGGTATCCATTTTGTAACCAAAAACCCCGGGCACCGCGAGACCAAGCGTCTCCATTTTCGGCAGGCTCCATTGCGTGGCCCAGTCCCAGCGCTCCAGTTTGGATTGTGAATCCTGCCCGGCACCCGCAACACCTTGAATCTGGGTCGTGATCAACGCGACGACGGTTTGCGTCGCGAGAAAGGCGGCAAAAATTGCCACCACGGCCACGCGCCCAACGCCGCGCGAAACTTTTTGCACGAGGCTGCCCTCGGTTTCCGCCAGTGATTTGTAGAAAACAAATGCCGCGACGATCATGCTGAACAAGGCGCCGATGTCTGCCGCTTCGATGACATTGATGCCCACGCAGAAGCCAGCGAGTATCAAACGTATCCATCCTGTGATGCGCGGTGTTTTATCGGTGTTGGCCAGCACCAGCGCGAGGGCGAAGAAATTAAAGCCCAGGGCGATTTCGCCCGAAGCCACTCCCCAGCAAGCGTTGCCCAAAAACGCCGAGCTTAAAGCTCCGGCCAAAGCGCCCAGCAACGCCGCCAGCGGAGATAATTTCAGTGCCCGGAAGAAAGTCCACGCTCCGAGGCCGAGGATGAAAAGTGCGATGGCGGGATAAAATTTGGCATAGCCAACCGGCCCTAATACAAATTTGATGATGGCACTGATTCCCAGAGCAAAGGTGCCGACCGCATAGCCGATATCATTTAAATCGTCCCACATGCCGGTCATGGCACCGGGGAGTTTCAGCCAACCCACATTTTGCTGGCCGAGTGGGCCGTCATTTGAGAAGTGAACAAAATCAGTGGCGAAGCTGCGCCAAAAGAGCAGGGCAAGGATGCATATCAAGAAAAGTGGTGCAAAAAGGCCACCAGGAAAACGCGACGACGTCGAAGGGTTGTTTTTCATTTGATTACTGACAAATTGACACGCAGCGGTCGGGTTTGTTCAACTGCTAGCAATCGAGCAGTCTTGGCGCAGACCGCTCGGGTGTCAAGTTTGACTCGGGCCAAGGCAGAAAAAACTGTCATTTTTGCCAGAATTCGCATTAATATCCGCCTTCGACTTTTGCTGGTTTTGAGTCGGATTATTCATGAAAAATATTGTGATGCTCCAAGGCCTGGGCAACAACGAGCGCGGTTGGGCACGGCTGGTATCTAATTTCGGGCGTGTGACACTGATTCAACAAGGTATTATTCAGCATGTTGAAACATGGGAAAAAGAGGTTAAAACTTTCAACGGCCCCGAAACCAGTGTGATGAAAACCCGCAAGCTCGATGAAATGACTTTGTCGTTTTTGACGCTATTCCGCTCCATTGCTCGCAGCTTGGAGCAGGCACAAGGTAAAAAGATTGATCTGCTGATTGCTGCCAACTACAGCTGCGGCATGGCTGCGTTAATATTACGCTTTATCGGTCGGGCCAATAAAATCGTCCTCACGGTTTCAGATTATCTTCCACCGCGCGGTTCGCTGGCGGTGCGGTTTCATCGGCGGGTGACTGAGAGGTTGACCCGGTTTGTGGCGCGGCGGGTTGATGAAGTATGGACGGTTTCTCCACGTATTCCTGCGGCATCAGTTAATCCCAAGAATTTCGTTTTCCCTATATGCCTGGATGATAACCAAGTCCCCGCCGGTTCTCGCGATGAAATTGGTTACATTGGTTTTCCCTCACCGGATCATGCGCTGGAAGTGCTTTTCGAAATTGCTCGACGTCACAAAATAGTCGTAAATGTTGTCGGGCAGTCTCCGTATCTGGAATCCATCAGACACCTAGCGTCGCCAACCACGGTTTTTCACGGAACCATCAGCGACCCAGAAAAAGTCAATGCGATCATGTCAAAATGTTTCTGCGGCTATGCGGTGTATCGCAATACCGGACCGCAAAGCTATAGTTACTATGGAATTCCCTCGAAGACTTTTTACTATTTTGCCAGCAACACGCCGGTGGTAACGACCAACACCGCCGACTTTACTCCTCGTATTGAAGAATTTGGCGTGGGCAAGGTCGTGGAGCCTAAGGCGGAGGAGATAGAAAAGGCGATTTTGCAAGTCAGGGATGAATTTCCGAAGTTCTCCCAAGCCATCGGAAGTTTCCGGACGACTTGGAATAACAGCGCTAAAAAGTTCCATCGTGAACGGTTTACTGAGCTCGGTCTATTATGAGTTATTTGAGTTACTCCCTAAAATCTTTTGCTTCCTAGCTCAAAATAGGCAAGTCTTTCCTCCTAACATGAAGCTGCTCTGCGACACGCTTAAAGATAATTTCACGATTGTGAACCTTGGTTGTATTGGCGATTGCGACTACCGCCTGCCGCGTCGATTGGTGAATTCCATGACCGTTGTTGAAGTGGATGCAGAAGGCGGAGCTCGCACGCAAAGCAATTATCATCGGAAGATCCAGATTACCGCGCCCATTGCCGGCGCCGTCGGGAAAAAGCCATTCATCCGTAATACTTTTGCCGGGACCTGTTCTCTGCTTCGCCCGCGTCCCGGTAAAGTTGAGCAGTTTGGAGTGGAACAATATTTCAATGAAATCGAGGCGATTGAAATGCAATGCGAAACTATTCCAGACCTGTTGAAACGGGAACGGCTGGCCACGCTCGATTTTTTGAAGACCGACGTCGAAGGACTTGACTCAGCCATTATTCAGAGTTGCCAGGAGTATTTCGGTCAGACGCTAGCGTTTCAGGCGGAATTACGCTTTGACCCCTTTTACGAAACCGAACCTTGTTTTCATGAAACGGTTTCATTGTTGGCGGGTCATGGTTACGAAGTGCTAGACATCATCCACATAGACCGTTGGAAATACCGGACGCCAAATTGGAAATGGCAACTGGAAGGCCGAGCGGTTTGGGCTGATTTTCTCTTTTTTCTGAAACCGGAAAAGTTGACGGCCAACTTTGGTGAGGCGGCTCCCCAGGCCATCGCTAAACAAATCGTCTTGGCCTGCATGTTGGGCAAAAGGAACTATGGGGAGTATCTTTTACAAAAATTTGACGCAACCTTGCCGGAAGACTGGAAGCGGGAGTTGCGTCCCATCGTTGAGCCGCATTGGCTGAATCTGACGCAATTAAAACAATCATTCCGCCGGCAACTCATGCCGTTAGAATTGTTTCTCAAACACCGTATCAATCGCAGCCGCCACGTCTCCATCCGCCTGGGGAACTAAATGACATTGACGCCGCATCGATAGTTGCTCCAGCATAATCATCTCATGCAGATCGAAAGCAAATTTTACGACCGCCTTCATATCAAGGATGCAACCTACGGGAAAAATGTCTATGACGTGGCGCGCTTGATATCCGCCCCGGCGTTTCGGCGTTGGCTGGATCGCAATAAATCATCCCGCTCGCAACTCCGCGTTCTCGATATTGGCTGCGGCAAAGCCCAATTTCTTTACGATTTGACGGGAGCGTTGCGCCATAAACATCAGGCTAATTTCAAACGTATCGCGGTGGTCGATTTGATCCGGGCCGAGGGCAGCCGCCTCGGTGAGATATCCCCCACTCCGGAATTTTTCCAGCAAAGCGTGGACGGCCAGAAGCTTCCGTTTGAGGATGGCAGTTTTGATTTTGTAAGCTGCAACCATGTCCTCGAACACATCTTCGAAACCGAACAGTTCTTATGTGAAATCCGCCGTATTCTCCAACCCGGCGGGTTGGCGGTGATCAGCGTTCCCAATTGCGCCGCATGGATGAACCGGATTGCTCTTCTGTTCGGAGGACAGGCTTTGGGTAGCGAAGTTGGCACCCGTTCCGTCACCTACGGTTTCTGGCCGGTGTTCATGCAGGATCGTTTGAAACAGTTCGATCCCTCTGGGCATATCCGAGATTTCACGCCGCGCTCGCTACGTGACTTATCTGCTGCCTGCGGATTTCAGCCAGCGGGTTGGTGGGCGCAGAACGGCGGTTTGATTGCCACCCTCCAGCGCAACATCGGCATTTTGCTCGAACCCAAGTAATGCGATAGTTGGCGAACGTTATTTTGCCAATGCCACAAAATTCACCGAGCATTTCCCTGCTGGTCTCCATGAATGGCAGTCTGGCCAGTGAAGGCAAGACGACCGGCGGTGGCGATATGGTTCTCTTTAAATTCATCCGGTTGTCCCAGATGCAACCGGATGTGCTGATTCCCGCTTCTGCCCAGAAGTTTGCCATCACTTCCGGCGAGAAAATCCTGACCCGGAAAAACAATGGGCTGTCGCTGCTGGGAATTGTCTGGCTGTTTCTAGCGAGAATTATTCAGGGCGTCGAGCGGGCATGTCGAAACCAGAAGATTTATGATGTGGCGCTTGCGGCGTCGCCGTTTGGGGTAGATGTCATCCCGGTCTGGTTTTGGAAAGCACGTCGCAAGGGTGCGGTGATTTACCACGTGATTCCTCCGCGCAAGGCGGTGAATCTGGTAACGTGGATCCGTTTTGGGCTGGCGTCACTGGAGCACAAGATCACGCTGGCCATCCTGCGTCGGGCGTGTGATTTCATTGTGGCCGGGAATGAAATGACTAAGCGCGAACTGGAGGTGCTGTTGCCTGGAAAGCAGATTTTTATTTTACCTGCGGGTTTTGATGCTGGCTTTATTGATCAGGTTGCAGCGCAGAAAAAAGATCCCAATCTTGCCTGCTTCATCGGGCGCATGGTGTCGCAAAAGGGGGTTTTTGATCTGCTCAAAGTCATGGCCGAATTGGCGCAAACACATCCGGATTTTCGCCTGATCATGGTAGGCACCGGACCGGAGCGGGATTTCTTTATTGCGGAAATGCAGCGTCTGAAGTTGACCAATATCCAGCTTGCCGGCTTTATTTCAGAGGAGGAAAAAATCAAGCTCTTAAAAAAATCTGCTTACTTTTTCTTTCCCAGCTACGAAGAAGGCTGGGGAATTGCCTTGGCCGAAGCGCTGTATTGTGAATGCCGGTGTCTTTGCTACGAGTTGGCGCACTACCGTTCAATATTCGGCGAATTTCCCGCCTATGTGCGACTCGGCGATGTAAAAGATTTCATTCGGGTGCTAAATCTGTGCGGCCCCGTCGCTGCTGGGCAGCGGCAATTCCTGCGACAATACGACGATCCCAGCGTCGCGGAACAACTGGCGGAACATATCAGGACGATTGCTCGCCAAGGATTGCCCAATTGAACTTAACTTGGTGTCCGTGCTTGCCGCCGGTCATAAATTGCGGAACACTTTCTGAAATCGCTATGGTAAAAAAAGCACTCATCACCGGCATCACTGGGCAAGACGGCTCGTATTTAACGGAACTGCTCTTGTCCAAAGGCTATGAGGTTCACGGGATTGTTCGTCGAACAGCGGCGCCGTATCGTGGCTATTTGGATTGCACCGCCACGGCGGGATCTAATCAGCTTTTCTTGCATCATGGCGATCTGGCCGATGCGGGCTCGCTCATTCGGCTGCTGGAAAAAATCCACCCAGACGAGGTCTATAATCTTGGCGCACAAAGCGACGTGCGGATTAGCTTTGACATCCCTGGATACACGGCGGATGTGACGGCTACTGGCGTGGCGCGATTGCTCGAAGCCATCCATCAACTCGGCCTGGCAGCGCGTTTTTATCAGGCTTCCTCCAGCGAAATGTTTGGCAAGGTGCGCGAGACCCCGCAGACGGAATTGACGCCGTTTCACCCGCGCAGTCCCTATGCCGTGGCCAAGGTTTATGGCTATTGGATTGCGGTGAATTATCGCGAATCGTATGGCCTGCATACGAGTAACGGCATTTTATTTAACCACGAATCACCGCGCCGGGGCGAGAATTTTGTGACTCGCAAAATCACCACGGCTGTGGCTCGGATCAAAGCAGGTCTGCAGGACAAGCTGTTCATGGGCAACATCGAAGCCAAGCGCGATTGGGGCTATGCCAAAGAGTATGTAGAGGCGATGTGGCTGATGCTCCAGCAGCCGGCGGGAGACGATTATGTCGTCGCGACGGGCGAGACCCACAGCGTCCGTGAATTTTTGCAGCTGGCTTTTGACCGAGTAGGCCTCGACTGGCAAAAGCATGTTGAGATTGATCCCAAATTCTATCGCCCAGCCGAAGTCGAACAGCTCATCGGCAACGCGGACAAAGCCCGCCAAAAACTGAATTGGTCGCCTCAGACTAAGTTTGCCGACCTCGTCCGCCTGATGGTGGATGCCGATGTGAAGCTGCTTGCTGAAACTCGGAAATAGCCCGGGTTACCGCTTAATGAAGTGCGCATTCATCACGGGCATTGAAGGGCAAGACGGTTCTTATCTGGCGGAACTGTTGCTGGGCAAGGGTTACGAAGTTCACGGCACTTATCGCCCCTCCACCAACGGTGCCGCCATAAATTTGAAGCCCTTGAAATCAGATTCGCAGATTTTTAAAAAGACCTTGTTTTTGTATCCGGCTGATTTGGACGATGCTGATTCTATGCGTGCCCCTATGGAGCAATCCGCCCCGGACGAGGTGTATCATCTTGCCAGCCAGAGTCATGTGGGCCAGAGCTTTGAGAAGGTGGAAGAAACCTGCCGTATCACAGGCATGGGTACTTTGCGGCTGTTGGAGCTCACGCGGAAATTATCTAAGCAGCCGCATTTTTTTCATGCCAGCTCCAGTGAGATCTTCGGCAGCCCGGAACAATCACCGCAGACTGAGAATGCGCCTGTTTTGCCTGTCACGCCTTATGGATGTGCGAAAGCTTTCGGCACGCAGCTGACGCGTATTTATAGGGAGACTTTTGGTATGTTTGCCGTCAACGGAATCTTGTTCAACCACGAATCGCCGCGCCGGGGTGAAAATTTTGTGACCCGTAAAATCTGCCGGGCCGTGGCCGCCATCAAAGCCGGCCGGCAAACCGAATTAGCTTTAGGTGACACCAGTGCCCAGCGCGACTGGGGGAATGCGCGGGATTATGTGCGTGGCATGTGGCTCGCGCTGCAACACGGTGAGCCGGAAGATTTTGTTTTTGCGACCGGTAAACTGCATCGCGTGCAGGATATTGTTGAACTGGCATTCAAAGCCGTGGGTTTGGACTGGCAGCAATATGTCCGGCAGGAGAAACAATTCTTTCGCCCCGCCGATCCACGTCATGTGGTCGGCAATGCCGCCAAGGCAAAAACTCTATTAGGCTGGCAGCCCGAAATCACCTTCGAACAAACCATCGCCGAAATGGTTTCTGTGGAGCTAAAAGCTTTGGGTGCTTGAATCATTATTTTTTAATTCCTGCTTTACCTGCAATTCAGCAATCAGCTTTTTATCTTTTCTACGCTGTTTGTAAGTCCAAACTCCCCAGGCGTTGCCTAGCACACTCGCTGGGCAGGTTGGCAAATGCCAGAGCCAGCGCATATCGCTGTCGCGCACGATGCCTCTTAACGCGTGCCACAGCGGGCCGAAGAATGTGACGCAATAAACCACCGCGAGCCACAAGGGCACTGGCGGCTTCTCCTTCATCCAATTCACTGGCATCTCTTCTTGCACGCGGAGAAAATGCACGGTGGCGCGGCGTCGTTTCTGCACAAATTTCCAGAGGGTCTGGATGTAATAATGATGCACGCCGCGCCCGTGAATGCGTAGCCATTCGCGCTTGCCATTTTTCATCAGAAACATGGCGACGTGCGTATCTTGAAATTTCTCGTTCGCCTGGACGGAATGTAAATCAGCCCGGCGATAGACGAACCCGTTCGCGCCGAGCGGATAGGAATGCGTCCCATCCGGCAAATGCCAGCGCTCCACGTCACCGGCACGGGCAATCAGTTGTGGGCTACTGCTCATCAGCCAGCAAATCGGGTCGCTGATGTGCAGCAGCGCGGTTAAGTAGGCGCAGAACGAACTCATGTGAGGTGAATCCAGATAATAACTTTCCACGCCCAATGCCTGCGGGTTGGTCGCCAGTCCGCCGACAGCCAATGCGAAATAATCCGGGTGGGTCACTTCATTATCTGCATCTATAAAAACGATGTATTCACCGGTGGCGTGCTGAAGTGCGAGGCGCTTGCCTTCCTCCATGTTCTTGCCGTTGTCATCGAGGATGGCGGCGCCGAATTGCCGGCCGATTTCACGGGTACGATCGGTTGAGTGGGCGTCGGCGAGGATGATTTCAATTTTTTCGTTCGGATAATCCTGCCGGGCGATGGACGCGAGGCAGTTTTCCAAAATCCCTGCCGCATTTAGCGTTGGAATGATGACGCTGATGTGCGGAAAGTTTTCGGAATGGGTCTCCATATCGCCTAGGGCTTACGCTGGCTTTGCGGTAGTGGTCAGCGGTTTGCGACCGCGCAGCGTCAGGTAATGTCCCCGATCTGTGATTATGCCTTCCAGCATCTGGCTCAAGCCGTCTGGCAGCGGTAGAATACTGACCGAGCGTGATTCGACCTCGGTAAAGCCGACCAGCTGAAATAATTCTCGCGCCTGCCGAACCGTCAGCACGCGCACGTGACCAGACACGCCGGAAAAAGCCGGGTGATCCAACGGCAAAGGTTCGGCCAGCGTCTCGTTGTAATGCAATCCCAGCGGATTGCCGAGGTAGCGCCCACACGTTTGCATCAGCGAGAACGGCGTATAGCCCAATGTGATGGCAAACCAGTTTAGAAGACTGCACAGATTTTCGGTGGCAATAATAGCGGTGCCACCTGGTTTCAATACCCGGAATGCCTCGGCGGCAAATAAACGACTGTTGTGAATATGCTCGATCACTTGGTTGCTGAAGACGACGTCAAATTTATTGTCTTCATATGGCCAGCGCCCGTTCAAGTCACAGCTGGAAACTTTGATGCCGCGAGCCTGGGCTTTTTCCTGTAAATCTGGCGCCCCTTCTAAACCGCAAAATTCATGGGGAGTTATTTTCAAATAATGAAATAAGGTGCTACCATCCCCGCATCCCACATCTAATAGAGTATCCGGTTTCAATTCTGCCGTCCTACTTCCTGCCCAGTCGTTGCAACGGTTGATGCCGGCGTGCCGCGACCGCGCCACCAGATTTTGAATCGTTTGAATGAGGATGTTTGCCATTTGCCTCGATGATAAGGAAACCTACCATGTTGAGCAAACCGGAATCCCAAGACGGACTCAGAAGGGTCCATCTTAAAATTGGGACCCGGATTAGAATGTGGCCCAGAATTCTAATTGTCTTTGGCTTTATCTTAGTTCGCCCAGTTCTTCATCCGTCCATTCAAAGCAACCTCAAACCTATTAATTCAGGTTTATTTAGAAGAGTCATTTTTGGCGCGACGCATGGACGCAATCCAGAATGCAAATGCCATTACCAATGAAACTCCCGCCGCGAGGGGCATGGTCTGCAGCAAGGTGGTCGGTGTTTTGCCGAGGCTGAATAGCGTGAGCCAGTAGGCTAGGCCTAAGGCGCCGTAGAGCAGGGAAATTTTCACCCAGCGGCTGGCCAGAGCCCACATGCCCAGCGCCTGCAGCAACCCCACGGCAACCATGGTGGTGGCCAGCGGGCCGACCATGGCCGCCGCTTCCGGCGTGTTCCGCCCGATCATTTTCAGGCAGAACGTTTTCATCAACAGCAAGCCGATCAATCCGCAAATCAGGCCGGCGGCATAAAGGCCGATCAGCTTCAATTGTTCGCGCAAAGCGCCGCTAGTGTGCGCGGTGGAGCGGTGAGTAAAGAGGACGATCAGCAGGGGCCCGACGGTCATGGGCAGGGCGCGGGCAAAAACTCCCGCGCTGGTGTAGGCGTCGAGGTCCGGTCCGGAAAAAAAACGCTGCGCCACGAGGAGATCGCCCTGAGTGAAGCAGTAGCCGCCACCCACAAACGCCGCGGACACGATGAGGAACTCGACGAATTCCCGGTCCCAGGGTGAGGCCGGTTCAGCGGGGCGCACTAGATCTTTGCGCCAATACAGCAGAATTAAATTCGCCAGCGCCGCCACGGCGGAGGCAAGCACTGCCCATTCGGCGGCCGGGAATTGAACTGCCACCAGGCCCCCAAACGCCAGACGGAGGCCCACGCCCAACAGTCCGATCAGCGCCAGCCGTTTGAACCAGGAAAGGCCCTGGCACAAGGCCGTGGCCAGTCCGCCCCACAGGCCGGCCAGCACGCAGACCAGCGCTGCAAAGGTCAGCCCCGGACGGTAGTGGAGAAATTCGCTCAGGGGTTTTGCCAGCACCAAGGCGAGCAACGATCCGGCCAGGGTGAGGCGGAAAAGAAATGTCCGGCAGCCGGCGAGGAGGCCCTGCAGTCGGGCATCATCCCCGTGGTAATTAAAACGGGCGATATAATGGGTGATGGCCGTGGTGGCGATGGCCAGCGGTAGGCTCAGCAGTCCCACATAGCCGAGCGTGGTATTGACCAATCCGTATTCGCCGCTTGCCTTGAGCTGATGGCCGATAATCGCTTGGAAAACGAAGTTGCCCAGCCCGGCCACGAAGCTGGCCAGGGAGAGGATGACGCCGCTTTGCAGCAGGCTGGCGGTGCGCGATTTTTGATTCATACGAGGGGGCGAAGCTCCGATTCGTTGGCCCGTACCCATTCGAAAACATCCGCCACGATTTTCTCCACGTTCCGCTTCGGCCGCCAGGGAGTCCGTGAAAACAGTTTGGAACTGTCGGCGAGAAAGAGGCGCAGGTCGGCCTGCCGGTTTTCCATCTCGGCGGCGATGGGCACGGTGCTGCCAACTACTCTTTGGCAGATACCGGTCAACTCCTGCAATGAGGCGGAAATCTCGCGTCCCCCGCCGACATTGCCGAGCCATCCTTCCCAAGTATCAAAATGAGCAATCTGCTCCTCCACGAGGTCGCAAAGGTCGGCAACGTGCAGCAGGTCGCGGACCTGCTTGCCGGTGCCGCCATAGCCGATGTATTTGAGCGGTTTGCCGAAAAAGTGCCGGAAAACCCAGAGTGCAACGACGCCCTGATCCACCTTCCCCATCTGCCACGGGCCGGCGATGACGCTGCAGCGATTTGTGATGGCGCGCAGGCCGAAGCCGCTGCGGTATTCCTCGATCAGACTTTCGCTGGCAAATTTCGTCCAGCCATAGAGCGAGCGCGCGGCAGTCATAGCGCAGGCTTCGCTGACCCCCTGTTCGGAGATGGCCGCGCCGGGAACAGTTTCCCACGCAAAGCGCGTGGGCTGCTCTGTCCACGGATGCTGTTCTAGGATAGAAATCGGATAGACGCGGCTGGTGGAAAGAAAGAGGGTCTTGCACTGCCACTGGCGCGCCTGTTCTAGGCAGCGGTAGGTACCCATTAAATTCGTCTCCATCAGGTAATCCGGAGATTCGCCATAGCCCGCGAGGACGGACGGCTC
>Ga0114970_10003054_pt1 | contig 12386 bp, 17 predicted proteins | sample M_140205_XF_Meta_FD_87030 | JGI IMG/M metagenome (GOLD analysis project Ga0114970, IMG submission 87030) | Freshwater microbial communities from Lake Montjoie, Canada to study carbon cycling - M_140205_XF_MetaG | ecosystem: Environmental > Aquatic > Freshwater > Lake | place: Lake Montjoie... | reverse complement strand
CGCCGCCAAGACCAATTGGTGGACCAAATGAGTGCGAGAGTGAGATTGACGCTTCCAGCGAAGAAGGCGGAAAAGTGTTCGAGTTTATCCCAGATTTTGATGGGGGCGACATCGTTGAGCTGGGATGGGGTCAATGAGGAGAGAATGAAAATGGTGGTCGCCCAGATGGCAACACCGAGCCAAGCGAGGTATCGAAGCCACTGGGGTGAAGGACGAATCATAAAAGAGTTCAATGAAGTGAAGAGAAGATTAGGAAAACGGAACGGGAAATTCCAAGGGGATTCTTGGGATTGAAGATGGATGATTGAAAACGCAAGCGATGAGGTTTGGGGAAGTGGTGGGGCGACTTTTCTCGGTTTTCGCAGAGAGAAAGTGTAGAGGGAGGGGGGATATTTGGCGGGGGAGTGGGGGGCGGGACTATGTGGAGTGAGGGGGCGATTAGGTTTCTTTTTCGATGCGTTCGCTGAGCCATTGCTTCATCATGCTCTGGTAGTTGAGGTAACGGGAGCGAGCGATTCGTTTGATGCGGGCGAGGAGGCGAGGATCGAAGCGGAGAGTGATGGTGGTGGATTCGCGGCTATCGGCTTTGAGGAGAGAGGCATTCATGAGGCGGCCATCGACGCGGGTGGAGGACCAGAAGGCGGCCTCGTCTTCTTCGGTTTCGAAGGAGGGAACTTCGGCCCAGTGGGTGATGACATTCATGGGAGTTTTAAAGGAATTTAAAAGCCGAACTCGGAGTTTTTGCGTTCATAGAAAGCGGTTTCCTCTGGGGTCATTTCGCGGGCAAAGATGACTCGGTAGCTTTTTCCATCGGTCCAAAACACGGCGAAGATGCCCCGATCGTTCATGGACTTTCCGAGATTGAAGTAGCGAGCTTTGGATTCTGTGCCTGCGAAGTCGGGAAGGAGGCGGAGGCTGAAGGGGTCTTCGAAGGACTCCTCGATGTCCTTGGGGGGAATTTTTCTGAGATCGAAAGGGGCATCGAGCCAATCAAAGTCCATGGGTTTGGATTCGAGAAGAAGGGTGAGGGTTTAGGTGTGGCGTTGAATGAGTTCGATTTCGTAGCCTTCTGGGGCATCGATGAAAGCGATTAAGTGGCCGGAGCTGGTGGGGGTGGGGCCATCGGAGAGGGGGTAGCCGAGGGCCGCGGAGTGGGTGGCGAAGGCGAGGAGATCATCGACTTCAAAAGCGAGGTGAGTGAGATCGTGGCCGACATTGACGGGGCCACTTTGGTCGAACTGACAGATTTCGATTTCTTGGTCGCCGTTTGGGGCTTGAAAAAAGACTAACTGGGAGCCTCTGGGGGAGGTATGGCGTCGGGTTTCGGTGAGGCCGAGAACCTCGCGATAAAAGTGGACGGTTTTTTCGAGATCCGAGACGCGGTAGCGGGTATGAAGGAGGCGAGTGAGCATAGAAAATTTCAGGTGTCAGATTTTCGGTTCTCCATCTAGCCTGTAGTTTGTGGGATAGCGACAGCAATTCTACGAAGTAAACCTTTAACTGACAATTTATGATCGCCCTTGGAATTGATAGTGGAACGCAAAGCACGAAGACCATCGCGCTGGACTTGGAGACTGGGGAGATTCTGGCATCGGCGGCGGAGAGTTATGGATTAATCGATGGGCTTCCACCGGGACATCTTGAGCAGGAGCCGCAGACTTGGACGGATGCGGTTGATTTGACGGTGCGGGCGGTTTTACAAAAGCTGGGGAAGCGGAGGGATGAGGTTCAGGCGATTGGGGTGAGCGGGCAGCAACACGGGTTTGTGGCATTGGATAAGAAGGGGCAGGTGATACGGCCAGCGAAGCTTTGGTGTGACACCTCGACGGTCGAGCAGTGCAAGCGGTTTGAGGAAGAGTTTGGAGGGGCGGCTGGGTTGATCAAGCTTGCGGGGAACGCGATGTTACCTGGGTATACGGCGCCGAAGATTCTTTGGATGAAGGAGCAGGAGCCGAAGAACTACAAGGCGCTGGTCACGGTTTTGTTGCCGCACGACTACATTAACTTTCATTTGACTGGGGAGCGGGGCATGGAATTTGGGGATGCATCTGGAACGGGTTTGATGGACATTCGGGAGAAAAAGTGGTGTGAACCGCTCGTGGAATTTATTGGTTCGGAATTGGTGGACGCGTTACCATCGCCGGCGAGTTCGAGGAGAGCCTTTGGGCTTTTGCGCGAGAGTTTGCGGGAGGCTTGGGGTTTATCGAAGACTGAGGTGACGGTGAGTGCGGGTGGTGGAGACAATATGATGGGGGCGATCGGTACGGGGAATGTGCAACCGGGAGTGGTCACGGTGAGTTTGGGGACGAGCGGGACGGTTTATGCCTTTGCGGATAAGCCGGTGGTGGATGTGCAAGGGGAAGTGGCAGCGTTTTGCGACAGCACAGATCGGTGGTTGCCTTTGGTGTGCACGATGAATGTGACGGTGGCAACAGAGCAGGCGCGGCAACTTTTTGGGTGGTCGCATGACCAGATGGAGGCGAATGTGAGTGGGGCGCCAGCGGGTGCGGGAGGGTTACTATTTCTGCCGTATTTAAACGGGGAAAGGACGCCGAACTTGCCGGGTGGATCGGGAGTTTTTCACGGATTGAACACGAATACCATGACCCCGCCGATGATGGCGCGAGCGACGATGGAAGGGGTGACGTTGGGGTTGGCGTATGGGTTGAATCGGTTTCGGGAATTGGGGATACAGCCGACGGAAATTCGGCTGACTGGTGGGGGGAGTCGGAGTGAGATTTGGAGGCAGATCGCGGCGGATATTTTTGGGGTGCCGACGGTTTGTTTGGCCTCGTCAGAGGGGGCGGCATTGGGGGCGGCGATGCAAGCTGGCTATGCGTGTCAAGCGGCGCATGGTCAGCCGACGACCTTTCGCGAATTGAGTGCGAGAATTGTGCAGGTGGATGATTCCACGCGGGCGAAGCCTCAGGCGGAAAACAAAGAAGCCTACGCGGACCTGCTGACTCGGCAGGGGGATTTGACGCGTCGGATGCATGCGGCGGGATACTTATGAGGACGGAGCGTCGAGAGATTTGTGGAGTGGAGATAAGGGTAAATATGCCAAGGCTGAGAATTTTCTTTTGGAGAGAGCCTGGGTGTAAATTATTCTTGGGGAGGGGATTATGAAATTGGTTATTGGGGCGAGTGGAGCGAGTGGGGCGATTTATTTGCAACGATTGTTGGGCCAAATCGATTGTGAAGTAAACGAGGTGCACCTTATTTTGAGTGGTTACGCCAAGCAGGTTATTGCGGAGGAAATCGGAGGGTTGACGGTGCCAAATGGGGTCAAGCAGCACGGGGACAAGACAATGAATGTGCCCTTTGTGAGTGGGTCGGCGCGCTTTGATGCGATGGTGATTTGTCCGTGTTCGATGGGGACGATCGGTCGGATTGCGGCTGGGACGAGTGATTCCACGATCCTTCGTGCGGCGGATGTTTTTTTAAAAGAGCGGAGGAAGTTGATTCTGGTTCCTCGGGAAACCCCGTGGAATTTGATTCATGGTCGGAATGTGGTTTCGCTGATGGAAGCGGGGGCAATTATTCTGCCAGCGTCGCCGGGATTTTACAGTCGACCAGCGACGATTGAGGAGGTGGCGGACACTGTGGTGGCGAGGATTCTTGATCAGCTTGATCTACCTGCGCCGGGAACATTTCGTTGGGCGGAGAGTGCCGAGTGACTAGGGAAACAAAGGCTCGGATGCTCGCAGGGTTGGGAGCGTGCTTGGTGCGACTGTGGATTTTCACTCTGCGGTATCGGATTGTTGATCGGGCGGGAGTTCTGGAGACTCCGCCAGAAAAGCCCTTACTTTGGGCATTTTGGCATAACAAACTCTTTGTGATGCCGCGCCTTTTTGAGCGATACTTTCCGGGGCGTTTGGGGGCGGCATTGGCTAGTGCGAGTAAGGATGGGGAGATTATTTCGGCGTTTCTGGAGCGGTTTGGCATTCGGGCGATTCGAGGGTCGAGTTCTCGTGGTGGTGGTCGGGCTTTGATTGAGATGAAGCGGGCGATGGAGGCGGGATATATTATGGCGATCACGCCTGACGGGCCTCGTGGGCCGCGTTATTCCATCAGTCCTGGGGTGATTAAATTAGCCCAGATTACGGGGGGACTGATCTTGCCGATTCATGTGACATACTCCAGTTATTGGCAATTGAAGACGTGGGATGGATTTATGATTCCGAAGCCTTTCTCGCGCATTCATATTACCTTTGATGTCCTTCATGAAGTGCCAGCGACCGTGGTTGCGGAGACTTTTGAAAACGCGCGGATTCATTTGGAGCAGATGATGCGACCGCAGCATGGACAATGAGATTTTTTCTTCGACAGAAACCGACTAAACTTCCGACCTTCTTTTTTAAATCTCATGAAATTGATCCCGCATCTCATTGACGGAAAAGCGATTGCGCAGCAAACCCATGAGGAATCAAGGCTGGCGGTCGCTGAGCTTCGTTCGCGTGGTCTTGTTCCTGGTTTGGCGGTGATTTTAGTGGGGGCGGATCCTGCTTCTCAGGCATATGTGCGGAGTAAGGATCGGGTCTGTTTAGAGTTGGGGATGCACTCGGTGAAGCACGAGTTGCCTGCGGCCACCAGCCAGGCGGAACTATTAGCGATTGTTGAACAGCTGAACAATGACCCTGCGATTCATGGGATTTTAGTTCAATCTCCGCCCCCGGCGCAGATTGATGAGCGGGCGGTGATTCGAGCGATTGATCCGCGAAAAGATGTCGACGGGTTTCATCCGATCAATGTTGCGAAACTTGCACTGGGAGAAAGCGATGGATTCGTTCCCTGCACGCCGCTGGGTTGCCAGCGACTTTTGATTGCGAGTGGGATTGAAACTGCGGGGGCGAATGTGGTGATTCTGGGGCGTTCGATGATTGTGGGTAAGCCGTTGGCGCTCTTGTTGATGAACAAAGGAATGGGGGGCGACGCTACGGTGACGGTGGCGCATTCTCGGACGAGAAATCTTTCCGAGGTTTGCCGAAGTGCGGATATTCTGATCGCGGCGATTGGGCGTGCGGAATTTGTTCGTGGGGAATTTGTGCGTGAAGGGGCGGTGGTGATCGATGTGGGGATCAATCGGGTGGAGGATCCCGCTTCGGCGAAGGGTTATAAGCTGGTTGGGGATGTGGCTTTTGAGGAGGTGGCGGGGAAGTGTCGGGCGATCACTCCGGTGCCTGGGGGGGTTGGGCCGATGACGATTGCCATGCTGATGGCGAATACGATTGCGAGTTGTCGGCGGTTTGCAGGTGGTTAGGGTTTGGGGGAGGGGGCAGGCGGAGTTAGGGCAGGTGGAGCGGAGTCCTCGTGCGGACGGCTAGGGTCACTTTTGGGGGTTGGCGGAGTTTTTGGTTGAGGTGGAAGGGGATTGTCCATGGCGAGCAACTCGGAAACAGTGACAAACTTAAAGCCTTTGGCGAGAAGAGCATCGATAGTTTCTGGCATGGCATCAACGGTGGTTTTGTGGATGTCATGGCTGAGGATAATCGAACCGGAGACGGTTGCTTTTAAGATCTCATTTTTGACATGTTCGGCATTGCGGACCTTCCAATCGAGGGGATCGACATCCCAGAGAATGCAACGGTAGCCCCATTCCGCGCGGGCGATGGCGCGTTGGCGGGCGGTGAAGGCACCGTATGGTGGGCGAAAGATTTTTGGGGTGACGCCAGAAGCGGCAATGATGGCATCGTGAGTTTTCTGGATCTGGTCGTGGACGGAGGAATCCGACATGGAGGAGAGTTGAGGATGAGACCAGGAGTGATTGGCGACTTCGTGGCCGTCAGCAACGATTTTTTTGACGATTTCAGGGAGTTCGTTGACGCACTGACCGACCATAAAAAAGGTCGCGTGAATTTTGCGCTGGCGGAGCATTTCGAGGAGGCGCGGAGTATTGGTGGCGTGTGGACCGTCATCGAATGTGAGGGCGATGTAGGGGCCATCGACGCGGCATTGGGCGAAGGTGATTTTTGGAGTTGGGGTGGTGGGGGTTGGCGGTGTTGGGGTGGTGGGTGCGGGAGGGTTAGCGAAGGCGAGATTGGCGAAGAAAAAAGAAAGAGTGGCGATTAAAAAAGGGATCATGGCGAGAGAAGGATAGCGGGAGTTTTTTTCGACAAAAGTGGGAATATCAGGCGAGGCGGAGCTGGGGGCGAGGTTGAGAAGAAAGGGTAGAGGTCACTTACTGTTAAAGCGTTCGAGAATCACGCCGAGTTTTTCCACGGTTTGGGTGGGCCAGAGTCCGGGTGCGGTGACTAAGGCGTCGTTGAGGGCGAGATGGGCGGGATCGTGGAGATCGGTGGGGATGAGGGGGATGACCCGGGCCAAGATTTTTTTAGCGGCTTCGGCGTTGGCGGCGATGTGAGAAAAAATGGCATCGGCAGTCACGGGTTTTTCCTCGATTTTCCAGCAGTCATAGTCGGTGATCATGGCGATGGTTGCGATGGCGATTTCTGCTTCCCGTGCGAGGCGGACCTCGCCGAGGTTGGTCATCCCGACGACATCGAACCCGAGGTGGCGGTGGGCATTGGACTCGGCTCTGGTGGAGAAAGCGGGGCCAGCCATATTTAGATAGGTGCCACCGTTATGGACATGGAGGCCGAGATCGGTGGTGGCGGAGGCGAGGAGGTTCCGGAGGAGAGCGCTGGTGGGATCGGCGAAGCTGACGTGGGCGACGATGCCGTTGCCGAAGAAAGTGTGTTCGGCGGCTTGGTTGGTGCGATCGAAGAACTGGTCTGGCAAGACGATATGGCGTGGTTCGTATTGTGGTTGGAGGGAACCGACGGCGGTGATGGCGAGAAGCCAGCGGACATTGAGAGAGCGGAGGGCGTAAATATTTGCGCGGTGATTGAGTTCGTGGGGGAGGATACGATGGCCTCGGGCGTGGCGAGCGAGGAAATAGACTTGGCGGTCGTTGAAGCGTCCGCCGAAGATGGTATCGGAGGGGGGGCCAAAGGGTGTGTCGACGAGGTGTTCGGAGAGGTCGGTTAACCAGTCCATTTCGTAGAGGCCACTTCCGCCGATAATTCCGATTGCAGGTTCGTTCATCGCGGGGATGAGTAAGGGTGAAAAGGGGTTTTGTATATGAGAAATGGGGAAGAAGTGTTGAGGAATTTTGGATGGGAAAGGAGAAGTAATCTTTTCAAATTGAGTGAAGCGATGGCAGATTTTGGGGATGGAAGAGATTGAACAGCGACTGGCGATAGTTCGGGAGCAGATTGCGGTGGCGGCGAGGCGAGGGGGCCGTGGGCTGGAGGAGATTGAGTTGATCGCCGTTTCAAAAACGCAACCTCCCGAAGCTGTTTTGATGGCGTGGGGAGCTGGGCAGAGGTGTTTCGGGGAGAATCGGGTGCAGGAGGCGAGGGCGAAAGCGGCGCTTTTGCCCGCAGGGATTCGCTGGCATTTGATTGGCCCGTTGCAGAAGAATAAAATTCGTCAAGCGTTGGGGGTAGGTTTTGGGTTATTGCAGGGGATTGACTCGTTGGAGTTGGCGCGGGAGTTGGATCGGATTGCGGGAGAAGAGGGATTATTTCCGGAGATTTTGCTGCAGATTAATCAGGCTGGAGAATCGAGTAAGTTTGGATTTTCTCCTGAAGTTATTCGTAGGCAGATGGTTGAGCTTCTGGGGTTTGGGCGATTGCAGATTCAAGGGCTGATGACTATTCCGCCTTTTGCGCCTGAGGCGGAAGATTCGCGGCGATACTTTGTGGAGTTGCGGGAGTTGCGGGATAGTTTGGAAAAAGAGTTTGGGGTGAGGCTTCCGAAGCTTTCGATGGGGATGAGTGGGGATTTTGCGGTGGCGGTGGAGGAAGGCGCGACATTGGTTCGAGTGGGAACGGCGATTTTCGGAGTTCGCCAAGGGAAGACTTGGAAACCTGGGGGAAGCGAGGCAGACTCTGGGGAATAACCGATGGCCAACCAGATTATCCCGACTCAAATTCAGCCGATCGGCAACGAGCTAGCGATTGCTTGGAGTGATGGAACGGAGTCCTATTTAGGATTCGAGATCTTGCGCCGAGCTTGTCCATGTGCGGCTTGTGGCGGGGAGCCTGATGTGCTTGGTCAGGTGATTCGGCCCGAAGTGCATTACACGCCGGAGAGTTTTGTTTTGAGGGGGTGTCAAATTGTGGGGAGTTATGCGGTGCAACCGATGTGGGCGGATGGCCACGGATCTGGGCTTTATCTTTTTTCGGTGCTGCGGCGGTTGGGTGGTGAGGAGAATGTAGGCGTTGCTTGATGAATCGGGTGGCGCGGGTATTTCTTTTGCTTGGTTTCTGCCTGATTTGCGCTGGTGGAGTATTTTGGGAAGCTCGCAGGGAGCGGATTCGGCGGGCCACGCCGAATCGGATTTGCGCGGTGGTGTGGAAGCAGATTGTGGCGATGAGAGAGGACGATTATGCGGGGGCGTACCGGCAAGTTTCGTCAGGATTCCAAGAGAAATTCAGTAGGGAAGCTTTCTCGGACTTTGCGCGGGCGGAGTATCCGAGTGTCCGAAGAGCGCAACGGGTGGAGTTTGGTTTAGTGCGAACCAATGGGCGAGAGGCGACCGTTCCGGTGTATCTTTTTCTGGAGGATGGAGAGGTGGTCCCTTGTTGGTATCGATTAATTAATGAGGGTGAAGGTTGGAAGATTGATAGTGCTCGATTTCCGGGGTCTTGGTCTTCGGGGCGAAGATTGGGAGGATTGCGGGTGTAGGATGGGGCTGAGTGGGGAAGGTGATTGGCAAGAGGGGCAAAAGATTGTTGGCGATCCGCAACTTGCTCCGCCGGAGTGGGGAGGGAGGCGGGGTTGGGTAGGGAAGTGGAGGGCGAGGGGGGAGATCGGGGAGGTTTGGGGAAGCGGTGAGAAAAATAACCAGGATGGGAGCGATTAAAATATCCAATGAATGACGCTGGTTTGTCTTAAAAGGATGGAGGGACTGGTCGAAGCCTGAGAATTTGCTGGATTTTAGAGAACGCCGGTGGAGGATTAACGAGAGTCTACTTCTTGAGTGAACCCGATATAAAATTATGAGTAAAATTCAAACGATGACTTGGAAGGATGATCCCGCGCACTTTCGGAAATCATCGCGGCGAGAGTTTCTGTATACAGGATTGATTGGTGGGCTGGGGTTGACTCTGGGAGATTTTTTTAAACTTCGGGCGGCACAGACTTCTGCCTCGAGTATTCTGGTGGCACCGCCTGCGGTGGCCGAGTCGTTGATTCATATTTTTCTACCGGGGGGGTGGTCAGCTCAGGAGACCTTTGATCCGAAGCCATTTGCGCCGATTGAGTATCGCGGTGCACTGGGCACCATTGAGACGAAGCTCAGCGGGGTTCGATTTTCCGAGCATTTGAAACAGACCGCGAAGATTGCGGATAAGATTACGGTGGTGCGGTCGATGACGCACGGCGAGGCGGCGCACGAGCGGGGGACGCACAATATGTTTACGGGGTATCGGCCTTCGCCCGCGATTCAGTTTCCTTCGATGGGATCGGTAGTGGCACATGAACTGGGGTCGAGGAATCAGCTTCCTCCCTATGTGTGCGTGCCGAATTTGCCGAATGAGTTTGCGGGAAGCGGTTATTTGCCAACGGCTTATGGGCCTTTTAGTCTTGGGGGTGATCCCGCGAATCAAAGTTTTGCGGTTCGCGACTTGAATCTGCGTCAGGGAATTACGGCGGAGCGATTTGAGCGGCGTCGAAGTATTCTTTCGACGGTGGACGAGCATTTTCGCGCTTTGGAAAAGAGCGATGCCTTGGATGCGATGGATAGTTTTTACCAAGCGGCGTATGCGCTGGTTTCGGCGCCCGAGGCTCGGGAGGCTTTTAATTTGGCTGGAGAACCGGAGGCAATTCGGGCGGAGTATGGGAAGGGAGAGGCAGGTCAACGGATGTTGATGTCGAGGCGGTTAGTGGAAGCGGGAGTGCGATTTGTCTCCATGACTTATGGTGGCTGGGATATGCATGCAAAGATTCAGGATGGGATTGCCAAGCAGTTGCCACCATTTGATCAGGCATACGCTGCCTTGATCCGCGATTTGGACCAGCGAGGGATGTTGGACACGACGATTGTGATGGTGACCTCGGAATTTGGGCGATCGCCGAAGATTAATAAGGATGCGGGGCGAGACCATTGGCCGAGGGTTTTTGATGTGGTGTTTGCGGGTGGAGGATTTAAGCGGGGCCATGTCTATGGATCGTCGGATGCGACGGGATCTGAACCTGACGAAAATCCGCTGACTGTGGAGAACATGGCGGCGACGATTTATCATCAACTGGGAATTGCCTCTGAAAAGAAACTGATCGCGCCGGGCAACCGACCGATCGACATCGTCCGCAATGGGAGCGTCGTCACTGAGCTTTTGGCGTAAGGTTGCGGCGATTGGGGCGGGACTTTTTCTTGGGGAAGCCCTGGAAGCGGGGTCTCCGACGCTTCTTCATGTGTGGCCAGCTGGGGGGCAAAGGGGGACGGAGCTTGAGGTGATTTGTGAGGGGACGCACCTAGAAGATGCGCGCGGGTTAGTTTTTTACGATCGAGGGATTGAAGTGGTGAGTATTTCGGAAGCGGTGGCGGGCCGATTTAAAGCGAGGATCCGAATCGCGGCGGATGCACCACTTGGGGAACAGATTGTTCGTCCCTGGACAGCCACTGGGCTTGGGGATGCGCGGACATTTTATGTGACGCCGTATCCGTTGGTGAAAGATTTAGATCGGGGGACAAAAGACGCGCCGAAGAAAGACGAGGAGCAGGCGATTTCTTTGGGTACGACAGTCTGGGGAACCCTTCAAGGAGAGGAGACGGATCGGTTTGTGATTGAGGCGAAGAAGGGGGATCGGATTGCCGCTGAAGTGGTTGGAGTGAGGTTACAGACGAAAGAGATTTTTGATGCGATGCTGACGTTGAAGGATGCGGAGGGAAAGATTTTGGCGGAGTGCGATGATAGTTCGCTCCTTGTGCAGGATCCGGTGATCAGCGTGATCGCTCCTGCGGATGGGAAGTATCATTTGGCGATTCGCGACAGCACGAATTCGGCACCACTTTCTGGGCGGTATCTCTTGATGGTCGGCAAATTTCCGCGACCGCTGGTGGTCTATCCGGCAGGCGGAGTGAGTGGGGAGGTGCTGGCGGCGAAGTATCTGGGCGATGGTGGGGGCCCGATGGCGGCGACCTTTAAACTGCCGGCGACGGCGAGCAGTCGGTATGGAGTATTTCCTGAAGAAAGTGGGCAGAGTGCGCCTTCGCCGAACTGGTTGAGGGTATCGCTCTTTGCAAATGTGTTGGAAGTGGAGCCGAATAACCAGCAGTCGGGAGCGACGCCAGCGGAGGGTGGATTACCAGTGGCGTTGAATGGGGTGATTGGGGTGCCTGGGGATATTGACTACTTCAAGATTGTGGCGAAGAAGGGGGAAGAGTTTGATTGTCATGTCTTTGCGCGCTGGTTGCGTTCGCCCCTCGATGCCGTTTTGGAGATTTACGACGAGAAGGGAAGTCGTTTGCTACAGAATGACGACAGCGGTGGGCCGGATAGCTATTTACGATGGAAGGTGCCAGCGGATGGGAGTTATGGGGTGGCAATTCGCGACCAGCAGGGACGTGGCGGGGAAACGTTTGTTTATCGAGTGGAGATTGCGCCAGTGAGAAAAGAGGTGGGGATTTGGCTGCCGGAGATGGAGCAAAATACCCAAGATCGGCAGACGATTGCGGTGCCGAAGGGGAACCGCTACGCGTCGATGGTCAAGCTGAAGCGGGATGGGGTGGTGGGCGAATTGGTTTTGACGGCGGCAGGATTGCCAGCGGGGGTGACGATGGAAGCGGTTGGGGTGGAGAGCAGTGCGGAGAGTGTTGCGGTGGTTTTTGAGGCGAAGGGCGAAGCGGTGGCGAGTGCGGGGACGTTTGTGCTTGGGGTGCAATCGGTTAATGGCCAAGTGGTTGAGAGTCGGGTAGCGCACCCGATTGAGCTGGTTGGGTATGGAAATAACCAGAATTACTATCGAGTGACCGCGGATCGGCTAGCGATTGGGGTCACGGAAGAGGCGCCGTTTAAGATTCAACTGATCGCGCCGAAGGTGCCGATCGCGCAAGGAGGGTCACTTGATTTGAAAGTGGTGGCTGAACGGAAAAGTGAATTTAAGGGGAAGATCAAATTGGCGTTGCTATCGGTGCCTACGGGGATTGGGACGGCGGGTGGGGCGGAGATTAAGGAGAGCGAAAGCGAGGGGGTCGTGGCACTGAGCGCGCAGGGAGATGCGCCGGTGAAGAAATGGAAGGTTATCGTGGTCGGTTCGGCAGATTTAGGGAAGGGAGCGGTCTGGGTTTCAACGCAAATCGTGGATTTAGAGGTGGTTGCGCCCTTTGTGGGTGGACAGATTGTTCGGGGAGTGGTGGATCAAGGGGAGAAGACCTTCCT
>Ga0114970_10003053_pt1 | contig 12390 bp, 8 predicted proteins | sample M_140205_XF_Meta_FD_87030 | JGI IMG/M metagenome (GOLD analysis project Ga0114970, IMG submission 87030) | Freshwater microbial communities from Lake Montjoie, Canada to study carbon cycling - M_140205_XF_MetaG | ecosystem: Environmental > Aquatic > Freshwater > Lake | place: Lake Montjoie... | reverse complement strand
TGTCGATCGCTACCTTCAAGGCCTCAATTGTAGTTCTCTTCTTTATGCACGTGAAGTACGGGACTCGTTTGACGAAGTTTATCGTCTGCTCTGGTATTCTCTGGCTTCTGTTCCTCCTCTTCGTCACGATGGGTGACATCTGGACTCGTAGCTGGATGGGTGTTCCGGGTCGCTAGCTTCACACTGATAAATAAATAAGGGGGCCCGGGTCTGAGACCCGGGCCCCCTTTGAATCGTGTGCGTCTACGCTCTCCACTTGCGTTGTCAGCAGACGATTCCGGTCAACTTCTCCTTGATCTGATCCGCAGTAAACGGCTTACGGACAAAGCCACTGGCACCAAGCTGGACGGCCTCCATCACTTTCCCCTGGCCACCTTCAGTGGTGATCATAATGACGGGGACGGTCTTGTGTTGTTCCATCTGGCGCAAACGTGCCAGGAGTTGCAGCCCGTCCATCTGTGGCATATTGATGTCTGAGAGTATTAAGCCAAAGGTTCGCGTCTGCAGGATTTCGATAGCCTCGGTACCATCTCCTGCCTCGTGGATTTCACCGAGCGGCAGATCGGTTTGACGCAGAACCCGTTGCAAGATCTTCCGAATGGCGGCCGAGTCGTCTACGATCAACACATCCAGGGGTGCTGTTGCGGTCATGTACTTCCTCCAGGACAACTATCGGCAGTTCCAGCTAAAAGGTTTAGATCGGTGATCGCTAACTCCCTGATTCTGTGCTCAGATGGGTCTTAAGCCCGTTGACACGGAACGAAAATGGGTAGATGATCACAACAGAGGGTATTACTATGTCTGCTCGCCATCTCCTCATCTCCGCTGTTGCAGGTACCTTATTTTCCACGGTTGCTTTCGCCCAGAGTGTCATTTCTGCGCATTCCGGGACACTCCACTATTTTGATGGTGCTGTCACCATTGATGGGACGGTGGTGGAACATCATGCGGGTAAGTTCCCCGAGGTCAAAGAAAACAGCGTATTGCGAACGGAATTGGGGCGCGCGGAAATCCTGTTGACGCCCGGCGTTTTCCTTCGCCTCGGCGAGAAGTCCGCGATCAAAGTCCTCGACAACAGGTTGCTGACAACACGGATTGAGTTCCTGGAGGGCACTGCGATGATCGAGTCTGACTCACCAGATACTTCGGTCAAGGATCCGGTCGTCACACTCATTTATAAGGACTATTCCATTCAGCCAGTGAAGTTTGGGCTCTTTGAGCTAACTTCCAGCCCCGGTGTGTTGCGTGTGTACAAAGGCCAGGCTTCGATTGTGGGCGGCCAAAACCGCGTCATCGTGAAGGAAGGCCGACAGGTTCCATTCTCGGCCGCCTTGCTGGTGGAGAAGTTCGACGATAAAAATATTGACGATCTGTACCTCTGGACCCGGGATCGGTCTTCGCATTTATCGGCAGCCAACATGGCATCTGCTCGATCTGTGGCGAACCAGTCCATGTCGGGCGGCGGACTGTTTGGCTTCAACAATAGCTATAACCCCCTGGCCGCCTACCGAGGCTTCGGTGGCGGTTGGTATTACAATCCCTATCTGGGTATGTATACCTACCTGCCTCGCAATGGGACCGCCTGGAGTCCCTTCGGCTACGGGTATTTTAGTGCCAATACGATCTTCGCCTACTACTCTCCGGATCGTTACTACTGGAACGGGGGAGGTTCGGCCCGCAATGGTGTCAGCACGGGTGTTCCTCTCACCAACATTGGGACCTCTGGCGTCGCAGCGTCCCAGGTTGCCCGTTTTGGTTCTGGCATGAACAGCCATTCCACCCTGAGTTCCCCGGTGCGTTCTATGGAAAGTCCTGCCATGAATGGTGGCGGCTTTCGGGGGGCGGGTGACTTCGGCGGTGCGGGCTTTGGCGCTGCGGGTGCCGGTAGGTTTGGTGGTGTGAATACTTCCTCGGGTGGAAACATGGCGTCCTCGGGCTCTGCGGCGTCGGCACCATCCGCCGCACCTGCAGCGCCAGCGGCCCCGGCTGCAGGGCCCGGCGGAGCACGAGGCCGCTAGTGAGAGTCCTGCGGGCAGGTTAGTCGGTTGGTCCCGGACCTCATGATATCCTGAAGCTTCGTGCGCAATCATTGCGTGCGAAGCTGCTTCCTACCCAGACCTAACCAGTCTGGCGTTACGACAAGAAGCTACTCCCAAACACGGGGAGAGATGGCCGAGTGGTTGAAGGCGCACGCTTGGAAAGCGTGTATAGGGGAAACTCTATCGAGGGTTCGAATCCCTCTCTCTCCGCCATTTCACACTCCGGCCTCAACCCGGTGCCCGGGTCACTCAAGCTTAAAAGATACTGCGTCTCCTTCGTTTCGTGCCTGTACGGTGCTGCCGCGGCGGGGTGCCTGCTATTCGGGGAGACTTGAATTGCCGCGCGCTTCCGCCGTCCGGGTGACAACCGCAGTCATTAAGTCGCCGGCTAAGTCGTGCGGAAGCGTATCAGGTGCTGGAGGCCTACGCAGCCAGCGGGTTGAAGCAGGAAGCGTTCAGTCGGCAGCTTGACAAGTCGCTCCAGTTCCCTATACCGCAGAGTCTGGCAGAATGGGCGCGCGTGCGGACCCCGGCGCGATTCCATGCGGGCGCTTGTTGACAACCGTCACCACAACCCTGGGTGAAGGCCTCAGCGCTGCTTCGCCAGGTTATTGAGATGACTAAGCTAACGGGCGACAAGCGCCCCGGCTGTCCATACCGGGACTACCCGTTAGCGGGGAGTATAGAACGCCTTCAGGCGGTTCAGGTCTTCTTTGCTGAGCGTGAGCGACGCCCCCGTCAGATCCCGTGCCGACAAGGCCTCACGTTGCACGCCGTTCCGCGCATGGTCGCCACTCCGGGTGAGCATGTGTACGAGTTCATGGGCGACCACGCGACCGAGGGCACGTCCGTAGAACATCTCTGAACGGGCGAGATCTCCACCCCACATTGCCGAGCGCGCTGACTGCAGCACCCTCGGGCAATCCACTTCGCCAAAGGGCAGAACGCGACCGTCCGTTGTCCATGTGACCGCGTACGGGCCGGTTTCGTCGTAGCGAGGCATAGGCGGCTCTGCCTTGCAATTCCCCCGGAACGTCATGACGACGAGATCACTGAAATCCGAGGCGGCTGCCTGCTGCCGAGTGGCGAACGACAGGTGCACCCCGGAAGCCCCCAGTATCTGGGAGGCCTCGCGCTGCATCTCCTTCGTGGTAGCGACTGAATTGGGGCCACGGAAATCGAGCACCACCGTGACATCAGCCACAGCGGAAGGCAGGATCCCGGCACCGGCGGGAATGTACAGTGCAAATAACAGCCAAATGAGGGCGTTGCGTCGCGGCATATACGTGGCCACTAACTCTCTTAAAGGACATTCTTTAACGCGAGCCAGCCTGGGCAGACGGGGAACAGGGGCAGGCAGTGCGCTATAGCGGCTAGCGCGGGGCGGACGGGGCCACGTGGCGAGTATAACGCAATTCCGGCGCGCGTAACAGCCTTCCATCAATTTTTTTGATGGGACCGATATAGTACCTTCCCGGAGCCACAAAAAAGCCCTGACCCGAGGACTGAATCCCGCGGGTCAGGGCTGACGAAAGAGGCTGCCTGGCCTATTTAGCGGCGGATTCGGCGAGCCACCATCAGAACGCCCGCAAATCCAAATAAGACGAAAGTAGCGGGTTCTGGCACCGCCGAAATCGTGGAAAAACCTTCGACAGGCCCAGTGGAGACTGTGGTATCACCGTTGAGCGCGATACTCGCCACGGCTCCGCCACGACCCGGCCCAGCCAGAAACTCGAATTGGGTGGAGTAGAGATAGACGAAGAACTCACTGCCATCGTTGGCGACGGTATCCAGCGCAGCCCCATCGAATGTGACGACAAAGCTGAAGGCGGAGCCGAACTCAGACACTCCCTGATCGAAGTAATTGGATCCACCACCGGTATTGTCAAAAATGAGCGGTGGTGACGACAGGGAACCGGTAACCCCTCCGAGGAAGGCGTTTGAGCCATTGTCGAAGGTGAAGCCAGTGGATACGAAGTTGTCAACATAAGCCATAGCCGCCAGAGAAGTTCCAGCGTTGGCCTGGTTGAACTGGAATTCGATGAAACCTGGGGTGCCCGGCGCTATCGAGGATGAATCGACGGTCACCAGGTAACTGAGCGGTGCCGCACTGAGGCTTGCAAACGCCCCCAGCACCAGAAGTGAAAAAACTATACGTTTCATTTTCATAATATCTCCGAATCTGTCTGCTAGAAGTTCACGGCATAGCGCTTCGTCGTATAGCTGATTCGCGCGTTGGTCGGATTTGCAAAGCTGATGGCCACGGAGGCGCTTGTGGTACCAGGTGCAAGGCCTGCGGGGATATTGATCGTGGCGTACGGCAAGCCGTTGGCCTGGGGGAAGTCCGGCAGGGTCACGGTGCCGGAGAGCGTGAAGAATACGTAGATCGGCCCCGCCAGCGTGGTCGTGCCGGTATTCGTGACCGTGATGGTACCGTTATACCGCCCGGTTGAGCGGTTCAGGGCCACCGCAGAAGCGTTGACTCTGCTGCGGCTCGTTACTTCGATCGGCATCTTCAGGTAAACGGCTGGCGCATCGTGATCGGAGTAGCGTTCCGGCCGATTGAAGTCACTCCGGTACGTGGGGCCCTCCGGGAAGTCGGCATTATTCCGCACGTAGGTGAAATCGCGGACTCGTGCATTCAGCTTGCTGTTCACCAGTACATGGTCAATGCGCTGGGCGATGCCGGCATAGCTGTACGAGTACCTCTGTGCGGGATCGGTTGTGGTCAGGTTCGTCAGAGCCAGATTTGCCCTGGCCGCGCAGGGGCTGGAAGCATTCAGTTGCGCCTGGGTCCAATAGATCTGGCTGGCAGGGGCGGGTGAACCCGCGATGCAGCTCACTGTATCCCCGTAACCATCATTGACATCAAACGCGTTCATATCGCCGGCCACGATCAGGTTTTCGGTCAGGCTCCAGTTTACGTTCTGCTCGGAGCCCAGATTCCCGGAAACCAGGTTCGCCAGATATTTGGCCTGCTCGCCGCGCTTCGTCCGCACCCGGTCGCCATTGCCGGTTCCCGGCTCGTCGATACCGTTCAGGGATCGGAGGTGGTTCACAACGACGCGGACATCCATTGAGGAATCGGAACCCGGTGCCGTTGCCCGTCCACGGAATACGACCGGGGGGCGATCATTCAGCGTGTTCGTCGTGGGGGTTGTCGTATAAGGCAGCGTATAGATGCTGGCCGTGCCGTACTGACTGCATTCCAGTTGCGAGACTCGGTCCTGGCGGAAAATCACTGCAGGCGCGATCTTGCCGGGGTCGTTGGTGATGCCGCCACAGTAGCCGTAGTTCGGGCTGCCCTGGCTGGCTGACGAGGCGTCGGCGTTGATCTTATTAACGATGTCCTGCAGGACAGGGAAGCAAGAAGCCGGGGTTGGTCCCTCCACTTCTTGAAGGGCGATGATATCGGGCATTCTCATCACATTGCGCACTGCCAGAGACAGCTTGTTGAGTCGGCCGTCATACGCGGTTTGCGTAAGAACGACGTCGCCACCGTTACTCGCGGTGTTGAAGAACCGTTCAATGTTGGCGTCCACAACCAACAGATCGCTGGAGAGCGGGGCCGCAATCGGGGTAGCCGCCAGGGTGGGGCTGGAAGGCGACAACGTTCCGATGTCCCCCGTGCCACATACGACCTTGTACTGGCCGGCACTGGTGTCGTAATCCATGATGCCGTTGATGAACGAAACGGTGCTGCCGGTTGCGACCGCCACATTGCTGCCGCCCACCAGGGCGGAGGCGTCAATTCTAAGTAGTTCCGGATTCCCGTTCCAGGAGGGCACGGTGTTGGCTGCGTCTGACGGACGGCGGGTGGCCAGAATGCCGGTCTGTGCGTGGAATGGACGGCTCACGCCACTTCCCGTGACGAAGAAATTAAACCCGACGCTGGAGGTCGCGCTGGTTTCTGTAACGGTACCGGTGCTGGGGCCGACCACCGCAGCGTTGGTCATGCCGACTCGCATGCCGAGGTACTTGCGCGCCTGCGTAGCCGAACCACTAGCGTCAAAAGTGGAACCGCTGATGGTGATTGCCGAGGGCAGGCTGCCCGTGCCGGGGGTGCTCAAAACAGTGCAGTTACTGGTGGCCGTCAGTTCCGTGAGTGGCACGGAGCCTACCGGAGCCGTGCTTGGGACGAAGTCCGCAACGGTGCCCTGAATTTCAACCAGATTGCCCACTACCGCACAGGCGGGCAGGGTGCTGCTGCCGATAAAAACCAACAAGCCTTCAGAAGTATTGGAATCGGCATCGCGGTCGCTGGAAATACTCTCCAGGTAAAAGCCCTTGGAACTGCCGGTAGAGGATCGGACGCCGGTGACGACTCCGCTGGTAGTCACTTGGGTTCCGACAAGGGGCGAAGCGGTGCCGGACCCGGTGATTTCGTAGATCTTTCGGGCGGTTGGCGGGAGCGACGAAAGCACCAGACTCAGGCTGTAGGTGCCCGTCCGCGACTGGTCGTCTGTGACCGTGCAGGAGATCGAATAGGTGCCCGGCGTTGCGTTCGAGGGGACGTTGTAGCTGACCGGCAGTGTAGTGGGGTTGGTCCCGCCAATCGCCGCCAGGTTGCAGGTGTTGGTAAAACTGACCGAAGTCGGAGTGGTCCCGGCCGTATTTGTGGCTGTCAAAGTAGTAGCGTTGCCGGGGAGAACGGGGTTCACAGAAGCGGAAACCGTGATGCCGGGGTTCGTAGACCCGCCGCCACCACTGCAAGGATTCAGGGCTGTCGCCGTGTTCCTTGGATTGACTGTCGTGGCGGTGAAGTCGGTGGAATTATTCCCGTTGTCGGTGCAGCCCGCGGTGGTCCGAACGCCTGCCGTCGTATTCGACAGTGAGGCCATCGGCGAAGTCTCAGAGCAATTCGCACCACTTCCGTAGCCGACCAGATCGATGACCGCGCCTCCTGTTGGGCAGGCTACTGCAAGTGCAGTTGTGGAAGTTGACAGCAGGACCTTGCCCGCACTGCCGGACATGGAAATTGTCCCCACCCTGTCGGCGGTCGGCAGGTTCGTGGTTCCACCGGCCCCCGCTGCTTGCTGGACCAGATAATACTGGCCGGGCTGCAGGTTTACATTGGTTAACGTCGTAACGGCCCAGCTTGCTCCGGTGGCAGAGGCGTACTGAACGGAATACCCGTTCAGATTCACAGCGGCATTCCCGCGGTTGAAAAGCTCAATAAAATCGTTCCTGTAGGTGGCGCCTGTGTTGCCACCGCCACCGTAAATCTGGCTGATCACAACCTGGGAAAAAGCCGACACACTGCCGGCAGAGAGTAAGAAAATAACAAAGAACGTTTGCTGCAGACGGGCGCTGCGTTTCATTCGGAGGCCTCCTGTGCCGGGAAAAATGGCGGTTGGCTCCATTCTAATTGCGGATAATGACGCAGTTGTTACGCCCGGGTGACAAAAGCGCGATTCGACAAGATTAGCAGAAGTCCGCTTGCCGCAGACTACTGCGGTGCTGACCAGATATCGGTGGGCAACTTTACTTCCGGGCGTTGGCTTCGAAGTGCCGCGAGATCGCCTTCGGAAACCAGGGTCTGGTCCACATCCAGATAGCGCAGCGAAGGGCAGCGGGCCAGGTGATCGAGGCCTGTTCGGGAGATCTGGGTCTCCCAAAGAACCAGGTCACGAAGGACAGGCATAGCCGCCAGCCGCTGCATGGCCCGGTCCGTTACCTTAGTGCCCCCCAGATGCAGGACTTCCAGCTGGCGCAGGCCCGCAATTCGATCCACCACGGCATCAGTGACCGTTGTCAGGCCCAGGTTCAGATTCCGAATCCCCGGCAGGGAATCCAAAACGGCCAGGTCGCTATCGCCAATCCCGGTGCTGTAAAGGCTCAGATCCCGCAGGCTCTTCATCCTGTGGAGTGTCTCCAGCCCCTTCCCAGTCACCTTCGTCGAACTCAGGTCCAGACGCTGCATCCACACCGAGTCCGCCAGGCGCTCCAGGCCGTGATCGTCGAACGCCGTCTCATCCAGAATCAGGATGCGCAACTCCCGGAGCGGTGGAAAAGCGTCGAACACATGTCCCGTGATCGGCGTTCGGCCCAGGTGTAACTCTTCCAGTCGATTGAAAATCGTCAAAGGCCGGAGCATCTCGTCCGTGAACGGAATGAAATCTGGCCATTCATCGATCAGACCGTTTATGTCTTCAGGGTCCAGTACCGAAAGTGGCTCCAGGCTCTTGCAGTCCCTGCCGACCCGAAGCACTGTGGCGCGGGCAAAGGGAACCCGGACCGCTCCGCTGGCCTCTCCCAGCATCGAAAAGGCCGAATCGATGTTTCTTTCGGCACGGACGGAGAGCTGCCCCAGGCTATAACCTTTGGGAAAACGCAGGAGGCGAATCGAAACCGATTGCAAATCTTCCAGCGCTCGCAGCTTCAGGTCGCGGAACAGGCAAAGGGGGCTCGCGTGATCCCCTGCCGTCTGCGCCTGGCCAGCCTTTCCGTACAGCCAGGCCGTCAGATCCGTGAGCAGATCCTGTTGCTGCCGGAGCGCATACTGATTGCGGGCGTTCAGCTGGAAGGCCACGCCGCCGGTAAGCTCCGCCATTTCGCCCGTGGCATCGGCATCGCCGAGGATCGTTTCTTTTATATGCTCGAGGCGCTGCCAGTCGGCATCCTGTGCGGCTGTATTGACTTCGGCCATCAGCTGATCGCACAATGACCGGCGCACCGGGTCACGGGCAAGGTCGGGGTGAAACAGTCGGGCCAGTTCGCGGTGCAGGGCGTGGAGGCGGGCAGGTTCGGCGGGCGGGCGGGAAAGGGCCTTATTGTAATCCGTTACCGACAGCTTCCATTGTTCGTGAGCTGCCAGATACTCGCGCTGCGCGGTGGGCACGAAGCGCGACCGGAGACGGGCCGACTCGGTTCGGGCCTCATCAAATTTGATATACATCGACCCGGCTTTCTTATAGAAGCGCTGGGTGAAGGCGTCAAGAGAAGAGCGAAGGAGAGCGAGCTCCAGTTGTCCGATTGAAAGTTCCAAGGTTGCCGAATCCGGGCTTACGTTCCGAAAACGAGTTTAATCCGGATTCGCCGCGGCTTTGTGTCTAGGCTGCTTGGGTGCTCATTGCTTTCGCTTTGGCTTGTACTATCACGGCAGGCGTCTCGCTTTCCGGGACCTCAGCTTTTACCTTTGCCAGCCAGGCTGGCGGGCGCCCGCGCCTTTTGGCTCCGTGTGCCACCAGTCTTTCCAGGCTCCAAATCGCTTCGCCCACTTGATCTCTCTCCTGGCGCAAGTCAGCCAGAATCTTTCCGATATCCATTATGCTCCTCCGAACCAGGTCGAGGCTCGCCGTCTGGCGACATCTCTCCGGTGACCTGATGGGTCAATTCATTACAACGCAATTTCAAAGTGGAAGTCGCCTGGTCTGGTACCTGGTACTATCCCGCTGCAAAGTAGTTCCCGTACCCCCAAAACATAGTTGTCTCAGCACCGTGAAGCAAGCGTTTTTACCTCTCGTGATATGCTGGCGGCATCCGAAGAAACATGCTCGGACCGGGCCCCGATGTCCCGTTGCAAGGCTGGTTGTGAAAGATTTACTCAAGGAGGGCGGTGCCTGATGCAAAACTTTACGTCACCACTTATTGCGCTTCACCGTCCCACCATAAGATGATGCGGTAACCGGCTGTTCACAAATTAGAAGCGCTGCAAAACGGACCGGCGTTGCAAGATGGACCAATAGGGGAATCCAGGGAACCGAATGTTCGAAATGCTGTTCAAATACCCGCCGGCAATCTTCTCGCGGGGGAAGTTCGTCCTTTTGTCACCGTGGCCTGTCTGGCTCCTCGTCGTCCTCGCCGTGGCCGCCGGCGCGGGGCTGTTCTGGCATGTGAACCGAAGCAGCGGAGCCCTGAGCCGCGTTCGTTCGCTTGTTATTTGGGGTGCCCAAACAGTTCTGGTGGCGATAGTTCTCTTCATGTTGTGGCACCCGGCGATCAGCATCGCCCGGTTGCGCCCCCAGCAAAACGTCATCGCCGTTCTGGTGGACCATTCCCGGTCCATGGCGCTGGCAGAAGACGGCAAATCCCGCTTACAGGCCGCCACAGAGCTTCTCAGTGGCCAGCTTTTGCCGGAACTCGGCAAGAAGTTCCAGATCCGGCTTTACGAATTTGGTAAGGACGCGGTTCGCGTTGACGATCTGAAGGGTGTCAACCCAATCGATAACGCCACTCGGATCGGCGACAGTCTGACCCACATTGCCGGTGAGGCCGGCACCATGCCCCTCGGTGCCATTGTGCTGCTCACCGACGGCGGTGACAACACCGGCGGCGTGGACCGGGAAACCATTTCCCAGCTTCGCCAGCTTCGGGTCCCCGTTCACACCATTGGTTTCGGGCCCGATCACTACAACAAAGATGTCGAAGTAGAGGATGTGGCAGTTCCCGCCCGGACCCTCAAGAATTCCCGCGTCATCGCCCGGGTAGCCTTCCGGCAGCACGGTTTCGAGAACCAGAAGGCACGGATTATCGTTCGCGAAGACGGCAAACCCCTTGCCCAGCAGGAGTTTACCCTCAAGGGCGACGTGGAACAGAGCCAGACCGTCCTGTTTAATGCCGGAGCCGAAGGTGCGCACAGTTACACGATCGGCGTCGAACCCCTGGCAGGCGAAGAAAATGTCAAAAACAACGCCGTTGCCCGGGTTGTCAATGTCACCAAAGGCAAGCGCCGCATCCTATATGTAGAGGGCGAACCGCGCTGGGAATACAAATTCATTCGCCGCGCTCTTGAAGACGACGAGAGTATCGAACTCGTGTCGGTCGTCCGAACCACGCAGAACAAGACCTACCAGCAGGGGGGGCGCGATGGCGAGTTCGATCAGGGTTTCCCGCCCACAGTGGAAGGTCTGTTTACGTACGATGGCCTGATTATCGGTAGCATGGAGGCCAACTACTTCTCCATCACCCAACAGAACATGATCCGGGATTTTGCGGATCGTCGCGGCGGCGGGGTGCTTTTCCTCGCCGGAAGGTTTGCCCTGAATGAAGGTGGCTATGGCTCCACGCCCATCGCCGAAATGCTGCCGCTCCGGTTGCCGGGCGAAAAAACCTGGTCGCGCGATTTTGCGGAAGCCCAGCTAACGGACGCCGGCAAGGAGAGTGTCGTCACTCGCCTCGAAGAAAATCGCGACGCGAATCTGGCCCGCTGGAAGAAGATGCCCCTGCTCGCCAACTACACGGCGCTGGGGACTCCGAAGCCCGGCGCGGTCGTTCTGATGAACGTGGTGCCCCCCGGTAAGCGACCCAGCCCCCTGCTGGCGATCCAGAATTATGGCCACGGCAGGACTGCAGTTCTGGCGACAGCCGGCACGTGGCGCTGGAAAATGCAGCAGGACCACGCCGACAAGACCCATGCCAGCTACTGGCAGCAGTTGCTTCGCTGGCTGGTAGCCGAAACTCCCGGACAGGTCTCCGGGGCGACACCCCGCCAGGTTCTTTCCGATGAAACCCACGTGCCATTCCGGGCCGTGATTCGCGACAAAACATACCAGACGGTCGCAGGTGCCACCGCCCAGGCCGTGGTTAGTCAACCGGATGGAACGTCTGCCACTGTAGATCTCAAGCCTGATCCCCTGGAGCCCGGAACCTACACCGGCGACTATACGGCGGACAAAGCCGGTGCCTATGTGGCCGAAATCGTCGCTCGCGACGAAAAAGGTGAGATCGGCCGGGATTCACTGACCTTCCGCCGCGAAGATGGTGTCGCCGAAAACTTCAACTCCTCTCAAAATAAAGAGTTGCTGGAAAAGCTCTCAGCCGATACAAACGGGAACTACTACACCCCGTCTAAAGCAAAGAGGCTCTCGGAAGAAATTACCGTTTCCGAAGCGGGCATCACCGCGCATGACAATCTGGACCTCTGGGACATGCCAATCCTGTTCCTCCTCGCTATCCTGCTTCGGGGCGGCGAGTGGTTATTGCGCCGAAAATGGGGGGTAGTCTAAGTGAAAAAGGCTCTGGCAACCGTTCTTCTGGCCACTTTACCCGCAGCCCTGCACGGGGCCACATTCTTCCTGACCGTGGCTGGTCTGGGTGGCGAACCTGACTACGAGCAACGTTTTGCGCTGCTGGCCACCGATGCCGACAAGTTGCTAAGAACCGGCGGCGGCACGGACCGTATCGTCACAACACTCAAGGGTGCTGACGCGACCAAAGCAAAGATGGCAGCAGCCCTGACCAAACTTGCCAGTGACGCCAAACCTCCAGACGTCATCGTCCTGATGATGATTGGCCACGGCACCTTCGATGGTACGGAATACAAGTTCAATCTGGTGGGCCCGGACATCTCCGGGACGGAACTGGCCGGGCTTCTGAACAAAATTCCGGCAGCCCGACAACTCGTGGTGGA
>Ga0114970_10003052_pt1 | contig 12394 bp, 19 predicted proteins | sample M_140205_XF_Meta_FD_87030 | JGI IMG/M metagenome (GOLD analysis project Ga0114970, IMG submission 87030) | Freshwater microbial communities from Lake Montjoie, Canada to study carbon cycling - M_140205_XF_MetaG | ecosystem: Environmental > Aquatic > Freshwater > Lake | place: Lake Montjoie... | reverse complement strand
GAAATAGTTAGATAATCACCAGCGTTAAGATTTTGTAAAAAGTACGTTGATGCACCAACTAGGTTGGTATTTGCAATGTAATGCGTAACAGTACCTGCAATAGTAGTATTGTCTGATAGACCCCATGCGGACATTTATGTCTCCTTGTTTTTTCTTTTATTCCATGCCACCGTATAGGTGGCGCCCGTAATATATTTAGGCTTCAGGACTTTGTGATTGGTCGGTAAACAGTGTAATATCTTTGTTATTAAATGCTTCATTAGCAACTAAAACTGCATCTTCGTCAACGTATTTTGCGCGAGCAGCCTCAAGGTAATCGGCAAATGTATACTCTTCTTGCTCAACTTCTTCTTTAGTGTGCTTTGCGCCCTGAGTTGTCTTCTTAGCTAGATCCATTGCAGCACTATAGCCTGGTATGCTAGACATTCTTTTCAGGCGCACTGGATCTTTTTCAGTTTCAGCAGCTGCAGCTGTCAGTCTTCCCTGACGAGCTACAAATTCACTCTTTGCTGTTTGATATGCTTCATCGATTTTAGCTTCTTCTTTAACACCACCGGCTTTGAGCATTGCAATACGATCTCTATAACCAGCAATACCAGGCTTAATGTCTTTAGCTGCTTTTTTAAGCGCAGGGGATGCATCAGGAATATGCTTCATTGTGGTCTTAGCTTGATGAGACATTGCCTCTTTAACTGGCTTTCTAGTATAGACTGTACCTGTAGAGATTTTCTTAGAATCAAAGCCAGCTGTCTCACCTGGTTTTGTAGGTATTTGACTCTTATAATTTTTATAGTCAAAAGGACTAACAGGCTTCTTCTTTTCTTCTTCATCCACTTGTTCTGACTCATGCATATGAGCCTCTGACATAGTGATCGTCAACTCTTTAGTTGCAATCTGGTGAGTACCGGTTTCAAATTCAACTGTATACCATTCAATATCACCGTTCGCATCTGGTGCAGCGTGCTGCTCAGATACTGTTGTACCCTTACCCAGAACAGCATGCTCAACGTGCGTAGCACAATTGTGAACTTTACCGTCTTTAGTCTTCTTCATTGCACGAAGTTTTTTAAAGTCGTGAGCGGTAATCTCATCCTTCTCTGGCTCATGCACATCAATCTTTTGTTGATTGGGGTGGAGGTTGGCCTCCATCACTGCGCGAATGTCATCTTGTAATTTTTGTGAAATAGATTTCATATCCATTTTGTTTCCTTTAGTTTCGAATACTTATAAGTTAATTAGCAGTTCCATTTTCTAAGAGCTTTATTAATCCTAGAATCTGGGTCTCTTGCAGTCTTTGCAGATGTTAATCTTTTCTTCATACCACCCATGCGAGCACAAAAAGACTTTCTTCTATTAGCCGCTTTACTACCTGGTTTTAACTTAGATGGTTTGGTCGTTACAGCCATTTGTAATTTAGAGCCTGGGTTCTCTCTACGATAGGCGGCAATACCTTTAGCATTCAGACCACCTTCTGGGTTCTTACCTTCTTTACGCTGCCAGGCTGCAACTTCAACTAACTCTTCATCTGGTATCGATTCAAGATCTTCCCAGATAACTTCTGAGTCAACGTTATTATCTTTTGCAATATCTTCTATTACATCTTCTATAAGATCAAACAGTTCTTCTACATCTTCTGACATAGAATCTTTAAAGTCTTGTTTACTAGGAGCACCCTTGCTGCCTGGCTTACGCATACGTTCACCAGACCCGGATTTAATTCGTCTACGCTTGGCATGGATATTATCCCACAACCCGCGCTCGCCTTCCGTTACAGATTGAACTTCTTCTCTTAGTTGCTTAAACGTTTTTAAAGTCATTTTTCTATTACAACCCATTTTTTGCAATAATATTCTGGGCGTACTTTAGCACCCCATGTCTTACAGTATTTGGTACCAGGTACATAAGCACCACAGTTTGCGCAATTCTTTTCACTCTTAGCTTTTTCGTACGCAGGTGGTAACTTAGCCGATATTAATGAACCATCAGCGTAATGCCTGGGCGCGGTTACTTCTTTAAATGACTTCACTTTTTACTACCGCCTCTATAATGTGCAAGACGCTTCTGTTCAATTGAACGCATCTTAGGTACCATTCTAGTTGCAATACTAGATTGAATATTCTTCATACCTTTAACTTGTTGCTCTATACGATCTTTTTCAGATGCAGAAAGAGCTGACTTATCTCTACCTCTAAGAAAGCGTTGATAGATTGCACGACGAGCGGCCAATTGTGCTCTCTTCTGTAATGTTTCAGGTGTAGAGGCTCTTCTTAACTTAATACCCTTGGCAGTATTTCTCTTAGTTTTACCTCTTGCAAACCCCTGACGTCTTTTAAGTCTTGATTGTGCAGATATCTTTTCATCTAATTGTCCTGTCTCTTCTTCAATTAGTTCTTCTTCTGAATAGAGATCAACAATATCTTCCCACTCAAGTTTATCAACCATTTCGTTGATATCCTCTTCACTAAATTGCTCTTTCTTTTCTGCAATAAAGTTTGCAAATGAAGCAACTACAGATTCTTGTTTACGTGCTGCCCAGACATTATCTACTAAATTTGGATACTCTCTTCCGGCTGCAGCTGCTCGGGCTTTTGCTTTGGTCTTCCATGCTGAAGATAACTTTTCTTGTGGGGTATCAGCTTTTGCTCTTTTCTTAGCATCAGCATAAAACTCTTTAGACTCTTCAATATCACCATAGTCAGCTTGAGGAACATGGGTGTAAGCAATATCAGCCATAGTACTATCTCTATGACCGTGTAGTTTAAGCATTGTCTCAACATGGCTGTTCATATACTCTTGATGCTGATCTAGTACGCCGAGATTTTGAAGTGCATCGTGTGCGCGTGCCATCTCATAACTAAAATCATGAATCATATTATTCGTTGCCATGCCAGCTTCAATGGCTTGCTTCTCGTAGAACAAGTAATTATCAGTTGCCTCGAGAGCAGTTTTTAACAACTCGTGTTGTATGTTTAGATCTTGATTCATTTTGTTATGCTTCTTAACATCCAAGCGTGTTTTTCATGTGCTTGAATTCTATCTTGAATGTGATTGGAGACACCAAATTCGCTGGCTGTTTCTGCCTCGTTATATGCTTTTACCAACTGTGCAAGATACTTATCGTTATCTTGTCTCAATCTCACCAACATCTCTCTGGCTGAAGGAATGTTTTCTTCTTCGTCCATCTGCGTCATTGCCTGGAGTCGAGCAATGGAGGTAGGAGCATAAGAGTCCAAGGTTCTAATTAGTTCAGCGATTGAATCTACTGAACCATAAACATCTTCATAAAAGTTACCAATAAAGTCATGGTATTGAGCAAAGTCAGAACCTTCTACATTCCAATGATAAGAATGTGCTTTAAAATACAATACAAATGTATCAGCTAAAGTTGTCTTGAGTGTATCTACTAACATTTTATAGTCCTACGTATTGTCTAAACTGCATTTGTCTTAAACGTTCAGGTTTAGCAGCAATACCGGCTTGAACTTGTTTTACCACATTAGAATTAATTGGGGTAGGTGTGGTTACTTCTGGGGTATCTTCATGACCGGTAACTTCACCAATGTGCTTACCATCACGAATAGTTTCAATCATTACCTTAAACATCTTATATGCTGTTGGGCACTGGTCAAAAGACCTAGTATGAATGCCGTCAAATTCTAGTTGATCAACAGCCTCAAATAAAGTACGCTTTTGACTAGCAGTCATTAATAGAAATGGTAATCTGGTTGCTTCCAATTGCATAGGTTGTGCCTCTACAGACTCTTTAACTTTGTTATCTGGTACAACCTTGTAAGAGCCGCCTGTACCGTACTTTGCTGGAACCCAGACAGTCTTTTTAGGACCAGCCTGAGCGCTTACTTTAACTCTTTTTATCATTGACTGAAACTTTTCACCGTAATCGGCTTCTTTAGCTTCAGACTTAACTTTACTTTCCCCAGGGGTAATGCGCTTCATCTCTTTTGTGCCTTCTGGGGTACCCCATTCGTATTTAGAAATCTTAACTTCACCTTGTGAACCTGGTGCGACTGCCTCTTGAATACCCATGTGATGTCTTACGTCGTGATACAATGCTTCTTTGTGTTCTGGCTTCATCTTAGAAGGTAATGCAGCATGGAATTTGTTCTTTCTACCTGCCGCTGCATGCTCGCGCATCTTGGTACCTGATACACCAGAAGTACCTTCTGCATCAGGATCTCTTTCACCTGATGAATGTACTTTAATAGATTTAAAATTATAGCTACCGTGAGCACTCTTTACACCATTATACTTATGCAGTAATTTGTGATACTCTTCTACTCTATCGGAGCCTGCAACAACGTGTAAATGCTTAACACCTTGGCTTGCCATTGCAGCTGCATGATGTAAGATAGTAGGATGCTCTTTAGAGGCTGCTTCAATATTGGTACCTGGAAATGCATGTTGTGCATGCTTTACCTTAACATCGGCAGGTAACGGGTTCTTACCATCCTTGGTACCGCTTGTATGAGATAGAACTACCTTATGAACTGCATTGTGTTCTTTAGCGACTTCATGTACTTTATTAATAACCTGCTCATGCCCAGTAGTGGGTGGATTCATACGGCCATACGCAAGTACGCCGTGTTTTTCCGGTGCTTCTGTTAGGTAGTCTATAAAGTCCATGTGTATTTAATTAGTTAACCGTTTATTTATTTATCTTTCTTTTTACCTAGTGACATATTGATTCTCCAATGAGCCAATTGCTTCTCTCTAGGTGTTGCAGAGTCAGAAGATCTAACTTTCTTCAATTGAGTAATATATTTACCCTTAGACCGTGTCTGGCCATATCACCTTTATCTTGGGGGTTACGACCATCCTGAAAGTTCTCTCTAATTTCTTTAAATGTTTTCATTAGGTTAATTCTTTAAATGTAAATGCAAACCAAACGTCGAGCTTTGTTGTATTATCAACCCGTCGCATACAGAGTGTAAGCATATTAGGTGTTGTACCACCATACATTGTTGCAGGGCCTTCGTCACCCGATGTATTTTTACCAATAATAATACCGGAATGTCTCATTGCCGAACCATTTAGTGTAAAAGTGTTACCTTGATTGCTGCTATTTCTGTCTTGATAAATTCGATATTGAGTTCTATCACCTACAGAAGTCCATGCAGGTATTGCAGCTCCAGAAATTGCAAGTTCACCCTCATACCATTCATATACAATTGTACTTTGATTGGCGTTATTATTACCAATTTCATATTCCATTATTTCAGTAAGTTCTGTGATTGGTCTAGTATTAGATACTCTGAAACTTACAACCGGGCGCATGGTTTCATCCATTGTCCAACCGCGGTTAGTATTAATTGCATGATTATTGATCGCAAATAAATTACCAGCCGCTTCTTCAGCAACTACAGTAATAATGTTGGCAATAGTAGCCGATACAGGTAACGGATTAGAAACAGATACAGTAGAAGAATTATTACTCAAATAAACATTACCCTGAACTGGCATCGAGCTATAACCCAGTGCCACCAAGTTACCAGATGCACCGATTTCTGTTAAATGAACGTGAACAGGATTTTCAAGTGTACTCGCAACTGTAACAGTGTCAATAATATTTGTATTACCAATAATAGTAATATTAGCTCCACCCAATGAAACAGGTAATGGGTTTAAAGATGTTACTCTAGATGTATTATTATTTAAATAAACATTACCCCATATTGGGAGAGCATTACCTACATCATTTTTAACTTCTACTTCATTAGTAATCGTAGAATTGCCACTGAACAAATATGTCATTAAATTATTCTCCAACCGTCTCGGTATATCATTTGTATGCCCCCATTATCCATTTGAAGAATAAAGCCTCCAGGATCATTATCTACTGTTCCATTAACTGTGATAGGATTGTTCGAACAGTTACCAGATTCATCTTTAATTACAATCAGTCTACCTGGATGACCTATGGCATCTAATAAAGTAATGTTAACAGAAGCAGCCGCATTAACACCAATATAATAATCTCTTCTTGTAATTGTATAGTCACCTGTGATTAATTTCACTGGATGATCTAGGTTAATTACATCTCCTGCACCACCACCAGGTCCTGTTAACGATATCTTTGAAATCCAGTCCTCTAAGAACTTTAACTTTTTACGAATATCGTTGACCGAGCGCCCGGTTAAATCTGCATCTGGTTGTTGGTAAGATGTCTCTTCACTCTTGACTTCTTTAGCAATGTGCGTTACGGTTCGATCAATTAAGGTTTCGGCAACGGGGGTACTGGGTGGGGGTGCTTCTTCGGTAAGGGTGGGTTCTTGGGGGGCTTGTGCTTGAACCAGCTCATCAGTTGTTTCTCTTAGTAATTGTTCTAATTCATCCAAAGACGGGGGTACTGGGAATGCAATAATCTGGGCTTGAACTTTAGGTGGTTCGTTTTTGGCGGCATCTGCTAGATCAGAAAAGATATTTGTCTTAACCGATGCAGCCACACTCTCTTGTAACGCAGTATAGCGCTCAACTTCTTCAACCAAAGCAGGATCAATAGGCTCGTTCATAGCTTTAGCCCACTTTACCAAAATCTGCTTTTCTTTTATACTTTTCATTGATTTTTAGTTGCCTTGCCTGTATAATCCATAAGTGGGCGGTTGAGAATTACCTTGGTCTAGCAGCAAAGTTAGCTCTACTAAATTCTGCTCTATCCACAAACTTAGTAGGCCTGTTATTTCGGATAACGACAAAGCCTTCGGGCTTAGCAGGCTTACCACCGGTAATTTTAGTAGCACCAGGCTCCGGTATTGAATGTTCAAACTTAGGTTTAGCAGACAAGGAATGAACTAATTGGTCTTTGGCAGCCTGTAAGTGATGATGCATGTCTAATATATTTTGAAACTTATCAGAATGTTTATCTACATGAGCCATGTCTGTATTCATCCTCTCCACCTTCGAATCAACCGCTTTTGCCGTCTTGACTTTAGCTATCTCTTTAAGATGTTTTTCTTTTAGGTGCTCGGTATAACCTTCAACAGATGGTTTGGTACCATCTCGAACAGTCTTATTAATGTAAGTCTTTAAATGATCAACATGGTGTTCGTGTTCGTACTTGGGAGTATCATCAGCATGCTTACCAATAACTTTACCTTTTAAAGCAATATCGTAATGTTTTTTATCAGTAGCTAGGAAAGTCTTTTTAGCTTCAGCCATATGATGTTCATATGTATGTGACTGATTAGTATTGAGATCAGCCTTATGCACATCGTCTACAGTACTTATAACATGGACATCTGGATGCTTAGGGAAGTGAGAAAGATCGGCACCGTATTGGGCTTTCATTCCCGCCAATGTGTTACCTTCGTATGCAGTATGAACGGCTACACCAAACTTAGAACTTGCAATCTTCTTACCTTCTGCTGAACTATGAGGCGTAGAGTACGTTAAGGTATTAGGTTTGAAGTGATACTTACCACCTTCATTTACAACATCACCATGGGGATTAGTTTTTGACTTGATACCCGAATGCATTACATCACCTTGGTATACCCCTGTCTTAGGTGTTACTTTAGGTAGATGCTCTAATGCCTGTTTTAACTTCTGTACCAGACCAGGGGCATGCCCGTGGTTCTTTTCGATGTCTTCTGGTGTATAATTTAACTTAGGGTCTTTATTAAACACTGATTTTGATGCAACAAAGAAAGCACCTGTCTCCGGGTGATGACCAAATACGATTGAAGGTGAGCCATCGTACTTAGTTGCAATCTTTGTCTTGTTCTTCTTACCGTTAACCTGGTCTTTAACGTCTTCTAAGTTATGATAGGCATGGGCAAAGCCTTCCATACCATCATTGATGACATGGTCTTCTGCATGCTCTAAATGCGTAAGTTTTTCTTCTGAAGCAGCTTCAGTAAGATATAAGTTAAATTGCATCATATATTAAATTTTACTTTTAATGCTGTTCTTAACACACCACGTAGATCGCCTTTTTTAATGCCTTTTTCTGGTATATCTTTTCTATAGTATTCAACGCCATATGAAGCAAGAGAGGCTGATTTTATATTGGTAGATACTAGTTTTTTAACTTTCGGTATAGGTGAGGAACCTAAACCTGTATACCACGCATATACATCGTTATTATGTACTATTGCAAAAAACTTATCATCTTTTTCATCAAAATGCTTCATTAGTAAGTCATATGTAGTACTAAGAACGCTAGAATTTGTAGATCTATAAAAAGGAGGCAGCTTACCACCGCGTGAGGTTACACCTTGATCTAGTGGAAATCCAACAGTCATATCCCCTGTATCTAATCTATATAAATCAATACCATAAAGATATTCTGATCCTGTATACGCACTAGGAATCTTTTTACCGCTTGCTGTTATCATAGATTTAGCAAGAGCATTAAGATAATAAAAATCATTGTTTTTTCTAGAAGCACTTAAATCGAAAATAGACACATCACTTCTTAGATCTTTTGTCCCCTTGACCTCAACATTATAACGAGTGTTATTAATCTGCAAAACAATATCAGTAACGTTAGAACCGGGAGGAGCTATTGAAATAATTTTAGCTTTAAATTGATTTACAAAGTAATCTGCTACTATTTTCTGGCCAGACGCACCTGAACTTACTCTTGCTTGAACCATTGCCGTCCTTTAATGTTATTATTATATTTATACATTAAAAAACCCCCTGTCGGGGGTTAGAAATTAGATTTTTAAGTAGTGATTAATGATCTTATCCTTAATCATATCAGGAATACTGAGATACGGCCATTGCAATTCAAATGGGCAACCTGGAGTTTCCCATTTTCGCTTAACAAGAAAATGACGGTACGCTTCTACATGCTTCTTATCATCAGGACTGAATCGAACACGTTGGCGCTGGACTTGTGCTAAAACATTCATTCTTCAGTCTCCTTATTATAGTTAACAACATGAATCATCTTTTCACCCATCCAAGGCGATCCGGATTCAGCCTGATGATGAGTCCCATCTCCGTGACCATCTTCCATAGCTTTATTCATCCTACGAAACTCTTCATAGGTAATCTCTTTAGTAGTTAGAATACGTTCACCTAGATCCATCTGGCTGAATTGCTCGGCCTCGTTCATGACAACGGTATCCCCGGCATGCTCGGCTTCTTTACATTCAATAACGTATCTGGTACGAAACATCTGAATAGCATCTACAACAAATAAAGGCATAACGACTCCATAATAAATTAATGCCGGTTACGATATCCGGCGTCCCTTAGGAGAGACCGTTCAAGTCACATCAGTTGAAAACTGAGCTGCCAACGGCTGCGTAAGCAGCGGCAATCATACGACGTGAAGGCGTACCCAGACGGTATGCAGTTTTACCATTCTTAGCAGTATTGCTATAGATGGAATAACCTTGTGCACGCAACTCGGAGATACGAGCGGACACAGAGGTTTCTGAAGTACGAAACAGACCTGCCATTTGATCGGCGGTAAATTGACGGCCAGACTTGAGAGTCTTAAGTACTGAGTTTTGCAAAGACATAATATTTCCTTAATATAGAAATGCCCCACCATAAAAAGTTACGAGGGCGGCGGTCTTTCCCTCGTAACAGAGAATTAAGCTTCAGCTAGTTCTTTGATTGACACAAGCTCTAGATCAACTACTTCCTCTTTCGCAGCCTTGATTATAGGCTGTTTAACAGATTTAATCAACTCTTTCTTTCCCAGAATCTCGATAATATCTGATGCATAAGCAACAAACTGATCTTGGTCCAACAGAAACTGGCACGCTTCTGGTTTGGTCATGGGCCTGGGGAGCTCAATCAAATCGATATCAGTATCGCCCTGCTTTTGCAAGTTCTTAATTCGAAGAACCTTATCAGAACAGAAACGAACCTTAATCACCCCGTCGTTACGGGAAACACCTGCTACTGTAAACATATCAATGCCTTTCATAATATAAAAAATACTATCATACACCCAGACCTTGGCCTGCCATTAGATAGTTGGTTACCTTGGTAACCATTACATCCTTAGACGTTGCTCGATCTAACTCGTAGATGAACTTATCTTTGGTTGTACGTTTACCTGAGGATTCTTCAATCAACTCCTTACAGATTACTCGAAAGCTTTCTAAAGTTGCCGATTGATATTGACTAAACAAAAACTTCATACCACCCTCTCCTACTGTATCTTGTTTAACGCGAGCTCGCGAATTAGTTTGAGTCATAATGTATTCCTTTTGAACATAAGTTATTATAATACCAAAATACAGTTACGTCAACTTTTAGCGTAACGGCGGGCAATAAAATCCCCTGATAATTGCCCTTTAAGTTTATGACAATGAACGCACAATTCATCTAAATTACTTGGTCTATTATCCTTATGATTACCATTCTTATGATCTACTTCTGTCATACCTTTTGCCCATTCAGGAATTAATTTCCAATTAGTAGCACACTTAAAGCCTAGATGGCTGTCAACATTAGAACAACGCCCCGTCTTAAAAGGGGTAACACCAGGAGCATATTTACCTCCACCATACGATGCTTTTTGACATGCACTACAATGTATTCGCCAGCGAGGGTTTGCATCGTGTATGCTACCCGACATTGGCATAACACTACTGTTACACCCATGGTTAATACATTTCGGTCTAAAGTTCAAAACTGTCATTTTGTACTCCTGTTAACATATCTTATTATACCCTATTCCGGCGTTACTGGCAACTTTTGGATGGTCGTTACGTCATAAAAAAAGAGCCTTACGGCTCTTCATTCTCTAATTCCTCTACATCTAGTAGACCTCTATCTATTAATTCCGTTACGGTTTCCTCAATACCTTCGTATTTTCCCTTCCAGTAACACGCGTAACAGGCTACAAGCATAAGGGCGATCTGTAGCAAATCTCCCCCGGTTAGAAATATATCGTTCATCTAAACTCTTCCGATTATACAGTAACATATGGCATCCATTGAAAGGTTTTCTTTAGGAGCCTCTTCTTTATTCTTGACCAATCGTCTCCTTTGTATATCTTTTTATAGTAGTTATAAGACCAGAGCTTCTTTCTTTTATCAATGGTTCTTAATATTTCGTAAGGATCTTTTTTAGGATAGCAGAACCTAATCTCCATCGCTATATCGTGACCGTAAGCATCTATTTCATCGATATCAGCCAGATATTCCTTTTCTTCTGATATTGAACCAGTTAAGTTACGAAAATCTATTGCACAGGGTTCGCCATCCTTCTCCCTATTCTGCCATTGTAACTCATGAATCGTTTCATGCTGACAAACCTGGGATACAGCAAATTTAAAATCTCTCCAATTTTCATTAGTAATAGAGTAATGCTTTTGTTCTTTAGGAAAATTAAGTATGATATATTTGACATCTTCTTCCATGTCGTAGAGACCGGAGACAGATAAATCATCAGGACCGTAATCATCGAATGTTTCGAATCTAAACTTAAACGGTATATCGGCACTTTTATAGCCGCGTGTTAGAATACCGGCAATTTGGTAATAAGTAGGACGTCCTAAAAGCTTAGATTTCTTATCTTCTAAAACTTGATCTATGACTGGCGCAAGATACATAGGACCTCCTTTTAATTTATTTATACCTTTATGCCGGAGAAATCCTTTGTCTTAAACATTTTAGACATACCAAAGTTGCTGTTCTCGTTCTCATCTTGACCAGAATCAGCTAAGTTACTTTGCGCAATATCCTCTAAGTCATAAAGTCGCATCTTCGCACGATCAATACCAATCATAAACCGCTTATATAATGTTGGATCATTATACCGGTTTTTTAACTGCTTGACCATGATCTGATTGAGACCTTCGAGCTCTTCTGTACTTATTAGGGCAAACATAAAATCTGCCGTGGCGGGTAAACCGAAGGATTCGGACGTATCGGTCAGCTCCACATCCGTATTCGAGAAACCCGAACGCGTAGTTTGTGTAGCGGAGACGATAGGTAAATTAAATTCTACAGCTAGACCTCTCAACTCTTCAGCAATGGCTTTGATATATGTATAAGAATTGACCCCGCCACCGGGCTTAAATCTAGAGGATGCGCAGATGTTCAGATAATCGATAAAGATAACATCTGGCTTAAATGAGCGTTTTAACGATAATTCGTTCAATAAACCCTTAAAATGCCCTACGTGAGCAGATGCGGTAGGGTATTCTTTGATAATTAATTTACCATGAGATTTACCGTTAATCTTTTCAATCCTACCTTCAAACATTTGCTTAGGTAGATTCTTTAGCTGATCAATTTCAACGTTTAATAAGTTAGCATCGACACGCTCGGCAATCCTCTCTTCTGCCATCTCCATCGTAATATAGAGAACGTTCTTTCCTAGAGCCAGATTCGCAGCAGCCATGTGACACATGAAAAGAGACTTACCCACACCAGTACCAGCCAGAGCAATATTAAGCGTCTTG
>Ga0114970_10003051_pt1 | contig 12395 bp, 10 predicted proteins | sample M_140205_XF_Meta_FD_87030 | JGI IMG/M metagenome (GOLD analysis project Ga0114970, IMG submission 87030) | Freshwater microbial communities from Lake Montjoie, Canada to study carbon cycling - M_140205_XF_MetaG | ecosystem: Environmental > Aquatic > Freshwater > Lake | place: Lake Montjoie... | reverse complement strand
CGGCTTTGTAGCGTTTGACCATTTCAGTTGTCAACGCGCCCAAGCCGGGCTTGAGGGTTTTAGCGTCAAGCAATTGCGCAGCCACGGGGTCAACGTTCATGATCAAGTTGGCGTCGTCTTTGAAGGTGGCATAAAGCTTGTCAAATTGACCGTGGCCTGCGCCGTGGCCAATTAAGGCATCCCACTTCAAACCTTGCTCTTTGGCTTGGCGCAAGAACAATGTGATGTCGGGGTTGTAGCCCGTGTGCAAGATGATATCGGGTTTTGCGCGGCGCAGTTTTGTGACCAATGGTGACAAGTCAGGAGAAGTAGCAGCATAGCCTTCTTTCAAGACAACTTGCATGCCCAATTGTTTGCAAACCAAGTCGTTGCCTGATGCAACACCCGCGCCGTAAGGGCCATCTTCATAAATGATGGCCACTTTGAGATCTTTAACTTCTTTGCCCAATTTGGCTTTGCTGTTTTCACCCAAAAAGCGACATGAAGCTTCGCCCATTTGATCGGAGTGAACTTGCGGCCGGAACACATATTTCAAATTCTTGTCCTTGAAAACAGCAGAAGACACACAGACATTGGCCCACATGAATTTTTTGGCTTGGTCGACTCGTTGAGCCATAGGAACGCATTGGGCAGAAGAGAAAACGCCCAAAATCACGTCCACCTTTTCTTGGTTCAGCAAGCGCTCGGTTTCATTGATGGCCACTTCGGTTTTGCTTTGAGCATCGACGTAAATAGGTACAATTTTGTGGCCCTCTACGCCGCCTCTTTCGTTCATCAAATCAATGGCGTATTTGGTGCCCAGATAACTTGCATTGGAGCCGCCCGCTGCCAAGGGGCCTGACATATCAAAAATCACACCCACTTTGATTTGTTTGGTTTGAGCTATGGCAGCACCTGCAAGCCACAAATTTGACAACACGAGAGCGGAAAGAAATTTCTTGAACATGATGCATCTCCTTGGATATGTGCGTGATCAGACATTTGTTGGGTAAAGATGACTCTCTCAACTTAACAAGATCGTTGCCATTGCAATAGGATGTAAACCCTATGGCGGGGCTGAGCAGAGGTGTTTTTTATGGTGTTAAAGCGTTTAAGGGGCGACTTTCAACAAATCCTCAGCATTTTTGTTACCCGCCCTTCAAAACAACGCTATGGAGCCTAAGGTCTGGCGAATTTACGATTCAAATAACTTACGAAAAAGGTCGACTGTTAGAAAAATCTCTCAGACATTTTTGACAAATGGGTACATGTAGGTTGCCCCTCGACCTGAGCTCGAACCCGAGGCTTAAATACGAACAGTACAAGTAAAGCAAGATTTTTCTGAAATAATCGCATGCACTCGCATTAGAAAACATGAAACAATTGAATTTACAAGCCGTCATGATTGATCTGGACGGTACCCTGGTTGACACCATTGGTGACTTTGAAGTGGCACTGAACCGAGCCCTTGCAGACTTGTACGTACCCACAGCCAACCGCGCCCTCATTGAACGCAGCATCGGCAAAGGTTCAGAGCACCTCATTCGTGCTGTGCTCAAACACCAACTGACTTTGCCTGAAGTGGCTGGAAGTACACGCGATGTTGAGCAATTGTTCACGCCAGTGTGGGAGCGCTATGAGCATCATTACCTCAACATCAATGGCGAATTCTCAATCGTCTTTCCGGGTGTGGTGGAAGGTTTAGAACAACTCAAAGACATGCGCTTGCCGCTGGCCTGCCTTACCAATAAACCTATAGCGTTTACAACGCCACTTCTCAAAGACAAAGGCCTGTCAATATACTTTGAGCACGTTTTTGGTGGTGACAGTTTTGAACGAAAAAAACCAGACCCATTGCCGCTTCTTAAAACTTGCGAAGCTTTACGGAGCAGTCCGGCGCGCACTTTAATGGTGGGTGATTCCAGCAACGACGCACAAGCTGCTGATGCGGCGGGCTGCCCTTTGGTTTTGATGACTTATGGTTATAACCATGGCGAACCCATTCAAAATACACCTGCCTTGGCTTGGTTAGATTCTCTGGATCAGCTTTGGGATTCAACCAGGGTTGGTTAGAGCAAGACTAGAGCAAGAGACCTACGGGTTAACAGAAATCCAGGGCTACTTTGCACGTGAAAAATTAGACCCTAGGCTTGGGGCTCGAACCAGGGTGACAGTTGCATTCTTCGGCTATAAGAACAACCTCGCATCCATTAAAGTTTTTATGGAAGTACTTATATGCACAAGCGTATTCGTGTTTGAATTTGCCAGTATCAAAGCAGGTGACTATGAAAGTAAATTTTTCAAAGGAATTGAGGGTTTATTTTTTTCCAATGGGCAGGCTGCAATTAGGGTGGCTCAAAATAAATATCGACTTTATGATAATAGGGAAGGCTTAGAAAAGTCTCTTAAATCATAGACCCAAGCTGTCTGCTACACCTTGGGAAGTCCAAAAACGCTTGAGCCATAAAAAAGCACTGAAAAATTCTGTACTTTTTTCTTGAGCCCAACATACAGGGCTTGACTTGAAAATTAGGCTAGCCGCCCTGAATATTTTTCAAGTTTGCTCATGGCTTCATCGCCAAACTTGGCGCGCCACTCTTGGTAGAAGCCAGCTTTTGAAAGAGCATCTCGGAAACTGCTGACTTCAGGATAATTGAAAATCATGCCTTTGGCCTTGAGTTGTGTTTCCAGATCGGTGTTCAGGCGGCGAATGTCATCTCGTTGTTTAAGTACAGCTGAATTAACGTGTTTGTTAATTACAGCTTGGACATCGGCAGGCAGGCTAGCCCAGCGCTTACCGTTGGCCAAGATCCACTGACCATCCCACATGTGACCTGTCATAGAGCAATACTTTTGCACTTCGTAAAGCTTCGCAATTTCAATGATGGCCAATGGGTTTTCTTGACCCTCTACCACCTTGGTTTGGAGCGCAGAGTACACCTCGGCAAAGTTAATACCGGTAGGCGCAGAGCCAAAGGCCTTGTACATGGAAGTCCACAAAGGGCTAATGGGTACGCGAATTTTGAAGCCGCGCAAGTCTTCCGCTGTGACGATGGGCTTGGTAGAGGATGTGGTGTTGCGGAAGCCATTGTCTAAAATTTTGTCAAAGGTGTGCAAATTGACTTTGGCAATTTGAGCGCGAACATAGGCGCCTAGATCGCCGTCCATGGCGGCCCACACGGTAGGGTAATCTTTGAATGCAAATGCCAAACCATTGATACCAGCCAGTGGCACCAGGGTTTGCAAGATCAAACCAGACAGCGGGAAGATGTCGATAGCACCAGAGCGTACTTGCGACAACATGTCTGTGTCGCCACCCAGCTGGTTGTTGGGAAAAATTTGAATGTCAACTTTGCCACCGGTTTCTTGACGAATGGCATCGGTTGCTTCTTTGATGCGAATGTTGGATGGGTGAGTAACGGGGATATTGTTGGCCCACTTCAGGGTAATGGTGCCCGTCTGCGCGAAAGCAGGTGCTCCAGTGATGGCAGCAGGAATAGCGGTGGCAGACAATGCGCTCACAAAGGTGCGGCGTTTGATGCCCGTATTGAAATCACTCATAAAATCTCCTTTAAATTTTTCAAGCTAGAACTTGAATTAATGCTGAATTGAAGTCAATTAAATCCTAACTGAACTTTTAGGCCTTGAACAGAGAGTTTGCAGCAGTGACCACTTTATCCACACTAAGGCGTGACTCGTTTTCCAGAATTTGGGCGTAGCCCACTGGAATGCGCGGCGCACCGAGCCTTTTAATTTTGCAGCCAGTGGCCTCAGCTGTTGCAGCTGCCACCTCGGCGCCAAAGCCAGCCACTTGAATGGCTTCGTGCACTACCAGCAAGCGACCGGTTCTGGCGGCAGACTCAAACACCATTTCTTTGTCCCAAGGCCAAATAGAGCGCAGGTCGATCACATCGGGCTTGAGCTTGCCAAAAGCGCCATCGGCCAAGGCTTGCTGACACACACCCACACCGCGGGACCATGTGACGATGGTCAGGTCATTGCCTTGAGCCAGTTTTTTACCCTTTCCAAGGGGCACTTCTATGGCCGTGTCAACTTCGCCCTGAAGTCCCCAAAGTTCTTTGTGCTCCATGTAAATGATGGGGTCGCCTGAAGCCAGTGACGACTTCAGCAGACCGTAGTTGTCTGCAGGGGTAGCGGGTGCAACCACCACCAAACCTGGCATGTGAGCAAACCAAGCTTCCAATGATTGGGAGTGCTGCGCAGCGGATGCCGACCAAATTCCAATGGGCATGCGCGCTACCAAGGATACACGGCCTTGTCCGCCAAACATGTAGCGGTTCTTGGCGGCTTGATTGACGATCTCGTCCATGGCACACAAGGCAAAATCAATGACGCGCATTTCAACCACAGGGCGAATACCTGCCAGCGCCATGCCCACGGCACTGCCCATGATGTTAGCCTCAGAAATGGGCGTGTCAATGATGCGATCGGGCCCGAATTCTTCGCGCAGTCCGCGGTATTGTCCAAACACGCCGCCGCGCCCCAAATCTTCACCCAACGCAATCACGGCAGGGTCTGCCGTCATGGCTTCCCGCAAAGCCAAGCACGCCGCTTCGGCATAAGTGATGGTGCTAATGGTCATACCCATACCCCTGCGCTGGTATTCATAATGTCCTCATATGCATCGGCCACCACGGGCCAAGGTGCTGCTTCTGCGTCTGCAAGTGCCAATGCAATTTCTTTTTGCGCATCTGCCTCAATGGCCTTAACTTGACCCACAGGCATGCCCGCAGCGATCAATTTGTTGCGAGTGACAACGAGGGGATCGTTTTGAATGGCTGCGGCCACTTCTTTGGGATCTCGGTAAGTGCCAGGATCGACAGACACATGGCCCTTGAATCGGTAGGTAACAGCGTGAAGAAAACGAGGACCACCACCAGCATGAATTTCTGCCGTCATTTTGACCGCCGCTTCATAAACCGCCAGCACATCGTTGCCATCGACTTGAATCGATGGAATGCCAAATGATTGAGCTCTCGCAAATGCGCCTTCCCCCGCACTCATGGTTTTGGTGGGTGTGGTGGCAGATATGCGATTGTCTTCGCAGATGAAAAGAACGGGCAGGCCATAAACCTGCGCCCAATTCAATCCTTCTAAAAAGGGCCCGCGGTTAGTGGCGCCATCGCCAAAAAAGCATGCCACCAAATAGGGCTTCTTTTGAATTTTCAAAGCGTGCGCGGCGCCAGTGGCAATGGGAATACCCGCTGCAACCACGCCATTGGCACCCAACATGCCCACGGAAAAGTCGGCAATGTGCATTGAGCCGCCTTTGCCTTTGTTGTAACCCGTGGCGCGGCCAAACAATTCGCACATCATTTTGGAAGCGTTGGCGCCTTTGGCCAAAGTGTGTCCATGTCCGCGATGGGTAGAGGTGAGCAGGTCTTCTTTGGCAAGTGCGTGGCAGACGCCAGCAGCGACGGCCTCTTGACCCGTGGAAAGGTGAAGGGGCCCTCGCACCAAGGCAGGCTTCGCAGAGGCGGCCAAGCCCCAAGCTGCCACGCCCCCTTGACTGGCAATTTCTGCTGCATTTTCAAACTCGCGGATGCGAAACATCGTCTGATACAAATCAGCCAGTTTTTGTGTTTCCATAGGAAGAGTCACTTTCAGGTTTTAAGCCAAGGCCACAATTGACAGCCATGGCACATAAGCAATGACGATGAGACCTAACATCAAAGCCAAAATATAGGGCCAGATGGCACCCATGACTTCATCGGGGGAATCGCCACCAATTCGACAAGCCAAATAGAAACCCACACCGATGGGTGGCATCATCAAACCAATGTTCATGGCAGCCATGACAACCATGGAATAGTGAATGTCGTGAATGCCAAGTTTCTTGGCAATAGGGAACATGATGGGAGCCAATAGCAAAATGGCAGGAAGGCCTTCTAACAAACATCCGAATAACAAAAAGACCAACATGGTGACAGCCATGAAGGTCATCCAACCTCCAGGCAAGTTGGTCATGATGTTTGAAAGGCCTTGAATCATGCCACTCTGTGCAATAGACCAAGCCATGGCTGATGCAGTGCCCAAGATGAGCAAAATGGCACCACTCAATGCAGCCGTTTCAACCAACATGTCATAAATTTGTTTGCCTGAAATGCCGCCATAAAGTACCTTGCCAATGATCATGGCGTAGAGCACTGCAATGGTTGAAACTTCGGTGGCTGTGGCCACACCTCCGCCCACAGCACTGCGAATAATGAAGGGTAAAACCAAGGCTGGAGACGCCACCAATAAGAATTTGCCCACCACTTGCATGCTGGCTTTTTTGACATTGCTCATGTCTTCTAAGCGTGCCTTCCAGCGGGCCAGTGCAACCAACATGACCAACAGCACCATGGCAATTACAAAGCCGCTTTGAAACAGACCTGCAATGGAAACACCCGCCACGGAACCCAGCACAATCATCACAATGCTGGGCGGCACCGTATCAGCCATGGCCGCACCCGTGGCCAGTAGTGCAATCATTTCTTTGGGTTTGTGTCCCCTGCGTTTCATTTCTGGAAAGAGGGCGGGTGCTACTGTGGCCATGTCTGAAACCTTGGAGCCCGAAATGCCAGACACAATGAAGAGCGAGCCTAACAAGACATAAGACATGCCTGCACGGACATGACCCAACAGAGACGCTAAGAAATCGACAATGGCCTTGCCCATGCCTGTAATGTCCAAGATGCAACCAAGCAGCACAAAGATGGGAACCGAGATGAGAATCAAGCTCGACATGCCTTCGTCCATGCGGCCCACAATGACCATGAGCGGTGTTTGGGTGGAGAAGGCTAAATAGCTCAGTGCACCAATACCAAAGCAAAATGCGATAGGCACACCTGCTAACAAACAAATTACACCAAAGACCACCAAAAAGAAAAAGAGGTTGATGGTGCCGAGTTGCTGAAGTTGAGGCGAAAAGTGCGCGCAGGCAGCGGTTACACCACCCACAATGAGAAGGGAGATGGCCAAGTCCGTGTACTTTGTGCTTTTCACGGCGTACACCACAATGATGGCCAACATGGATAGTAAGCCAAAGGCAATGGCGCCCACCCGGTACCCATTGGGCATGTCCATAGCGGGTGTTCTGACCACCATTTCATCTTTCACATATTCGATGGCATGCGGCATCATCCCAAGCAGGAAGGCGGCTATGGCCACCAGACCAAAGGCTTGAACAAAGTCTTTCAACCTTGGGGGCAGCATGTCTTGAAAGAGGGTGAGTCTAAGGTGCTCATTGCGGTGCATAGCAATGGCGGTGCCAATCATGGCGAACCAAAGAAAAGACAGAGACACCACTTCATCGATCCAGATGATGGGGTAGGCAAACACGTAACGCGAAATAACGCCACCCAGTAGCAGAGTGAATATCACTACCAGCAACAAAGCTGCAACGGCTTCAAGGGGTTTTAGCCATGCATTGTTCATGTGCAGGGGGTTTTGCAAATCTTCGGTACTCATTGGGAGTGTTCCTGTTGTTGGAGCAATGCTTGGATGTCTTTTTTGGCCACCTTACCATAGCCAGATTTAGGCAAGGCAGACCAAAATTGAATATGGCGCGGCCATCTGTATCGGGCTGTTTTGCCATCTAAAAAAGTCAGAATGTCTTCGGTTGTTAAGTCTTTTTGTTCATCACGCTTGACGATGATTGCCACGCCAATCTCACCCCATTTGGGGTCGGGCATGCCCACAATGGCCACTTCTGCCACATCGGGGTGATTCAAAATCACTTCTTCCACCTCCTTGGGGTATACGTTAGAGCCACCCGAAATGTACATGTCGGACTGGCGGCCAGAAATGAACAAGAAGCCACGCTCGTCCACATAGCCCAAATCACCGGTGTGAAACCACCCACCTCTTAGGGCTTTTTGCGTAGCTTCTGCATTGCCGTAATAGCCTGAAAAAACGGCAGGACCGCGGCAGCAAATTTCTCCTATTTCTCCACGTGCCGCAGGGCTGAGATCATCTTTCAAGATAGCCAATTGCATACCTGTTCTGGGACGGCCGCAAGAACCGATGTTGGCGTTGGGGTTGGCATCATCAGCGCTGTGCATGTGTCTGGGCAACACAGTAATGCAACCTGTCACTTCGCCTAGTCCAAAGTACTGCACCAACACATTGCCCAGTTTTTGCAGGGCATATTTTTGATCAGCCCTGTACATCGGGGCACCTGCATAAATCATATATTTGAGCGAACTGTGATCGTAGCGGTCTACTGATTCATCTTCCACCAACATTTTGACAATGGTAGGCACTGTGAACAAATTGGTCACGCGGTGTTTCTCCACAAGTTGCCAAAACATTTCAGGGATGAGTTTTTCGGTGGGCAACAAAATGGTGGTCGCACCACGGGCCACATTCAACAAGGCATGAATGCCTGCGCCATGCGACAAAGGCGCAACTGCAATAGAGCAATCGTTTTCATTTGTACCCGGAATGAGGTCGGCCAAATGGTTGGTCACCACAAAACTCATTTGACCATGCGTTAGGATGCCTGCCTTGGGTTTGCCTGTTGTGCCCGAGGTGTAAAAGTACCAAAGTGGATCGTCATAGGCGACGACGGTTTCTAAGGGTTGCTTGCCAAGATTGAGAGCTACCAAATTTTCGTAGCTTTGCTCTGAATGTCGTGCTGGGCCTATGGCAATAACGTGTTTGAGGGTGGGCGCTGCAGCCAATGCAGCATCGATGTGCTGCTCATACACACTTTCGCAAATGATGACGTTGGCATGACTGGATTGGGCCAGATAAGCTACCTCAGATGGCGACAGTCGAAAATTGGTTGGCACCCAAACACATCCAAGCTGAAGTGCAACCCAACAACTCTCAAACATTTGGACATTGTTACGCGACTGGGTGAGAATCTTGTCGCCTTTTTGAACACCCAGTTGTTGTAATGCATAGGCCATGGCATGCACTCGCTTTTGCAGTTGGCGCCAAGTCCATTCCTGTTCACCTTGGATGAGCCCAATGCGCTCTGGAAACTGCTGAGAAGTCTGGGTCAACAGTTGTCCCAGATTCATCACTTGCGCAGAATTCACACCTTCTCCAAGATGCTCAAGTAGTTAGCTACTGCTGCACCGCCCATGTTGAAGACGGCGCCTAAATGAGCGTTAGCTACTTGCATGCTCCCGGCTGTGCCAGACAGTTGCATTGCAGCCATGACATGCTGAGAAACGCCCGTGGCCCCAATGGGGTGCCCTTTAGATTTCAAACCACCAGAGGGATTGACTGGTAATTTGCCTTGCATGGTGGTGAAGCCGTCCAAAATAACTCTGGCGCCTTGGCCGTGCGGGGCCAGTCCCATTGCTTCATATTCAAGTAACTCTGCAACTGTGAAGCAATCGTGTATTTCTGCAAACTGCAGATCGGCTAAACCAATGTTTGCATTGGCCAAGCCTTTTTTCCAAGCCAATGCAGCGCCTTCAAATTGAGTGGGATCGCGCATCGACAAGGGCAGAAAGTCATTGACTTGCGTTCGCGAGCGCCATTTCACAGGCGGCACAGTGGCATTGCCAATGGGTTCAAGTGAAAGTACCAAAGCTGCGGCGCCATCTGACACCAAGGAGCAGTCTGAACGCTTGAGGGGGCCTGCCACATACGGATTTTTTTCAGAAGGATTTCTGCAAAAATCAAACCCAAAATCACGCTTCATGTGCGCATAGGGGTTGTTCATACCATTGACATGATTTTTGGTGGCAATGCTGGCCAAGGCATCTGATTGATCACCAAATCGCTCGAAGTAGTTGGTGGCAATATTGCCAAAGACGCCCGCAAAACCACCGGGCGTGTCGCCTTCTACTTTCACATAAGAGCAGCGCAGCAAAATTTCACCAATTTGTGCCGAGGGCAGGGCGTTCATTTTCTCAAGGCCGATGACCAAGGCGCGTTTGACGCGACCACTTTGCAGGGCGTCGATGGCAGCCCAAATAGCTGCTGAACCCGTAGCGCAGGCGTTTTCAAGTCGCACCGAAGGAACATGCCTGAATTCGGGAATAGCCACAGCCACCATGGCACCGCTGAAATCTTGGCGAACAAAACCACCATTGAAGTGGCCCACAAAAATGCCATCAATATCTTTGAGTTCTAGGCCTGCGCTGGCAACTGCTGGTAAGGCTGCATCTCGAATGAGTTGTTCGAGATCGGCGTTGTCGAGTTTGCCAAAGGGGGTATGACCCCAACCGACCATGTAGGGTGTGGCTTTAGTGGCTGTTGTGAGTGACTCAGTCATGATTTGCGTTTTTTCGGTTGAGTTCGTGAAGCTGAAGATGCCGCACGATTTTTGCGTAGGGTGGGCAAGCCGACACCCGATGCATCAAAACCACCATCGACTGCAATGGTTTGGCCATTGATGAAGCTGGCTTCTGGACTGCAAAGGAATACCACAGCGTTGGCAATTTCGGTGGTGCTGCCGTATCGGTTAAGCGGTATGGTGTCGAAATAGTCTTTGATGATGGCCGTGCTGTGAACCAACTTGGCCATTTCTGTGAGAACGGGGCCAGGTGCTACGCAGTTAACGCGAATGCCGACGTCGCCTAATTCAGCCGCTTGTTGCTTAGTAAGGTGAACAATGGCCCCTTTGCTGGTGCCATAGGCAACGCGCAAAGTGCTGGCACGAAGACCCGAGATGGACGCAATGTTGACCACACTGCCCCCTCCATTTTTGAGCATGATAGGCGCGCAGGCTTGCGTGCACAAAAATGTACCGTCCAAATTGGTGTCCATGATGTGGCGCCAATCTTTCCAAGTGATTTCCAAAATGGGCTTGAAAATGGCAACGCCTGCATTGTTCACCAGTGAGTCGATGCGACCAAATTTCTTTTCAATCTTGGCTACGGCTGCTGCCACCTTTTGAGGCTTAGACACATCGCAATGAATGGCCAGCACATTGTTATTTTTGAATTGCGCTTCTGTTTTGGTCAGCGTGGCCTTGTTAATGTCAAGGATGGCAACACGATAATTTTTGTTTAAAAATTGTTGAGCAATTTCGAGGCCGATGCCACGAGCACCCCCCGTGATAACCGCAACAGGTTGGGTGTTTTTCTCATTTTTCATTGATTTAATTCCATTGCACTTCGCTGATCTAAAAGCAAACGCGAGGAATAATTAAAACATGTGTAAAAATTGCCTTCATAGGTAGTATCCATTAGAAGAGTGCACCAATGAAATGTAACGTGACTGAACACCTGCTGGCAGTGGCAGGAGCGGCGCCAGGGGGGGGGGAGCTTACTCACTAACTCCCATTCATGAGCAGCATGACACCCAAATCCTACAAGAGCTACCGCTTTACAGCGGCAATCTTTCCGGCAATTTCGTTTATTTTGCACTCGGACCTGTCACCTAGGTTGCGAAAAAGTTAGATGCTGCGGAAGGCTTTCGACCTAGTATTTATAAAACTTAAACTTCAGCGCAAGCACTAAAATTTTTAGACAGCAAGTAGCATTGACCATCTCCTCACTTTCAAAAGAATTGCCAAGCTTAAATATCAAGCGCAGAATTAAAGGGAGCGCGAAACTTGGCTTGCGCAGCAACCAGAGAAATTTCATGAAGTACAAAATAGTTAAAGGAAATGCACATGATTAGCCAAGACGTCGTCGAATGGGGAAAACCGCTTCAACAAGCTGTTCGTGAGACACCAACGCCGCATGGAACAGAGGTACTTGTTAAAGTAAAGTATTGCGGCGTTTGCCACTCAGATGTTCACATTAGGGATGGGTACTTTGATCTGGGTGGTGGTCGTAAGTTTCAAATGTCTGATAGAGGCATGAAGCCTCCAGTAACGATGGGTCATGAACCCTTTGGCGTAGTGTTGTCGGGAGGACCAGAGGCTGGGCCATTACCAGTAGGGGAGGATCGTTTGGTTTACCCTTGGACAGGATGTGGTGAGTGCGCGCGCTGTCAAGAAGGCATTGACAATTGGTGCCCAACGCCACGTTTTATTGGTATACAGCGGGCAGGTGGGTATGCAGATCATGTGTTGGTGCCACATCCTCGCTATTTAATTGATACAAAAGGCATTGATCCGAGCTATGCACCTGTTTTAGCCTGCTCAGGGCTTACAACTTACAGCGCGGCTAGAAAGCTTATGCCGTGCAAGCCCAAAGATTGGATCGTTGTCATGGGTGCTGGCGGGCTCGGACTTATGGCCGTTGCGATGCTTAAGGCGATGGGTCATGACAATATTGCAGTGTGCGAAATTGATGAATCCAAATGGCAAACTGCTCGCAATATGGGTGCCATGGAAGCAATCGATCCTTCTAAAGAAGACGCTCTTGCAAAATTGCAAGCTTTGCAGGGAGGTGTCTGGGGCGTCATTGATTTTGTTGGCGCACAAAACACTGCGACTTTAGGTATTGCTTCATTGCGCAAAGGTGGCCGTTACGTGATTGTGGGTTTGTATGGGGGCG
>Ga0114970_10003050_pt1 | contig 12401 bp, 4 predicted proteins | sample M_140205_XF_Meta_FD_87030 | JGI IMG/M metagenome (GOLD analysis project Ga0114970, IMG submission 87030) | Freshwater microbial communities from Lake Montjoie, Canada to study carbon cycling - M_140205_XF_MetaG | ecosystem: Environmental > Aquatic > Freshwater > Lake | place: Lake Montjoie... | reverse complement strand
TAGGTTCGACGGCTTTAAATTATGATTACTTAACGGGTGTTCAAGTGACATCTTCTACTTTTAGTTTGAATGATCTTGATGGAGATGGGGTGATAAAAATTAAAGGAGCCATGACGATTGATAGCGGAGTAAGTTATTCAATAGAATCAAAATCTCTTGAATTTGGTGGCAGCGCAGATTCTTTTTTAGGCATACTTATAAATAACAATGCAACATTATCAATTTCTAAAAGTTCTTCTTTAAAGGGATTAAGTGCTTGTAAGTCTAAATGGGACGGAATAATTATAGGAGATAATAGCATCAATAATTCAGGTGTAATTACGTATGATATGCAAGGAGGAAGACTTATACTGGATAAAGTAAATATTTATGACGCAAATATTGCTGTAAAGACGAAAGAGGTTGATCCTTTAACTGAAAATGGAGCATTAAAATATGGTACTTATAAAATAACAAATTCTGTTTTTACTAATAATGCCATTGGATTAAAAATAACATCTAGCGAGTCGGAAACATTAAAAAGTGAAATCACGAAAAACATTTTTGTATTAGAGGATTCAACGTTAAACAACCCAACGCATATTATTTTAACAAATGTATACAACTTGGAGATTTTTAAAAACACCTTTTTTGGAAACGACAAAGTCAACTCTGATGATAGAGGAACGGGAATAAAATCTACAAATTCAAATCTTTTTATTGCTGAATCTGGAAGTACAGATTTATTAAATCTTTCTACTGACGGGAATCATTTTTATAATTTAGTAAATGGTATTCAGGCTTCGAGTGCAGATAGTGTAGTAGACTCTTATCAAATAACAGGTTGTTTTTTCTCTAAAGTGAACGAGGCAATTTCGCTCGATAAATTCTCTAAAGCAGTCATTTATAAAAATGAATTCGATGTTCCTATGGGCACGACTTCTGAAAACAGGGTTGCTATTAAAGTGTCTAGTAATAGCTCAATGGTTATTACTGATAATCTTTTTACCACCACAAATATTTGTCCAATTGGAGTTTATGCGGTAATCATGGAGGATAGCGATACGAATAAAATGGACGTGTATAGAAATAAATTTGAAGGAAGTTTTACTGCCGCAAATTTATTTAGAGGAAATAATTTAAAAACATTCATTGATTGCAACTCATACACAGGAAACAATGATAATCATTGGGTGGTTTCTGCAGGAAAATTAGGAGATCAATCGGGAGTAGATATAAATGGACAATCGTTAATTTATAAAAACGAATTTGGAATTTGTCATGGTGGTGCCCCTCAAATAGTTGTAAATGCAGACGCTTTAGGATTTGTTTATCAATCGAAAGCAGAGTATATGCCTGTTTTAACAACAGAGACGGTAATTCAGTCAATCATCACTAAAAACGCGGAAGACAATCAATGTCGTAATTTCTTTGACCCAACAATCCCAACAAAAACAATCGATGAGGTAGTTTACGGGTTAGGTTCAGCCATTTTCCCGAATCCAACCGTAGATAAATCAGCGGTGACTTGGAATAAAATAGATATTGATCAAATACTAATTTATAACTCCAATGGAGAAATAATAAGTAATGTTGCCGTGGCTGGACCACAGGGAATGTACGAAATCAACAACATGGCTTCTGGGGTGTATTTTGTACAATTAGCGTTCAAAGGAGACACTTTTCGCACAGAAAAATTAGTTGTAAGTCACTAAGAAATTCGAAAACAGGATTGATTTACTGTTTCAACACAATTTGCATGTGGGTTCCTTTTTTAAGAGTGCTTGCAAGAGTGTATGTAATCTTTGCTAAAAAGGCTCTTTGCTCGATGTTTTTTAACCCAAGACTATTATTCTTTTTAGTAAGATCGAACCCTTTTCCATTGTCATTTGTATCAATATAAATGACATTTTTAGCTTTCGTTACCTTACATGAAATTAAAGATCCTCCTGAATGTTTGATGGAATTATTAATAAATTCTTGAATTATTCTATAGAGATTGTATTTATCGAAAGATTGAAAATCTACATCGCCTATTCCTGGGCTGATTAAAAGAGAAACATTAAAAGCTTTTACGGCTTTTAATCGTTCAAACATGGCTTGTAAAGCGAGTAAAAAACCGTGATCAAGTTCGGGAGGGGTTAAGCTATAACATAAGGCACGTGTTTGATTTAAACTCGTTTTCAAAACAGCAAAACAACTGTCAAGCGCATTATGGTCCACCATTTCTTCTTCCGCTATTTGAGATAAATATAAGTTTAACGCCACTAAATGCTGAGCTAAACCATCATGTAACTCCATTGAAAACCTCTTTCTTTCATGGTCTTGTGTTTCACTAATAAGAGTTAATTGCTGGGCTTCAAAGTTTTTCTGCCTTGTTATATCCTGCATAGCACCAATAACTCGAAGCGGTTTCCCTTTTGCGTTTCTTACAATATACGCGTTGTCCAGCACATAGGCATATGTCATGTCTTTTTTGAGAAATCGATATTCTGAACTCCAATAATCCACTTTTTTATTTGCCAAATTAGAGTCAAAAGTTAATTTTACCTCTGGATAATCGTCAGGATGAACATAGTGTGCCCAATTTTCTGCCGAAGGAAGCGCATTTTGTTTTTTATAACCAAACAAAGCAGAAATTCCATCTGCCCAAAATAATTTATTAGTGCTTAAGTCTAAATCCCAAATCGCTTCATTCACCGCCTTGGAAGCAAGATAAAAACGTTCATTACTTTGAATTAAATTCTGTTCTGTAATCATTTTTTTAGTTACGTCATTAACAATAACTAATATCGATGGTTTTCCTGAAATCACCATTTCATTTCTAATAATTTCTACATTAATAAGGTTTCCTTTTTTTGTTTTATTAACGCATATTTCTAGTAGTGTTTCTTTTTTGTTTAAAATATTACTTCTATAATTTATTTTTTCTTTGGATGGATCATAGGTTGCTTTTTCGTTGTCATCCAATAAATCGATTGTCGTCATTTCATTAAATTCTTCGGTAGAATATCCATATGTATTGACAGCGGATTCATTTACCTCGATAAACTTTAATGTAGCCTTATCATAAATATACATGGGTTGCGCATTACTATGAAATAAGGCACGGTATCTTTTCTCGGAATCTTGTAAATTAATTTTGGATAATTTTCGATCCGTTGTGTCCTCTTGAATAGCGAAATATTGGCTGATAGCTCCCGTTTCATCAAACATGGGTTGGCCCGTAATTCTGGTCCAATAGACATCTTTATTTTTCTTATGAAAAAGGGTGTTCAATGTAAATGAATTATTTCCAACCATTTGTTGATGGAGATAATCGACAATATCAGGATCAGATTTTTCACCTTTTAATAAATCAAAGGGGTTTTTACCAATTACTTCTTCAAATTGATAACCAGTGATATTTGTAAAAGCAGGGTTAATCCATGTTATCTGTTGATTTAGATCCGCAATAAAAACGGCTTTGTTTGTGTTTTTAGCAATTAATGACAGTTTTGTAATCTCGTCTTCCTTTTTTCTTCGTTCAATTAAGTTGGAAAGTATACCGATAATTTTTGTGAGAAAGGCTGAATCTACTTTTGACGGAATAATTTTCTTTTTAAAATAGACAACAAATAACGCTAATAGATTTCCTTCAGAAGAAGTGATAGGAAAAGACCAGCACGAAATAAACCCTTCTTTTTTTGTGACATCTTGAAAGCCAGACCAATTTGGGTCTTTTTGAATATTTGAAATGATAGTCGTTGTATCACTGAAAACAGAACTTGAGCCTTTTTGTGAATCTCTCGATATTTCTATTTCGTTGACTGCGTTTTGATAGGCTTTAGAGAGAGAAGGTCCGGAAAAATTGGTGAGTGTCGTTCCATTTTCAGACAATAGTAAAACGGAGCAATACATTCCTGGAATAATCGATTCCATTTTTATGATCGCATTGTCAAATATTTCATTTAATTTTTTGGCTCTTTTATTATTTTCTATAAGTGAGAATTGCTCTAATTCTAGAATTGTTCTTTGTATTTTACTTTCCGTAATGTCATTGTAAAAGACAGATACTCCCGTTTTGGAAGGGTAAATTTTCACGTTTAACCATTTTTGTACACGTGCGCAAAAACATTCGAATTCTGTATGTTTTGTTTTTGATACCGCATTGAGGTATTTTTGGTTGTGTTCATCATTGTCGGTGAATGAATCCCAGAAACTTTTACCAATTAATTTCTTGTTAGCTCTATTGAACACAACATTTGCTCTTCTATTGATATAGGTTAGATTCCAATCTTTATCTAATGCTATAAAAGCATCTGTTATGCTTGAAAGGATGGAATCTTTTTGTTCTTCACTGTTTTTTAGATCTTCTATTGCTGTAGCGTTTTGCGCTGCATTCCTTACCGTAAGAAGAAGTCCTTTTATAGAGGAGTTCGTAAATTGATTATTTCCTTCCGCTTCTAGCGCGATATAAGTGCCATCGTTTTTTAAAAAACGGAGTTGTATTTTAGAGTATTTCCCTTGATTAATTGAGGTTTTTTCAAGTTCCTCTTGAAGTAAATGAGTGTCTTCGGAATGAATTAGTTCAAGAATTTGCCTGTTTATTAATTCTTTTTCTGGGTAGCCTAATACATCGATTATAGAATGACTAACACATCGTATAGCACCAGATTTGTCGAGCAAGAAAACAATATCAGAAATAGTTTCAATGATTGAATGAAAGAAATCTTCTTGCCTTTGTTTTCCTTTTTGATTTTTTTTAGAGTTCGACTCTTTGATATTACCTTTTTTCTCTACCTTTTTTCGAAGCGCAATTTCTTTTTTCAATGATTTTTTTACCAAAGCTAATTCTGCTGCAAGTCTTTTTTCAGATTCAGATTTAATTTCATTTTTTTTCATCGAAGTATGTTTTGTTCTTTATCTGGAAGAAATATAGTGCTTATAAATGTAATACTATCTGTGAGAATAGAAAAATAATGCAACTTATTTTAGTTAAGACGAAAATTCAACATTAAATAAAGGGCTTAATATGAATTTTCCGTTCACTTTTTCTGTGGAAGGAGGAATTACCAAACCTTTAATAACAGCGGTTTTTCCTTTTGTAACCAAATCAATTATTTGGCTTTCTGAAAGTTTCTTTCCCATTAATTCGAAAGGAATTTTAAATCCACACGCTCCAAAATTCGAACAACCAACCGCCGCTTTCCCGCGCATTAATTTTACAGCTTTACATTTTGGACAATTCGTATCTTCTATTTTAATTTCAACTTTTGGAGCTCTGGGTTTTAGAGGAGCTTTTACAACAGCAACAGGGGCAATTGAAATCGTTTTTTGATGTGAATTAAAAATAACTTCCTCCGTTAAATCTACCACCATTTGAATTAATTCTTTTTTAAAGACATCTGCCTCGTATTCTCCTTTTTCTATCAATCTTAATTTCCGTTCCCAATCCCCAGTTAACTCCGCGCTTTTTAATAATTCATTTTGGATCGTGTCAATCAGCCCCATGCCTGTTGGAGTAGCAACAAGATTTTTTCTCTTTCTTTCAATATATTTTCTTCGAAATAATGTTTCAATAATATTTGCTCTCGTGGAGGGTCTTCCAATTCCTTGGTCTTTCATTAACTCTCTGAGTTCCTCGTCTTCAACGGTTTTTCCGGCTGTTTCCATAGCACGAAGCAGAGTCGCTTCTGTATAATATTTTGGAGGAGAAGTTTTACCTTGATGTATGACAGGAAGATGAGGACCTTTTTCTCCCTCAATGAACGTAGGCATAATACGTTCTTCTGTATTTTCTTTCTTTTCAACTACTTCATCCGCATATACTACTCTCCAACCTGGATCAATAATTTGTTTCCCCAATGCTTTAAATTCTAGTTTTTCAACTTTACCAATAACAGTCGTGTTCGATACTTTACATTCAGGATAAAAAACGGCAATAAATCGTTTACTAACAAGATCGTAAATATGCTGTTCCGGCGGAGTTATTCCTGAAGGAACAACGCCTGTTGGAATTATAGCGTGGTGATCAGTTACTTTTTTATCATCAAAAACGGATTTTAATTTTGGGATAGGGTTTTCTAATAAAGGAGCAGTTAGGCGAGAATAATATTTCATCCCATTCAAAATAGCTGGAATCTTTGGGTGAATATCTTCGGATAAATACGTTGTATCAACCCTCGGATAGGTGGTTAATTTCTTCTCATATAAATTTTGAATCAACTTTAATGTCTCATCAGCGGTGTAGCCATATTTTCTATTCGCATCCACTTGAAGTGATGTTAAATCATACAACCGAGGATTCCCTTCTTTTCCTTCCTTTTGCTCAAATGACGTTATTTCAAAGTCATGTAATTTTAAATAGTCTAACCCTTTTTTTGCTTTTTCCTCTGATTGCAAGCGATCAATTTGACATAAAAATTCAGTGTCGCGGTAGATTGTTTTTAGTTCCCAATATTCTTCAGTTGTAAATGCATCAATTTCTTTTTGCCTATTTACAATCATCGCTAAGGTGGGTGTTTGAACTCTACCAATCGAAAAAGTGGATTGGCCACGCCCGAACTTAACCGTGAAAAGGCGTGTTGCATTAATACCTAGAAGCCAGTCGCCTATTGCTCTTGCGCTGCCAGCAGAATATAATCTATCATAATCAGAGGACGGTTTTAATTTTTGAAATCCTTCTCGAATAGCTTCTTCTGTTAAGGAAGAAATCCATAACCGTCTTATTGGAACCTTACATTTTGCTTTTAACAAGACCCACCTCTGAATTAGTTCTCCTTCTTGACCAGCATCCCCGCAGTTAATTACTTCAGTACAGTTTTGAAGTAATCTTTCTATTAACGTAAACTGTTTACGTACACCGTCATTATCAATGAGTTTAATGCCAAAATTTGCTGGAATTACAGGAAGCTCTTCTAACTTCCAATATTTCCATTTCATATCATAGTCATGCGGTTCTTTTAGGGTACAAAAATGACCAAACGTCCAAGTGACTTGGTAGCCATTTCCTTCATAATACCCATCCATTCTTTGCTTAGCCCCGAGAACTTCAGCAATATCTTTTGCAACACTTGGCTTTTCCGCAATACAAACTATCATTTAAACATCTTGAATCGTAAAGATAAGAAACGGTTTTCAAAATCGCTAGGGCGTTTTGGGATTGATTAATAATTTAAAAAGTTTTAAATATTAACTAAGAGATTCTTTTAGCCATTGTGCCAATATATACATCGTCGAAAATAAAAATAGCTAGTAGCTTGATAATTAAGCAACAAGCTAGGTAGCATTAAGAAATAATTACATGAAAATTAACATTTTAATAATATTTTCGTGGCTTTATTAGTTATATGTGAATTTTATAAATCTTTACCATTAAATGTCAGCTCGTTTATTAATTAAAGCATAACCCGTAATTAATTTCAAAATAATTCTATATATCTAATATTGTAGTCGTTAAGAGCGTGATTATTAATCAATATAATAGGTGCTACAAATTATGTGTAAATTCATTTTATTTTCTTTACTATTTTCTCCCTTTATTATAAAAGCACAAAATGGATTGGAAAATATTCTAGTTGAAAGGTATTATGTTTCTACAGTTGATGACACTGCATCTAATTTTTATGCTGGAAAGCTTCCTGTAGGATCAACTACTTATAGAATATATGCAGATTTGCTCCCGGGTTATAGGTTTCAAATGGCGTATGGAAGCCGTACTCACAAATTATTTTTTAAAACATCCACACTCTTTTTTAATAATGAAGACAAAGGAGATGTAATTCCGAATGTAATAGCAAAAAGAAGTTTACATAAAAATACAGTTATGTTAGATTCTTGGCTTTCTGTCGGTTGTGCTGCTGAAGATTGTTTTGGAGTTTTAAAAAACGACGACGACTCCTTATTAACAGTTGTTCACGAAAAGTCATTTTTGCAAAATAAATCGTTTAATGGAATTCCTATCTCTTTTAAAGATGGATTGGTAGAATCCGATAAAATTCCTAGACCAACCTTTTTTAATATAGATTCTGCTGTCACTGTTTTTAGTAATAGGCAAAAGGGAGGATATTTTTTCACAGACAATGGCGCATGGGCATGCATGGGTCCTGGATCTGTTGGGGTTGATTCTTTAACAAATAATAGAGTTTTAATAGCGCAAATAACAACTGACGGTGATTTTTCCTTTGAATTAAATATTCAAATAGGTACTCCTATAAAAGGGGAGTCCCAAAAATATGTTGCAAGAGACCCTGTTAATAAAGAAATTCTCTTACCTAGTTTAATTTTTGACAGTAGAAGTTTTAATAAAAAGAACCCTAAAAAAAGAAAATCTAAAAAATAATAAAAATGAAAAAAATTACTTTAATTGTTGGATTGTTAATTATTTGCCCGATCGCAAAATCGCAAGGACTTGAAGGGGTTGTTGTAGAGAAATATTATGTTTCTGACGAATTAGATTCTGCGAATGCTGCTGATAACGGGGCTGCTTCTGAATTGCATAAAGGGTCCATTACCTACAGAGTTTTTGTAGATATGGCAACGGATTATAGATTTCTTAATTTGTATGGCAATGCCAATCATGATTGTAAAATTAATTCAAGCACTAATTTTTATAATGATCCGAACTATGGATCTATTTTCCCTCAAAGTACCAGTGTCTCAAACACAAGAAAAAATACAACATTAATTGATTCTTGGTTAAGCGTTGGTGGTGTAGCTAGTGGAAAGATGGGGGTTTTAAAAACAGAAGATACAGATGGATCTATCGGAAATGCTCAAAACATTTTAGCCAATAATCCTGGTGGAGATATGGGTTTACCTATTAACGGAACGGATGCGCAAGACGGATTAATGCTTGGCACACCAATATCGCCTATTAGCCTTGGTTTTACTACGGAATTAGATATTTTCGATCAAACTCCAGGAGGTGCTTTTTTAACGAATACTGGTGCTATAGGAGCTCTAGGAGGAGCTTCAGGAGTTACGGCGAGTAATATGATATTAATTGGACAATTTACAACGGATGGTGTTTTTAGTTTTGAATTAAACATTCTATTAGGAACACCAACCCCTGGAGGAAGTGAAAAATATGTTGCGAAAAACGCTATTGATCTAGAGACGCAAGATAGTTCATTAATATATTCATCATATATTGCTCCTCCAATAGACACGAGTGAATTAAAAGAAAATTTAAAGTCGGCTTCTACGTTTTCGGTTTATCCAAATCCAACAACTGATGAATTTACACTTTTTATATCCAACAGTGTAGGCAATTCTTCCGATAATTATATTTTACAAGATATTACAGGGAAGACTGTTTCTTCTTCTAAATTGGTGAAAGACGTAAATAATTTTAGTAAAACAGTTAATATTTCTGCTTTACCAGCAGGTATATACTTTTTAACTGTTTCATTAAATAACAACGTTACAACAAAAAAAATTGTTAAACAATAATTCGTTTACTAACTGATGGTTACTGTATTTAAAGCAAGTTTACTGTTTCTTCTTTTTTCTTCTTCTATTTCTTATGGTCAAGGAACTATAAAAGGGAAGGTTACGGAGGACAACGGAGAAGTAATGTTCGATGTAAAAATTTACGTTAAAGACAACAAGCAAATTACAACAAAGAGTGATTTTGATGGGAATTTCTCATTAAACATCCCTCTTTCTGGCCCTCAAAAGTTGGTGATTTTTTTTGCAGGATATGACACGCTTATAGAGACAATTGATCTGAAGGATAATGAAGTTTTGGTGAATGATTTTACCTTAGTTCAACCAAAGAAAGACTTAGGGGAAGTAGTAGTCGTTTCTAGAGCGAATAAAAAGAAAGAAAATTACGTACAAAAATTAAAAATTAACTCTGCTACTTCGATTGATTATGTTTCTAATCAACAGATGAAAGAAATTGGTGACCCAAATGCGGTTGCTGCAATTGCTAGAGTTTCGGGGGTTTCATCAAGCGGCGGATTAATTACCGTGCGAGGAATTGGCGATAGATATGTGAAAACTACCTTAAATGGGTCTAGAATTCCGACCCTTGACCCTTTAACAAATAACATTAAGTTGGATATATTCCCCGCGAGTTTAATTGATAATATCATTATTACTAAAACAGCAAGTCCTGAACTACCAGGTGATTGGGCCGGAGCCTATATTTCTATTGAAACCAGAGATTATCCAACTAAATTGGATATAAATATTGACACACAATTTGGTTACAATGAGCAAACATCCTTTAAAGATGTCATCAGTTCGCAAAGAAGTTCTACAGATTGGTTAGGTTTTGATAACGGTTTTAGAGCGGTGTCTCTTGACAAATTAGAAAACCCAAATTTAAATCCAACACAATACCAAGAAATGTCAGCCCTTGGGTTGACAGAGTATTACAAAAATTTAGGAGTAAATGGCTGGGTAACAGGAAGTCCTGAAGGGAACGCTTATTTCAGACTAGGCTTAGTCGAATTAGGACTTCTACCTACAGCCTTAATAAATGATGACGCCGCTTATTCAAAAGCAGTTTCAGACTATAACCTAACCTACAAAGACAAGGCATTTAATACCTTGAACCCTGACGGGAAAGATTATAACAATGGATTATCAAATAGTTGGGGTACTGTTAAAAGAAAAGCGCCTCTTAATTTTACCCAGAGTTTTAGTATTGGGGAAGAATTAAAATTATTTGGAAGACCCTTTGGTTACATACTTGGGTTTCGATACGGAACAGCTACTCGTTTTGACCCCAATGGAGTTTCCCAAAGAGTAGGTGCCGAAGAATTAAATTTCCCATTTGATGCAAAAGATAATGCGCAAATAAGTCGTGAAACCAATGGATGGAATGCATTATTGAATTTAGCCTATACAGTGACTGAAAACACAAAACTATCTTTGTTGTACATGCCAAATTTTTCAGGAACAAATGATGTTGCAAAATTCACAACTCAATTCGAAAAAGGGTCAGCACAGGAATGCACAACGCAAAACAACATTTTTTACGAACAAAGAAAGCAGCAAATAGTGCAGTTTAATGTGAATCATTTTATACCAAAACATAAAATTAAAATTGATTTAAACTCTTCTTACACACTTGGTGCTAGTATTGCGCCTGATTTTAAAATACTTCAATATAATTTCACAAATTATAATGGAGTACAAAAAGACTATATATTTGCTCCAACAGCAGGCGATGGAATAAGAAGATATTACAGGTATTTAAATGAAAATATTTTTGATTCAAGAATTTCTGCTGAAATTCCAATCAAGAAAAAAGTAAAATTGGTTCGTAAAATTAAAATAGGAGGAGCATACCAAAACATAGATCGTAAACAAGATTTAAATGAATATTATTTAAACCAAGGAAATAATATTATGGTGCCTAATCTCAAAAGCGATGATATTGATACGTATTTAGATCCGAGTAATTTTATTATGAAGGATCAAAAAATAAATTATACCTACAATCAACGTGACTATGCGAGAAATCATACATTTGGAACAAGCTCCGTGCTGTCCTGTTTTGGAATGCTTGATTATGAAATTACTTCTCTCTTGCGACTTTCAGGTGGTCTAAGAGTGGAGCAATCAAACCTTTTTTCAGATGTAGTACAGTATCATAATTTGGGATATGAAAGAAATGATAGTAGAAGAGAAAATGTCGGAGGATTTCCCTTAGTAAATGCCGCAAACATAAATAAAGCGAATTTTTTACCTAGTATCAATATTATTTATAAATGGAATATAATTGACTCTGCCACCACCAATGTACGATTGAATTATAGTCAAACACTTGCAAGACCCAGTTTACGAGAATTAAATGACGGGGCTGTTTTTGACAATGAATTTAGAACGTTGATATATGGAAATTCTGATTTAAAAATAGTAGAAATACAAAATTATGACTTCCGATTTGAATCGTATCTAAAAAATGACGACAATATTTCTGTCAGCTTATTTTACAAAAGTTTTAAAAACCACATAGAATTAGGTTTTGGAAATTCCGGAATCACGTGGCAAAACATGGATCAATCCACGGTAAAAGGGATAGAATTAGAAGGTAGAAAAGGGTTAGGTAAAAATTTCGAAATACGAGCGAATGTTACGTTAGCTCAATCCATTTCTGAATCCATTCGAAAGAATGTGGAAATAATCAATGGCGAAAATGTATATACTCCCGTAGATACGGTGTCTCGCCCAATGTTTGGGCAGGCTCCCTATATTATCAATGGATCAATGACTTATAAAGCGAAGAGATTAGGAATACATGCTACTGTTGGGTATAATATTCAGGGACCTCGTTTAGTAATTACAGGTGTTATAAAGGGAAGACCGGATGTATATGAAATGCCTAGAAATACAGTTGATCTTAAAATCAGCAAGAAAATAGGCAAGAAATTCTCTGCTAGCATAAGTGTTCGAGATCTATTAAATGCGCCCGTTCGAAGAGC
>Ga0114970_10003049_pt1 | contig 12406 bp, 9 predicted proteins | sample M_140205_XF_Meta_FD_87030 | JGI IMG/M metagenome (GOLD analysis project Ga0114970, IMG submission 87030) | Freshwater microbial communities from Lake Montjoie, Canada to study carbon cycling - M_140205_XF_MetaG | ecosystem: Environmental > Aquatic > Freshwater > Lake | place: Lake Montjoie... | reverse complement strand
TCAATTCGGAGAGCTAAGTATCGGTGTTAAAAATGATTTGGCAATCATTATTTCCAAAAGTAGCAAGACCAACGTAAAAGAGGCAATAGAAAAGGCATTTGAAATGTCCTCAGGAGACTCTTCAGAAGGAAGAGTTGATTCGATTCTTTCTCAAAATGGAGATATTGTATTAGGTTGCGGTTTAGAGGCACTTTATACCACTTCAGACACCCAACTATCAAAATTAGATCAAAGCAAGCAAGATGAAATTAGAGAATTGGTCGTTGATTCCTATAGTCAAACCACATTTGCCTTTGATGATGGTCAAGTAATCATTGAAACAAAGAATTTTTTCTCGGAAGCACTGAAAAAGAGGATGTTTTTAAAAGCAAACGAGAAAGCTCCAATTCTTTCAAATCTTGGTCATGGATCACCAATAGTAGGTTTTTCTTTGAATTTTGACATTGAAAAATTACAAAGTTTTGTGAATGATTTTTCTCCTGATGCATTAAATAAAATGACTGAAAAACTAGATATGCAAGGACCATTGATGATGCTTGGTGAGAATCCGCTTTCAGGCATTAGTAATGGTCAGTTGGGTGCAGTGATGTTGGGAGAACCAGGTAAAAATGGCTCGATGGTTCCTGATTTTAATATTTATATGGGACTAGGTAAAAAAGGAAAGCCATTAGCAGAGATGGCGAAATCTTTTTTGTCTAATGGTTCAATGGTTACTAGTGTAACTAAGAATGGAATTTGTTGTTATTCTTCAATTAATAATAGTCCTGCAGTTGGGAAGGGATTAATAATACCTCAAGGATGCGAAAGTTTTGGAAAAAAAGCCATGACTGGTTTTGTTAATTTTGAAGGAATGGATTTGAGTACTTTTGATTTAGAAGGCGGTGCAAAAATTTTAAATATTATCAAATATATTAATTTTGAGGTGGATGAAAATGGAGCTCGAATATTTATTAAAGCTAAAAATGGAAAAGAAAATATATTAAAACAGTCGATGAATTTCTTTTTGCAAGAATTTGAATCTCAAATTAGTGGGATAAGTATTTAATAAAAAATTCCGTTGCATTTTTTGCTGTTAATTAAATAAAGAGATCACTTTAAAGTAGAGACATGAAATCAAAATCGGAATGGAATTTACTAACACAGGAAGAAAAGGTTGTTATTTTATTGAAAGGAACTGAGATTCCATTTTCAGGAGAATATTATCATTTGAATGAAATAGGAACCTATGTTTGTAGGCAGTGCGAATCTGCATTATATCAGGCTCAAGATAAATTTGATTCAGGCTGCGGTTGGCCATCGTTTGACGATGAAATTGTCGGGAGTGTTACTCATCTTTTGGACAAAGATGGTCGAAGAACTGAAATTATTTGTTCGAATTGCCAAGGGCATTTAGGTCATGTGTTTCATGGAGAGCGATTAACTAGCAAAAATACACGACATTGTGTAAATTCTATTTCGTTGAAATTTGTGCCTGAAGTTAAAAGTTGATGATTTAAAACTAGATTTAAAACTATACAAAAGAAGGCTATTTGAATATCAAATAGCCTTCTTTTCTTTTTATAAGTTTTTATTATTTTTTTTCAGGTTATTTAGGTGCAACAACAGCTGGTTTTGGAGTTACAGGGGCAATTGGAGAAGCGGTTGCAGGATCGAAATCCATAGATAATATTTTTGCTTCTGTACGTCTATTTAATTGGTGAAGTTTTTCAAATTTGACTTTGTCAGTTGTTTTAAATTGATTTATGTATGCTTCATTTAAAATGATTGTATCTCCAGATACGGGATCGATCGATTTTGCAGGAGTATGTTCTCCTTGTCCGACAGGTATCAAGCGTCTTTGATCAATACCTTTTTCAGTTACTAAATATTTTACACATTCTTTTGCTCTATTTTCTGAAAGTAGTTGATTGGCATCATCTGTACCACGAGCATCTGTATGCGAGCTTAACTCTAGAATTAATCCAGGATATTCTGTCATTAGATCATAAACGAATTTTAAGGAATCTTTTGAATTGATTGTTGAGTCAACTAGCAGTGTCCATTTATTGAAAGGATATCTAACCTCTGGCAAACGAATAACCGGCGGTATTATTGGCAATAAAGCTAGTTCAACAGCAAAACTTTGACTATTTGTTAGTCCAATGGTAGTAATTTTCGCTCCATTTTTATCAGCATGATACCCATCTTTACTTATTGAAATCGAATAAGCCATTTCTTCAGATAGATATCTGTCTCCATTAGGTCTTTTGTCCCAACAAATTTTCCCATCTTTTTTCGTATATCCTTCCCATGAATTAGCGCCATCTTTTCCAGTTATAATGACTTTAACATCCGCTATTTTTATGTTTTTCTGTCCAATTTCACTCACGATAACACATAAATCAAAAGTATTGGGAGGTAAATCGTATGAGTAAATATCAGCATCATAGTTCCCATTCGTGTTTTTTCTTTCTGAAGTGAAATATCCTTTTTTGTCGGTATATTCAATTAAGGAATAATCATTGTTCTCTGAGTTAATGGGAAATCCTAAGTTTTTTGGGTTCTCCCATTTGAATTCTGCTCCCACTTTTTTCGCAATGAAAATATCTAGCCCCCCTAATCCTACGATTCCGTCAGATGCAAAGTACAAGTCACCATTTTTAGCGAAAGTAGGAAACATTTCATTTCCAGCAGTATTAATCTCTGGTCCTAAATTTAGAGGAAGAGACCAAGTATCAGTCTTTTTTTCATACGTACTATACCATAAATCTCGGCCACCATAGCCGCCTGGTAGATCAGAAACAAAAAGTAAAAATTTTCCATCAGCAGATACACATGGATGGCCCACCGTTATTGTGTCATTTTGAGTTAATAACACTTTTTTTGGAGCCCCCCATTCTTCTTTAGATTTTGCCTCAGAAACCCAAATTTCGCAGCCTAAGTTTTTCTTTTTCTCGTTTGGACATCTTGTAAAGAACATCATTTTATATTTCCCGTCGAAACAAATAGTTCCTTCGCTATCAATTGTATTGATTTCTTCACCGAGCATCAGTTTAGGTTCTCCCCAGTTACCTTTTGCGTCTATTTGAGAAACCCAGATATCCATGTACATATCTCCAGTTCTTGGATCAGGCTTTGAATCATCCCCTCCAATAACACCAGATCTGCTTGAGCTAAAATATAATTTTGTTGTTTTGATATCGCCAAACATTGCAGCCATGTCAAATCCAGTTTGATTTAATGCTGTTTGACTTTCTATTACATGTTTAGTTTTATCGGATTTAATTTCCTGATTTGCATCACACGAAGCTATCCCGATATCGGCTTTGGTATCGTTAGGTAGTGCTTCCTTCACTAGATTTTTATAAAGCAAATAATTTTTTTTTGCTTTATCTAATTCCGACATTATTCTTAACATTTCCCCGTTATAGAAATACACTAATGGTTGAACCTCAAAATATTCAAGATCGATTGATCTATTGTACCATTCATTCGCATCTTTAAATGATTCTGTTAGTCTGAAGCTTTCAGCAATTTTATAAGCAAGCTCCCCTTTTTCATCTTTTACTTTACCTCCTTTTTTCGCTAAATTATCATAAGCTTGCTTTAGGATTTCAACACCAGTCGCATAATTTTGGCTACTGTAGACTATTTCTGCTTTTTGCTGAATTTTTTGTGAAAAGCCTACTAACGAATTGCTAATAAAAGCTAGTAATAAGATAATTTTATAGTTCATATCAAAAGTAATTTTTTTTTAAATTATGGACGAAGTAACAAATAATATTTATTATAAGCAATAGTTATGTTAATATAAAAACTTTTTTCTTATTCGCTGTCAGTTGTATAATTCCTCCATTTCTGAAGAATCTTTTGAAATCCTTCAACTATTTCAGAGTCAAACTGCAGAGTCTCACCAGAAACGGGATGTGTAAAACCTAATGTTTTGGCATGAAGAGCTTGTCCTGGAATTAATGAAAAACAATTTTCAATAAATTTTTTATATTTTGTATGTGTAGTTCCTCTCACTATTCGATCACCCCCATATTCATTGTCATTAAATAATGGGTGCCCAATATGTTTTAAATGCGCTCTAATCTGATGTGTTCTTCCAGTTTCAAGTTTACATTCTATGAGCGTAACAAGTCCAAAGCGCTCGAGCACTTTGTAGTGAGTTACAGCATGTTTTCCATAATCTCCTTCAGGGAAAACAGTCATAACTTTTCTGTTTTTTAGCGAACGACCAATATGTCCTGTTACGGTTCCATCTTCTAGCACATCTCCCCAGACCAAAGCATTGTATCTCCGTTCAGTTGTTCGATCCGCAAATTGTTTCGCTAAATGAGAAAGAGCATGTTCTGTTTTAGCTATGACCATTAATCCTGTAGTGTTTTTATCTAATCGATGCACTAGTCCTGGACGTCCGAAATAATCTTGAATACGATACGGTAAATTATCAAAATGATATACCATAGCATTTACTAATGTACCCGTATAATTGCCATAACCAGGGTGAACGACCATGTTAGATGGTTTATGGACAATTGCGAGGAACTCATCTTCAAACTCGATTTGAATAGGAATATTTTCGGCGATTAATTCTATTTCCCGCACAGGGTATGGCATCACAATTGAAATTTCATCACCTGGTTTTACTCTGTAATTGGGTTTTATTGCTACAGTATTTACCAATACATTGCCATTCTTTGCAGCGAATTGAATTTTGTTGCGAGACGTATTTGGAAGTCGATCTAATAAAAATTTATCAATCCGCAATATTTCTTGACCAGGATCTACTTTAAAACGATAATGTTCAAATAATTCATCTTCTTCATTTTCCTCATTCTCAATTTCTTCGAATTCTTCTTGCATCAGTTTTTTATCACTTTGTAAATTTTACCACTTGAATTTTTTAACCTAAATAAATACAAGCCATCAGGGTAATTATTTAAGTCAATTTCTAATTCTGTAGTTGTTGAAAGAAGTAATTTTCCTTGAATGTTATAGATGTCGATACCATTAAATCCTTCAGGTGTATTTTTTATTTGCACAATTCCTGTCGTTGGATTTGGATAAATAGGAAGATTTTTATTTGATATTTTATTTTCAGATATGTTTAATTCTAGATCCATGGCAGTTGAAAAGATAGGACGAATCATCACTGAACCCTCAATCGATGAATTATTCCAACTGATTCCCTCGTTATTGCTATAAAATGTTTTATTATTCGTTATGATATTTTTATCAAAACCAATATTTAGGCTTTCTGAATCAAATTGTTTCCATCCAATGTAAAAAGCACCATTGACATGCACTTTTAGTGTATCGGTAAAATAATAGGTGTAGAATTTATTAGTAGTAGAACCATATTTTGGAGATCTCGGGAAGAATATATTATCTTGATAAAGAATGTTACCAGGTTTACCGCTATCATCATCCCATACCGTCAGAAGAAACAACTTATTTGAAACATCTGTCGCAGCTTCCACAAAGTTTGTCATCACTCCGATAATTGAATCCGATTCATAGGGAATATATTGGACGGCTAGTTCAGATTCTGTTCCCGTCACTCCATAAGCTGCTTCAGCGGAGCCATCGTCGTAACTGTAAAAGTTTCCAAAATATTGTTCACTAAATGTTGAATCATTTTGAGGGTAATTTTCAAAGCCTACAGGAGCCGTTCCAATAATAGTAAAAGTTTGATTTGTACCTAATTTTGATGCATCATACTGATAACCGCCGGAAAGATCATGGAGGGTAGAATAGATTGTTCTTGGAGCATAATTTAATACACCACCGGAAAAGGAATTACCAGTTATAGTAAATGCACCTTCAGCTACAGCATCATATTCAATCTCTATTTTTCCTGGCGTAGACGTATTCTCAAATATGTTACTTCCGTTTCTCACGACCAAATTAACAATAGGCGACATTTTACCTGGAAAATTACTTTTGTAATGATCCCAGGGCACAGAAGTGTAATCGTTCAAAAGTGTTGTTATTGGATATACCCATGCAAAATCTTTAAATAAAGTATCTTGATGTCCTGAACTGACGCGCAGATTCACATAATCTAAATTGAAAACATCAAAACTACCAGACATACGGCCATAATTCTTAAATCTAAACTGAAAACCTTTTTTAAAATACTGAACATTTTTTATAGGAATGTGTCCTACTTTAAATTCTAAATCAGCAGTACCTTTTGCACTCCAAATTCGATTCCATTGATCCAAATCTTTTGAGTAGAATTCTAATATCAGTGAATCTGTTGCATCTGGTTCTTCGCCAAAACCTCCAGATTGATAAAGGAAACTTAAATAAATTGAATCTGAAGCAGAATTAATCGATAAATCTATGGGCTTAGATGTCAAATAGTCAGCATAATTTGTTGAAATGGATCCAAGTGCATACGCCTTTCCTTTGTCATCTAAGCCGTCAAAAGTAGCTACACCAATCGACCAAGGATTGACAGCGAATCGATAATTGTGATAAGCATAACTATCTAGCCAATAAGAGTTTGTATCGTTTAGATATGCAAAGAATTTTGTGGCAGAGTCTTGTTTTATTGGAGAGGGAATCCAAATCGTGTCTGAAATATCACCAGAAACTCCCAAAGAATCATAGATATAATAGGGAGGATAGACATTTGTAGTAACATAACTAATAGGGTAAGAAACTAAGCTTCCAATTTTGATGGGATGTGGATTAAAATGTACATCGGTATAAGTTATATTATCAATATTAACGATACGATGGTACGTAATGTCACTCGAAAAAATTGAATCGATGGATAAAGGTAAAAGTGTACTATTATCTATTAAATGATACTTCTTGTCTGATGTAACTCCTAGATCTGAGAAATTAGCGCTGTATTGTTGAAATTTATTTTTACTAAATTCATCGAAAAAGGGCAATTTTAATGTATCAGGAAAATACAAAAATGTACTATCAAAAGTTAATGAGCTTGCCTTTACATTTTTATTATTTGATTTTGTATTAAAAATAATGTCTGGATTAGATATCATCGGAGCTATTTCTTCTCCTTGAGAAAAGAGAACTGAACACTTTAGAATTAGCACAGCGCAGAAGAATATTAATTTCATAAATAATTTAATTGTCATGTAGAACTAGAGCTTACTCATTCATTATTTTTCTTCAGATTATTCTTCTTTGAAATTTGGTGTAGCAAATACAGTAACTTTTGTTCCAGAAGGAGATAAAACACCTTCTAAATATTCAGGTGTTTGTTCATTTATTTTCGCAGAAAGCGTATCCTCATGCGTCATGCAATCCGGGCAAATAAATAAGAATTCCAGCGAAGGAATTTTGTTTATACTATCTTGTGCAGCGGAAATCGTCAAGCTATATAAATTAGGTATTTGAACAGGCACACCTTCCTCATTTCTACCTATAATTAACAAAATAACTGATCCTATTTGAATTTTTTGCCCCTCTTTTATTAATCTTCCATTGAATTTTTGAGAAAGAACCGCCCCATCTTCTTCATTTGAGGGTTGGTATTCTAATCTATATTTTAGGCCTCTATTTTTGAGCACTTGTAGCGCAAAACGTTCAGATTTGTTAATCAAACTAGGCATTTCAACTAAATCCGTTCTCTTGGAAATTCGAAGTCGAATAATTCGCCCTTCTTTCACATAAATAGTTGAGATGGATGTCGCGATGGGATCTTGTTCTAGAATTGTTCCTTCTGGTTTTTTTGGATCATATTTTGATTCTATCACTTCAAATACGAGATCATTTTCTTCAAGAAGAGATTGAATGTTATTTATATTTTTCCCCACTAAATTAGGGACTGATATTTTTTGTCCGTGATTTGTGTAGCTATCAAGATATAAAATCACAAAACTTACAATAACAATATAAGTTAAAATCAATATCCCTAAGTGTTTTAGAAAATGTTTACTCCAAACAAAATCTCTGATTTTTTTAATTAATTCCATGTGTACATCCAATCGAATAACAAATATAAGGAAATTAAGAAATGAGAAATACATTTATTTTATTTCTCCTATGTAAAATAGTATGATTTTTATTAAAAGTTTGGAGTTAAGTGATTATTCTGATAAAAATCGTCAATGTATTTCACTGCGTCATCAGCAGTATCTACCATTGTAAATAAGTTTAAATCATCAGGAGAAATATTTAGCTCTTCTTCCAACATCACTTTTTTTATCCAGTCCACAAGGCCTGCCCAATATGCTTTGCCAACTAGTACAATTGGTCTATGATTTATTTTTTTTGTTTGAATTAAAGTCAATGCTTCAAACATTTCGTCCATGGAACCAAATCCACCAGGCATTACTATGAATGCCTGAGAGTACTTTACAAAAATAACTTTTCTAACAAAGAAATAATCAAATTCTAAGTTATGTTCAGCATCGATATACGGATTGTGATTTTGTTCAAATGGCAATTCAATATTTAGTCCCACTGATTTTCCACCCGCTTCTTGAGCTCCTTTGTTGGCCGCTTCCATAATACCAGGGCCACCACCTGTTATTACTCCATATCCTGATTTTGCTAATTTTTCTGCAATATCAATGGTAAGTTGAAAATATTTATTGTCGGGTTTCGTTCTAGCTGATCCAAAAATAGAAACGCAGGGTCCAATTTTAGACATTCTTTCATATCCTTCAACAAATTCAGACATTATTTTAAAAATGGCCCAACTATCATTTGTTTTAATTTCTGTCCAATCTCTCCTAGTTGCATTCATAATTTAGTATTGTAAGTAATGTAAATATTTTTTTAAATTTTGCAATTTATAAATTAAAGACTTAATAATTGCCTCTCTCTTATATTTTATGAGCATTACAATTATTGCTAACAAGTTGATTAACAAATATAATATCAAATTTTAGCCAAAATTTAATGCCCTAAACTCTAAATTTAGTCTTTAAAATGTTAAAACGAACAATTCTTTTTTAAATTTATTGACTAGTTATCGTATTTGAATTTTTTCAATTACCTTCGAATTAATGAAATTTTTCTATTCATTAATTTTTTGTTTTTTTCTTGCACAAATAAGTGTTTGTCAATCCTCTATTTTTCAAAAATCTGATAGTGTAAATGGCAGACGTGTAGCTTTTTCTACTGCGAGTATAGGGACAACGTGGTCTATTGGAACGATTGGTTTATCGAAGGTGTGGTATGCAGATTACCCAAAAGCAAAATTCCATACATACAATGATTTTTCCAATTGGCTTCAAATGGATAAGGTGGGCCATTTTTATACCGCCAACAAATTGAGTAAGGTAACGAGTGATGTATTTAAATGGTCAGGTTTAAAAAACAAGCAAGCAATATTGTTGGGAGCTGGAATTGGTTTAGGACTTCAAACTACATTAGAGGTTTTGGATGCAAGAAGCGCTGAATGGGGTTTTTCATGGAGTGATATGACAGCAAATTCTTTAGGAGTCATTTCATTTGCAGCTCAGGAACTAATATGGAATGAAGAAAAGTTTATTTTAAAATTTTCATATCATCCAACTAGATATGCGAAACTGCGACCGAATGTTTTAGGCAGTACTTTTTCGCAAAGTGTATTAAAAGATTACAATGGTCAGACTTATTGGATGAGTTTTAGTCCTTCAAATTTCATGAAATCATCTAAAATTCCTGATTGGCTTTGTTTTTCAGTTGGTTATAGTGTAAATCAAAAATTGGTGGGAGATCAGGAAGTGTATATTGATAATACCACAAATATTACCTATCATTCGCAAAGAGAATGGGTGTTATCATTAGATATTGATTTTAGTCGATTGCCGATTAAGAGAGTGTGGCTGAAGTCGATTTGTAAACAATTAAATTATATCAAGATTCCTTTTCCAGCATTGATGTATTCAAATCACAAATGGAGTGGATATGGACTTTATTTTTAGGCTTAATTAAAAAAAATACTTGCATTTTCTTTTTGGGTCAATATAATTTTCACTCTTTTTTAAAGATTGATATTGTGCAGCGGCAATTCTATAGCCTTTATTAAATATTTATTCGATAAATTTTGTTCTAATAAATTTAGATGATCCATTCTATGGCAATCAGTGGCGATGAAATCAATTTGGCCTGAATCAATTAGTTTTTCAGCCTGTTTTTTAACTCCTGGCCCATAATGACCAAAGATAGAATTAATATTCATCTGAATAAGCATTCCTTTTTCTCTCCATTCCTGCGCTTTTTCTACAGAACCATGAAAATAAATATATCTTTCAAAATGAGCAATTACGGGTTTATATCCTTTTATTCTCATGTCGTAAAATAATTTTTCATGCCCTTGCGGTTCTGAAGAAAATGAAAATTCTATTAAAACATGATTTTTGTTAAATGTTAAAAATGAATCAGATTCTAAGGTATGAAAGAGAGTTTCATCAAAATAATATTCAGCTGCAGCTTCGATTTCAATATCTAAATTAATTCTTTTTAACTCTTCTCTAACTTCTGCTAAACCACCAAGAATGATTTCAGGTGTATTGCGATAAAAGTCACTCATGATGTGCGGTGTGGTAATTATTTTTTTATATCCAAGTTCTTTAAATTTCGCGAGCATTGCAATGGTTTCATCCATCGATTGAGATCCATCATCAATGCCTGGAATCAAATGGCTATGCATATCTGTTTTCAAAACCGACAAGTTAATAGGAAGCAGTACTTCTTTTTTTGAAAACAAATTGGATAAAAAGCCCATTTCTTTAATAGATTATTTACGTTAAATAAAGATCTTAATTATACATTTTATCATAGTAATCTTGGTATGCCCCGTTTGTTACTTTTGAAACCCATTCTTGATTTGACAAATACCAATCTACCGTTTTTTCAAGCCCTTGTTCAAATACTATAGAAGGTTTCCATCCGAGCTCCTTTTCTAATTTTGATGCGTCAATAGCGTATCTAGCATCATGTCCTGCGCGATCCTTCACATACGTAATTAATGTTTCATTTTCACCAGGAGTTCGATTTAGCTTTACATCTAAAATTTGGCATAAATAGCGAACAAGATCAATATTTGTCCACTCATTTAGTCCTCCAACATTGTAAGACTCGCCTAATTTTCCATTATGAAAAATAACGTCAATAGCACTTGCATGATCTTCAACCCACAACCAATCACGAATATTTTCACCTTTTCCATAAATTGGAATTGGAATTTTATTGACAATATTATGAATTACTAATGGTATTAATTTTTCCGGAAAATGATGGCTACCATAATTGTTAGAACAATTAGACATTTTAACGGGGAAATCGTAGGTATGAAAAAATGCACGTACAAAATGATCAGATGACGCTTTGGAGGCAGAATAAGGACTTCTTGGATCATAGGGTGTTATTTCTTCAAATAAACCTTCGCTTCCTAAACTTCCAAACACTTCATCTGTTGAAACATGGTGAAAAACATGATCGCCATTTTTCCAAAAATCCTTTGATACTTGAAGCAAATTTACCGTTCCAACAACATTTGTTAAAACGAATTCCATTGGACCTTCAATTGAACGATCCACATGTGATTCTGCAGCTAGGTGAATAATATCAGAAATAGCATATTTTTCAAAAACTTCCGTTACGTCTTTTACTGAGCAAATATCACCTTTTACGAATGTGTAATTTCCTTTTTTTTCTACATCTACGAGGTTTGATAAATTCCCCGCATAGGTTAATTTATCAAAGTTAATGATATGGTATTCGGGATATTTATTGACGAATAAGCGCACAACATGAGAGCCAATAAATCCTGCACCTCCAGTTACTAATATGTTTTTTTTGAAATCCATTTTTATAAGCTCCAGTATTCTAGGTCTTTTATTTTACCTTTGAAAATCCCTTTAACATCTACAAAAATTCCTTCTTCATTTTTTAATAATGATTTAAAATTCATTTCTGTCATGTTTTTATATTCTTTGTGATTAACGGCAACAATTATTGCGTCATAATCATTATTCGCTTTCTCAACTAAAGAAACACCATACTCTTTTTCCATTTCTTTAGAAGATGCATGTGGGTCTAAAATATCTACATGAACAAGGAAAGATTTTAACTCATTAATAACGTCAATGACTTTTGAATTTCTAATATCTGAAACATCTTCCTTGAAAGTTGCACCCATAACCAATACTTTGGAATCCTGAATATGCTTCCCTTGCGCGATAATTTTTTTGACGGTCTGCTTAGCAATATAAAACCCCATTGAATCGTTCACGTAGCGACCACTAGTAATCACTTTTGAATGATATCCAGCTTGAGCTGCTTTGTGCGTTAGGTAGTATGGATCCACTCCGATACAGTGCCCTCCCACTAATCCTGGAGAAAACTTTAAAAAATTCCATTTTGTACCTGCAGCTTCAAGAACATCAAAAGTGTTTATTTTTAGCCTATTAAAAATGATAGACAATTCGTTCATCAAAGCGATGTT
>Ga0114970_10003047_pt1 | contig 12421 bp, 8 predicted proteins | sample M_140205_XF_Meta_FD_87030 | JGI IMG/M metagenome (GOLD analysis project Ga0114970, IMG submission 87030) | Freshwater microbial communities from Lake Montjoie, Canada to study carbon cycling - M_140205_XF_MetaG | ecosystem: Environmental > Aquatic > Freshwater > Lake | place: Lake Montjoie... | reverse complement strand
TGATAATTTAATATTAAAAAGTGGTAAAATATTTGATTCTACACTACTCACGGAAGAAGATATAGAATTAAATTCAGAAGATATCATTATTACCATATCAAGTATTATTTATATAACTCAAAATATAATAGAAGGTTCAGATATTAGAAGTTCTATTTCGGTTGATGAAAGATATAAACAAACTTTATATAGCTTAAAGAAGTTTATACAGTGTGTTCCAAATTCTAAAATAATTTTATTAGAACAATCGCAAAATATTCCAGAAGATAAGATTAAAGAATTGTTAAAATATTGTGATTATATTATTAGTTATAAAAATGATATGGATAATAATTATTATTCGAATATTCAAAAATTTAATAAAGGATTAGGCGAACTATATGTAACACAACATTTTTGCGAGTTGATTAAAAATAAAAAGTTTAATACCTTTTGTAAAGTAGTAGGGAGATATACTCCTACATCTAAGTTTAATATAAACGATTTTATCACTGGAGATCCAACTGTAAAAGTAATTAAAGGACAGAGTAGACTTGATATTATATGTTATACAAATTTCTATAGTATTCCTCATAAATATTTTAAGGCATATTTAGAACATCATAAAATATGGCTAACCAAAGATCGAAAAGAACCAGTTGAACATATTTTAACAATGTTTATTGAAAGTCTTCCGTATATTAAAATAATACCTATGTTACATATAAAAGGAAGAGGAGGAATATCAAATGTATATTGTTATTTATAAATAACTATTTATCATAATAAAAATGGAAACTATTGACAATTTTGTTGATGACAGGGGTGAATTAAAATTTATAAATAATTGTGAAAGTACACAACAGCAATTTTTATCTATCAATCATAAAAATGTTATAAGAGGAATACACTGTTCTCCTTATGGAAAAACAATAATATGTCTTAAAGGGAAAATTATAGATTATATTATTAATCTTAAAGAAAGAACATATGAAAAATATACTCTTTCTGAAAATTCAAAAATATATGTACCAGCAAACTATGGACACATGTTTATTACATTGGAAGAAGATACACGAATATTATATCAATTAGAAGGTATTTACGATCCACCGAAAGAAATAAATATAAATTACAGGGATCCTTTTTTAAATTTAGATATACCTTGGGATGTAGATTACATATGTTCGGAAAAAGATATAGAAAATAGATTTGTAAAAGACTTAGATTATATTATATTAGGTGGTAATGGTTTCTTAGGATCATATACATGTAAGATAATGGAAGAATTAAATAAAAATTATATCAAACTAGACACTCGTTTAGAAAATATAGAATTATTAACTAAACAAATATCAATATTCAAACCGAAATATGTAATTTGTGCAGCTGGTATATCTGGAAAACCCACAGTACAATGGTGTGAAAATAATAAAGATGAAACTTTCCTTGTTAATTATACTTTGCAAATAGAATTAGCTAAGATATGTAAAAAATTAGATATTCATTTAACTATATATGGTTCAGGACTTATCTATAATAATGAAGGATTTTATAATGAGAAGGATGAACCGAATAAAGATGATCTATATTATAGTAGAGTTAGGATAATGCTTGAAAAGGATTTAGAAGCTGAAAATATGTTTACAAATGTATTATATTTAAGAATATTATATCCTATAAGTGGCGATGGTCACGAAAAATGCTTTTTAAGTAAATTGAAAAAAAGGTTAAATACAGTTCATGATGTAAAAATAAATTCCACAATATTATATGATCTTATTCCAAATATGTTTCTACTAATAGAACAAAAGACAACCGGTATATTTAATTTTGTCAATCCGGGACTAATAAGTATTCCAGAATTAATTACAAGCATAGATAAAAATTTATACTTTAAAATAGTTCAAAAAAATTATAATAATCCAGAATTAGATACAAAAAAACTATTAACACTCTGTCCGTTGGTGAAATCCATTTGTGATTGTCTAAAAATAATTGATAATTAAAAATAATGAATTATAATATATTAGTTAAAATGGATAAAAGAAAAATATGGTAAGCTGTTCATATAAAATAGCTCCTATTGAATACCATAATCAATGGATAAACATATTTAAAAAATTTCATTTATAATATAAATGAAATTTTCTTATGTTACAAACAATTGTTTAGCACAGGTACTATATTTTTCTGAATCAAGGGAATATGATTCTCCATTTGTAGGTTCTATTTTCTTAAACGATTATCAATTTATCAGGCTATGTCAGAACTATGATTATTATATTTCTTTAAAACCTACTTTTTGTTCACCAAAAACAGATTCTGTTTGGTGTAAACAAAATAATGGACCTTGGTATAAACATATTGAAATTACTCCTGGGTATCCCGTTATGTTTTTAGAAGATATTGAAATACATTGGATCCATGAACACAGTATTGAATTATTATTAGAAAAATATAATAGAAGAATAGATCGTTATAGACAAAAAAATATAGAACCATTGTTTTTATTATCTATAAGCGATCTATGTAATGATCACCCAGAAGAAGAATATTTAAAATTAATTACCGACTTTACAAACATTAAAAATAGTATTTACTTAACAAAGTATATTTCCGATTTAGAAATTAATAATAATATATTTCTAATTAAAGATTGGATACACACTTCAAATCAAAGAAATAGTAGTCATATATATGAATTTCATAGTATTTCTAACAGGGAAAAGTATTTCAAAGATACAATCACAAACAAACTATTGAATAGGGATTTAAAATATTCAATAGTTATGCCTATTAAAATTAATTCATTAAATTCTTTTAATATATTTATCAATATATCATTACCTCTTTACAGTAAATATTTAGAAACTGAATACATAGACCATTTTTATATTGTTTGTCCGGAAAATGATATTTCAATTATAAATAAGTATGCAAATAAATATCCACATATTCCATTTAAATTTGTACCTGAAGAAATATTGTTACATTCAAATACAAAAAATATTGAAGGTTGGTTTAAACAACAACTAATTAAATTAAATGTATATTCTATAATTAAAACAGAATATTATCTAATAGTAGACAGTGATTTATATTTAAATCACTCTTTAAGATACAGAGATTTATTTTACGAGAATAAATTGAAATATAGTTTTGAACCTTGGCAAGAACTTAATAATAAATATTATTCTACGAACTCAAATTGGTGGACAAATTCATGTAATGTTTTAAATTTCAATGTAGAAAATTTATATGATAAAACTTATTTAATGGGTGTTACCCCGCAAATAATGATAAATAAAAAGGTCAAAGAATTGATTGAATATATTAAAAATACCTATGGAGAAGAATGGCAACGGATAATAAGTAATATGAAATTTACAGAATATACTTTATATTGGATTTTTTTAATACAAAATAATAATACAGAATTATACACAAAAGATGGTTATCCTTTATGGAAACATGATTTAGAAAGAAATATACTTGATTACGAAACTGAAGAAGCTCAAAAAACTATAGCGACAAAATCTATCACTGATGCGAATAGTTATTTTTCTGTTATACAAGGATATCTACCGACAAATATTAATATGATAAAATATGAATTGTTTAAAGATAATAAAATTGAATATGACGCGATTTTTTTAATATCTTCATGTTTAACACCAACTCAGTTTAAATTTTTTAATGTAGAAGAAAGATTTTCACAAACATTAGAGACTGTTAAGAGTGTCTATAAATATATTCCAAATTCTTTGTGTATTTTGATAGAGGGTTCTGTTTTGAGTGATATACATAAAAATGAATTTATCAACCATTTCGATTATATTCTTGATTTTAGTAGTGAAGAAACAGTAGTCCCTTATGTTCGAAATATTAATAATATTGGTCATGGAGAACAGAAACTTCTAGAAAAGGGTATAGAATTTGTACAAAATAGCATATTAACATTTTGTACACCAAAATATATTTTTAAACTAGGGGCAAGATATAATCTTAATGATAACTTTAAATTAACAAATTATAATCCAGATACATATAATTTTTTCGAGGAATTCGACGATAACTGTGATAGTCTGCAAGTATATACCACTGGTTTGTACAGTATTCCAGTAACACATCTAGAAGAATTTAAAAATAAACTCATAAATATCCATAATTATTTATATATGGGTAATTCTATGATCGAAAAATATTTCTATGATCATATCCAGAAAGAGGATGTTAATGTTTTGAAAACTTTAGGATTGGAAGGTAGACTTAATTATAATGGATATTTCTTCTCAAAGTAATCTTTCAATTCAAGAATTTGATCATATAAATCTTTTTCAATAATAATATCACCTTTCAAAGTTCTATCACATTTGGTAGATGTTTCAAAAGGTATAACATTAACATTAAGTTTATATATTTCGGATATAATTTTTACAAGTTCATACTTTGAAATACAATCTTTATCTTTATATTTAGAAGCTAGAGTTTTAATACCTATCCAATGACTATTATCTTTAATAATTTTATATACAAACTTAGCATATTCTAAACATGTTATACCATTCCATAAATGATTTGTATAACCGTTAATAGTTTTATTTTCATTTGATTTTAACCAACTTATCAAAGATCTAAAATTTATTTTTTCTTCTCCGATAATAGAAACTCTTATAACACATGCATGAATATTTTCCCCTAGAAATTTACTTAAACCATAATCATCTATACAGTCTGGTATATAATCTTTAGAATAAAAAGAATCTTGTCCAGAATATATACAATCTGTGGTAGGATGAATCAAAGTTATATTATGTTTTTTACATAACAAACTTAATATGATAGGAAAATAAGAATTAATAATATATTTTTTATTCGGTACAGAATAATCTTGTGTTTTTAAAATTTCTCCGATACAATTAATAATATATTTCGGACTATATTTTATTAAAACACTTTCAATGTTTTCTATCAGTTTCTTTTGAATAAATAATTCATAAACGTCAAATTCGTTTCTATTTAAAGTAAAAACCTTGTAAAAATTATGTAAGTAGGTTGAAATGTATTTTCCTAACATTCCATTTGAACCAAATATTAATATCATTTTATTATCGATATTAATATTTTAAATTAATAAATGCCTTTTGTAATTTTCTAATTTATAAACGTCTGTGATATTACTATTAATAAGTTTATTATATAAATCATTAATATTATATTTCTTTTTGTAGTTATCATAAAATTGCATAGAATTTTCACTTCTAAAACAATTTGTATTAATAATTCTTTTTGTGGATATTTCAATATTACCTTTTTCTAAAATCCACTTTAATGTTGCATGAGCACAAATTCCGTCTATAATATTAGGACCAGTAATGAACATTTCATCAAATTTTGTAAATCTATTAGCATACCAGTTATCCATTACATATGGTGTTGTAATACAAAAAGTATCATTTGGCCAACCAAAACATGCTCCAAATTCAAAATAAACTTTACCGTCTAAACAAGCTTTCCAATCTGGGGAATTATAATAGCATAAATCAAATCTTGTCTTGACAACTAAATCATAGGTAATATCATTTTCTTGTTCGTAATTTTTTCTTGATTCATTACATAGATGAAGTTTTCTAAGATGATCATAAGTTCGAGCTCCGATTGGAATACTTATACTATTTATATCAGAACTTTCAGGTTGTTCAAGATTATAATTACTAATATGTTTATATTTTTCTGACTCTTTCAAAAGCGAAGGTAATAATTCATCTCTATCTTCGACTGTTAAAACCCTAAGATTTAGACCGTCGAACAAATCTTCAATCTCTTTTTTTGTTAATAGTATATCATTTTTTTCAGCTGTACATTCATATAAATTTTGACAATATGTATGAATAAATAAATCATATTCATTATCTTTATCTTGTAATAATTGTTCAATAAAACTTTTTTTTGTATACTCCCAAGTTCTTAGAAACCCAGAAATACATATTGCTATTTTCATTTCTATAATAATATGTATTTTTTAAATACTTTATTTTTCTATTTCAGTTATTATAAAATCATTTAATTCTCCGACACTTGTTAAACTATTAAATTCTCCATTTTTAAATATAGGTGGATTATCAGACATCTTCGTATATGTAGGTTTAATTATATAAAAACTATCTTTTTCTATAGTTCGCAAACTTTCAGTATAAGATATCAATGTTTCATGTATTTTTTCACCTGGTCTGATTCCAGTTATTTTAATAGGTATGTTGTATTTATTGGAAAAGTAGTTTGCGATATCAATAATTTTGTATGAAAATATATTTTTAGGGATTACTGTATATCCAGAATTTCCATGTAAAATTGTATATTCAATTAAATCAACACTATCTTCTAAACTCATAAAGTATCTCGTCATATTATCATCTGTAACTGGAATAAAAGTAGTTTTATTGTCTTTGACTATACTTTTATAAAAAGGTAATAAACTACCTCTAGAAGATAGTACATTCCCATACCTTACATTTACAAATTTAGGGTGAGTTAAAAATTGTGTTTTTTCGATCATTATTCTTTCAGATACTGACTTACACATTCCATATGTATTTACTGGGGCGCAGGCTTTATCTGTGCTCACAAATAAGACTGTTTCGACAAAAGAAATATTACCTACCAATGAATATGTAGTTATTATATTAACTACATTTCTAATTCCATCTATGTTTGTGTTGATACATTCGTTAATGTTATTTTCGCAAATATCAATATGTTTTAAAGCGGCTGCAATAATTATTATATTTGGCTTATATTTGAATATACATGTTTCCAATCTTTCTTTATCTCTTATATCACCAATGAAAAAAAATAGATTGTCATTATTATATTTTTGTTTCATCATCCATTGGTTATTTTCGCTTCTAGAATATATTATTATTTGATTATTATTCAAATATCTATCTGTTAATGAATTTCCAAGGGAACCAGTACCTCCTATGATAAGAATTTTTTTATCAATAATCATTTTAATTATATATTTTTAATCTATAAATAAAGTTATAAATTTATTTATAGATTAAAAATATATAATTAAAAATGGAAAATATTCAATTATTTAAAGTTTATATGAACGACGATTTACAATCTGTTTTAGATACTCTTAAATCTGGAATGATTACTCAAGGTAAAAAGGTAGAAGAATTTGAACAAAAATTAAAAGATTATTTTAACTATCCTTATATTTTAACTCTAAATTCGGCGACTGCTGGACTAACATTAGCATACAGACTTTTGAACTTAAATTCGACTAGAGATAGTGTTATTTCAACACCTTTAACATGTTTTGCTACTAATGCTGCTATTTTAGCGAATAATCTTGAAATAGTTTGGGCTGATACAGACCCAAATACTTGTAATATAGATTTGGAAGATGTCAAGAAAAAGATAAATTCAAGTACAAAAGTACTTTCTTTTGTACATTGGGGAGGAGTACCTGTCGATTTAGATAAAGTAGAAAAATTAAAAGAATATGCTTTAGAAAAATACGAAATAGAATTATCAGTAGTTGAAGATTGTGCACACGCTTTTGGCGCCGAATTCAATGGTAAGAAATTGGGGACTCATGGAAATATTTGCGTGTTTTCTTTACAAGCAATCAAACATTTAACATGTGGGGATGGTGGACTTATATTTTTACCAAATGAAGATATGTATAAAAGAGCAAAATTATTAAGATGGTTTGGTATTGATAGAGAAAGAAGATCATTACCAGGAAGTGATTTTAGATTAGAGCCAGATATTTCTGAATATGGATATAAATTTCATATGAATGATATTAATGCCAGTATCGGTATAACAAATTTGTATAATATATATTATATAATTGGAAGATGTAGATATAATGGAAGTTATTATAACGAAAAATTAAAGGATCTTATTACAATTGAATTATTTGATCAAAATAAAAAATCACAATCTTCTTATTGGATTTATACATTAAAAATTTTATTTGGTTACAAAAATAAATTTATGCAATTTATGAAGGATAAAGGAGTTGTTGTTTCACAAGTTCATGCTCGAAATGATAGACATTCATGTCTTGAAAAATTTAAAAGCACATTACCAAATTTGGATAAAGTGGAGGAACAAATAGTTTCTATACCAGTAGGTTGGTGGATTAAGGATAAACAATTGTTATATATTACAAATTGTATAAAAGAATTTGAAGAAGGGTTAAATATTAATATTACGACTTTAGATACTGAAAAAGATTTGACAGAATATTCAGAACTTTTATATCAAATGAATAATACAAAAAAGGAACTAGAATTAAATCTACTTGAAGCAAGTTTAAAATCTATATATATTTTAAAAGTAGATAATAAAATTGTTTCCACTGCAAAATTATTGATAGAAGAAAAATTATATGATCCAGTTGGACATATAGAAGATGTAGTTACTGATAAAGATAATAGAAAAAAAGATTATGGAAAGACTTTAATAAAATATTTAAAAAAAGTAGCTTTCGAGAAATATAAATGTTATAAGATTGTTTTAAGTTGTAAAACAGAATTAGAAAATTTTTATAGTAAATGTGGATTAACTAATACAGGATATAGTTTTACTTCCTATAATAATGTTTAAATAGTAAATGATTATTTATCATTTACTATTCGATTCTTTACTGTTTTATTTTTAACAGCATATGATTATCTGTATCATATTCTAATTTTTCCTTTGTCACGTTATCACTATCTATGATATCATTAAATAATGACAGTAAAGGTTCGCTTTGAGTATCATCAATCATTATTAAAGTATCATCGTCGGCTAATTCTTTACAATTATAAAAATCAGTTTCTGCTATATATCTTGTATGCCCCCCATCGATATGAATAAAGTCATATTTAATATGTGTTCTAAAAGATTCAACTGTTTTCGTGGAATCTCCCCAAATAATATTTAAACGCCCAGGGAATTCAGAACTCAAATAATCAAAACAAATTTGTGAATATGAATGTTCTCCAAGATCAAATAATTGTATTTTAGAATATTGATTTGCTATTAGATATAAAAATGTACTATGACCACCGTTAAAACCAATTTCCAAAATATTATATGCTTGTCTACCATAATGAAATAAATTATATCTTTTATTTTGAAACTCTGGACATATTTTGTATTCCCCGAAAGAGTCGTGTTCATAAAAAATATTTCCCTCTAGTTTTTCACCACACATTTGAATAATATTATTTAGTTTAGATAAGATATAATTATAATTGAAAACCTGCAAATCGTATAATTTAGATATATCTACAATACATAAATTTTCATTACATTTAATAAATTCTTTGTCATCAAGAGTATATGTTTTTAAAAATCTATTACAGTTATTAATATATTTATTAATATTTTTTCTTTCTATCATAACGGTAGAAACGTTGTACTTGAAATGTTTGAAACTTTTAAAGTTTTTATTCTTAAGAAGTTCCGCGACATGTAAAGACATATGTATATACTTAAGATTTTTCTCAAAACAATAATAGTAACAATCCGGAGTTATATATAATATAACATAATCAACTAGTTTAGAATATTTTTGAATATTCTCAAAATTACTGCATGTAGTTGTTAATATTATAATACAATTTTTGGTATTTGATTTAATATATCCAATGTGGTCTAAAAAATCTTCTGTTATAATAATCACATTATTATCTTCATTGACGATTATTGCAGATTCTTTAATATCATTTGAAAAATAGACATTGTCTAACAGTAGCGTTTTTACATTTTGTAATTTAGTGCATCTATTTCTGCCTATAGTTATATTTTCAGTTTCGGAAGTAATATTATTAATCAACTTGATTTGCAAATTTAAGCCCCACTGTTCATGGGTATCTGAACGTTCAGTATAAATATTATTTTTATTGATCAAAAATCTGAAGGTGTCTGGAAAAGGATGTGGATATACGAATATACTAAGATTAAGAATATCACATTTATTTTTATAAAATAGTTCGCAACGAGCCCACAATTCACTATAATGAAATAGTTCTTTGCAATTTTTATAAGTCTTTGTAAATAACAGTTTTTTTGTATCTATATCGACAATTTGAAAACTGTTGTAATAACTTTCATCATTGTTTTCAATAATATGTTTAAATCGTAAGTTTTCATTCACCGCTTCGGCTTTAAATATATTATACATTAAAGTTGGACCTGTTAGTAATAGTATATCGGTATATCCTCTTGTTTGAATAGAATTTAAAAAATAATCCTGTTTATTAAGGATATTATCTACACAAGCTTCAATTAGTCTAAATAAATTAGAATTTTTTGCACGACACATAATTATAGAATTTAAATATCCTCCGACTCCGTGTTCTCTATTTATATTATTCCCTCTATCATAATCTATACATATTAAAATTATATCATCTTTATTAATAATATTTCGCAAAGGCTCCCTCGCTATAGTTTTGTAATCAAAATAACATCCCCCGTTTAGATATAAATAACAGTATCGAAATAAATCTGCTTGGTATGCTCCAGGTACCAAAGTATCATATGCTTCTAAAACTTTATTTTCAAAATTGTTTTTAATAAATTGTCGTCTGCTTATAGAATTAAAAAAAATATATCCATATTCAGGATTAAGTCCTCTTAACGAGTCAACCGCATTTTTATGATAAAGATCTTTATACTTATCAGTTTCATGCGTTTGAATAATTACTTTTGGTATTTTTTGTTCATTATCAGTATTTACAAAAAATAACTCAGTTTTAGTTTCAAATTTATATGTAAAATTTGATATATTTGAATCTGGAATAATAAACATTTCATTACCATCAATTGCAATCTCGAAAGACTCCCATCCATTTTCTTCGTCAAATCTAAGGACTTTTACCACACATTCATTTTTTGAGATATAGGTTCCAATAAGTAGGAAATCTCCTTCTATTACACTTTTTAATGTGATTTTATTTCTAAGTGAAAAATTCATTTATAGTGTATAATTAAGTCTTTAACTTAGTTATATAGAAAGTTTTATTATAAATATTTGTATATAAAAATATTTAGTATTATGCATGATTTTATAACTTTCGAAAAAATTATATATACATATAATAAATGAATAAAAATGTTATTATTGCTCTGACAAAGGGTTATAAAACAAATGAAGAATATACAGAATTAATAAATAGAAATAAATCAATTTATGATGTCTATTATTCAAAGTTACAAAACAAAAATGAATGTGATATAGTCTTATATCACGAAGGTAATATCACAATGGAACAACAGAAATGGATACAAAATCAAACCACAAATTTACCTTTAATATTTAAAGGTATCGAATTTATCAAATTTAATGATAATGATATTAAACCTAATAATAAATATTGTCATTTAACTGATAGAGCTAAAGGTATTTCGAACGGTTATAAAAACATGTGTCAGTTTTGGTCTGTTGATCTGTTTAAATATACAAAAGATTATAATTATATTATTCGTATAGACGAAGACTGTATATTAAAAAAATTACCCATTGATATATTAAGTGATTATACAAAAAATAAAATATATTATGCAAGTCCATATTATCAAGGTTACGATGATCAAGAATTAACAATGGGTATGGAGCAATTTTTCCAGGATATTAATAACGGAAAAAAATATGATAATATAAGATTTCCGTACACTAATTTGTTTATAATGTATGTACCATATTTTTTAAAGAACGTAAAATTATTAGACGCTTTATCAAAAATAAATGATACACAATGTATATTTATAAACAGATGGGGGGATCTTCCAATCTTGGGATATTTATTAAAATATTATGTTCCTCAAGAAAATTATATTGAAGATAAAAATATAGGTTATGTACATGGTTCACACCAAGCAAGTATAAATTTAGAAAATATAAAAGAAAATTTTACAAGTAAAAATATTAGTATAAATATATGTATAATATCATTTTTAATAATATTATTAATTACTTTAGGGTTTCTATTGTTTTATATATTTAAAAAAAAATAAAAATTTTATAACCTATATCAGATTATAAAATTTATTTTAGGTTTTGTTTTTTACATGTTTTAAGTTGTTTTATATAGTTTATTTTGTTTTTGTTTAATTTTTTACATGTTTTAAGTTGTTTTATATATTTTATTTTGTTTTAGTTTTTATTTCCTAACAATTGTCGACCAGCTGCTAGCAATAACATCATTAAATATAGTAAAAAATATTAAAATATATCTTACTATGAAAATGTTATTGGTGGATTACCATTTCCACTGTTACCTTTTAAGGTTGTATTTCTCCTGGTATTTAGGAAAAAAGAGCTAGCCCTCAGTTCAGTAGAATAATTCTACTTACTTTAGAAATGTTTTTATTCATTTCATTTTGATTTATCTTGAGTTTAGAGATAAATCATATATTAGTATTT